>JAABUL010004427.1_pt1 | contig 18836 bp, 15 predicted proteins | sample 5559151 | NCBI WGS metagenome assembly JAABUL01 (sample SAMN10711876, study PRJNA513368) | rock metagenome | isolation source: Antarctica rocks | place: Antarctica: Victoria Land, Pudding Butte sud | reverse complement strand
AGACTTACAACGCGCAATTCGTACAGCGGCATGTGGAAAACTATGTTCTTAGTTGGGCTCTTTCACCTTCACAAAGGACTTGGCAAACAGTCTCAATCCATGCCCAGGCATACATCAACACCATGTTCCACGAGACCCTTCTTCCGATCTCATTATCAAGGGAAAACGGTGCTTGAAGCTTCATGGAATTAGAAGACGGATATGATACTGTACTCAAAGAAGTCAAGAAGGGAACCCAGTAGAGCCTGGGGAAGGGATAAAGGCACCACGATGAGGGTTCCATACACTAAGCCATTTCTTGAAACGAAATCTACATGTTCTTGAGACTCAATGATTGCGTGGCCCGTGAAAGGCATCCCTTTCTCACAGTCTTGGCCAAGACGGGGGTTGGAGAGGGAATAACAAGTAACGACATCAGCAGGCTTAGCTCTTGGCAATGACATCTGACTTAGAACAGAACCAAAGACCTAAAAGCTCGGCATATCATCCGACGATTTTGATTGCATTCCTATTGGCTCGGAAATCGCCGATCTTGGCATGAAGACATGGCAGTATTAGGCTTCAAGTCAATCAAAACAACCTCTCGGGCACTTCCTCCCTCCCTCCTTCGACTGTAAGGAACAAAATACACGAATCATCTTCACAGCGACTGCGAATCGCAAAGACTAGGGTCAAGCCTAGATCCGGATTACAGGCATACTAGATTCAAGTCTTTTGCTGCACCAAGACACAGAAATCAGTCTCTGATCCAAGACGGCGATTTGGACTCCAAAAACATAATGGGAGAGTTCCCTCAAGAACTGTGCGCACCTTGCACCAACAGCATCCTCGCCCAACTCGGCAGCGTCGCCAGCATCCTCACCTTCGTCTCCGCCGTCCTCATCGGCCTCCTTCTCTACATCCGAAATGTCCAACAAAGAAGCATGCAGATACGCAAGATGCACGTGGATTCCAATGCACACGTGGCAGGAATGCAGGAGATCACTTGGGCGATAGCGGCAGTCAAAGAGTCCATAAAGACTACGGATGATGGGTCGAATGAAGCGAGAGAGGTCTTTGATTCTGTTAGCCGGCTCTTGCGATCGTCGGAGAACGAGCTGGATCAGTTGACGAAGAGGACGAGTGATGTGGGGAGTATACTTTCGCAGAAGAAGGGCTGGCGGTCGATGAAGCTTCGGTCGTGGGTCTAGGTCTATTGAGTGTTGGGGAGATAGCGAACTCGGAGGAACATAAGTTGGCTAGAGTTTATACGTGTCTGATATTAATATTGCCAGGTTTTGTACGCGAACACGGCATTAAAACGGGCTTTTTCACGGTTGAAAGGTCTCACTCATCCTCCGAGGACAGTGACGGCTGAGGCCTGGTGGGCATGCATAGTGTTGTATCACTTCACTTGAAAGTAGGCGGCTCCGTCTTTGTGCGCTACACATGGAATTCCGTTGGGGGAGATAGAAGGTACTTCACATATCTAAACGTTGTTGGATTTAGTTCAAACCTCCAGCACGCATTGCCATATTTCCAATGACTCAAGAAGAAGCAGGTTGAAGGCTGAGAACTCACTAGAAGGAGAACGTCCTTGGCGCTGGGCTAGCTCTTGCCGACCCAATGAAGTGCCATTCCGGGGATATCTAAGCCATATGCGGCGCTTTTTTCGCTACACTAAAGCGAGTAGCTGCACATCATGCCTTGGCTCTTCTGTTTGCCGAGACCGTCTACTTCGTCTCGGAGAAGATATCCACGTTTCCTTTTATATACTCACGAAGTAGTTGCATAGTCGGCGGCAGATGATGGTTATTGGCCTTCAGCACTGTGGCTTCATAGTTGCTGTTTCGAAAGATTTTCATCTGGAGCAAAGCCTCAAAAACACTCCTCCTGTCTCGATTCGAGGCTGGCTCGTGGAAGAGTGAGCTTAGAGGGGCGAGGTGCATAGACCGGGTGACGATCTGTAGCCATTCTTGGTAAGGCATCCACTGAACCTCAATCCCCAAGGAATCAACGATATCCTCGAACGATATCGTATTCTTGTTGATAATATGCCGAATTCCAGTCTCCCCTCGGGACGAAAGCCGATGGATTGACCGAGCGCAAAAATCTACAGGCGTAAGATCAATTTGCCAAGCTGTCCCACCGACGTCGTCTAAGACTGGTGCAACTCCTGTCTCCAGTACTGACGCGATCAGACGGATGGTGAAGTCATCTCTAGGACAATTGAAGTTCCTAGTGTTGCCGAGCAGACGACCCGGTCGCAGGACGAGGACATGTCCGCCCAATTGTGCATAATTGAGTACCAGCTGCTCGGACACCCACTTGGACTGGGCATAACCTGTCACGATGCCAGTTGACAAGTTTTTGACAGGCACTTCCATCCCGTACTGGACTTTGTCGCCAGCACCAAAGAATACGGACAGGGTTGAAATGTAAGTCAGGCGCTTTTGAGTAAGAGTGCTGGCAAATCGGAGAATCTCGACAGTACCGGTGACATTCACCTCCTCTAGCTCCGCGAAAGGTGCTATGAAGCTGACAGCTGCGGCGGAGTGGTATACTGTGTCGACTTTTCTTGCAAGATTCAGATAATCATTGGTGCTTAGGCCAAGGAACGGTTTGCACACGTCACCACAAAAGGCGTCGAAACGTGTCCCGAAGCTGTCCTCCCATAAGTCCCAAGTTTGTAAAGCAGCTTTGATGCGATTCCATGCAGTGTCGTTGTTTGGGGCGCGGACGATGCACCTTATCCTGAGCATCTCTGCGAGAAGGTGGCTCCCAAGAAAACCTGTAGAGCCCGTTAGAAGTACGTGAGTCTCCCGATTGGATCTACGTGCACGTACATTGTAGACAATATCATGAGGAAGGACTGTCCATTTCAGTAGGTCGTCAGGTGGTGGGCTTGCTTGTTGTTGCTGTTCCCCCAATATTAATTCCGCGAGATGACGTATGGAAACATTCCTCCGGAAGAATTGTGGTAATTGGATCTTGCAGCCAATAGAGCAATTCAGATGGCGTAGAACCAATGACGCCTGCAGTGAGCTACCTCCCAGCTCCCCATACGTTGTTCCGGGCGACACAGCTTGCTCTGTGGGCAAATCCAGAGCCTCTAGTAACGCTACTGCGATTTCCTTTTCAAGCGGTGTCAGCAGTGTCTCGGGAACAGAGTGAGAAGGCCTATCTTGTCCGTACATCAGGTCTGACAGCGCCCTGACATCCACTTTCTTATTCACGGATAATGGAAGGGCCTCGATGAAATGTATGATGCTTGGAATGCTGTACGAAGGCAGGTGTCCCCGCATGATCTCTTTCAATTGTGCAGTGAGTGCCTCTCTGTTGGCTTTCAAGGCTTTGTCTGTGGGCACCACGTAAGCGCACAAGCTGCGAGCTGGCACTGGTCCTAGTGGGATTACTATCGCGTCGAGGACCTGGAAGGCGCTGCGTATGACGTTTTCGACTTCTTGCAGCTCTATACGTTGTCCATTCAATTTGACTTGCCTCGTGCAAGCCTTGCGTCCAAGGCATTCGACCTCTCCATTGGGCAGCATTCTTCCAAGATCTCCGGTCTTGTAAGAGCGGCACTGACAATATAAGCCATCTCCATCTCTGAAACGCTGAGCATTGAGCTCTGGCATGTTGAGGTAACCAGTGCTACTGACTCCGGGTCCTGTGACGCATATTTCGCCGACCTCGCCATACTTAACAAAACTGTTATTATCGTCAAGAATGCTGATAGTCGTGTTCAGAATCGGCTTTCCGATCACGGACGCAGAACACCCTAACGGGATTCGGCCGTCATAGTACACCTTCTTCGTACTGCACACAGTGGCTTCGGTGGGACCGTAAGCATTGATCAATCTCCTTCTGGCTCCCCAAGCCCTAATCAGAGACTCGTCAGCGGCTTCACCAGCAAGGACTAGGGTCTTGAAGTCTGGCAGGTGCTCCAAGGTGCAATTCCGGAGAACCGATGGGGTGATGACTGAGTTGCTGATTTTCTGCTGCGCAATGGTCTTCATTAGATTCCCAGGCAGGATTTCCTCCTCTTCTGGCACATACAACGAAGGACCGAGCATCAGCGTGCCGTTGATGTCTCGCATCGAAGCATCGAAGCAGAAAGGTGAAAATAGCAAGACTCGATCGGACTGCTTGATTTCGCCACTCTGTCGAATATCATCAACCAGATTGAAGACGCTTCCGTCCGTGATAGCGACGCCTTTCGGGTTTCCAGTCGTACCGGACGTATAAATAATGTACGCCACAGTTTCAGGACTTCCTCCGGACGCAATGTCAGCACTAGGATAGGCCTTCAGCGTATCAATAAGTCCTTCATTGTCCAGATAAAAGGTCGTTCTGGCTTTCAGATCGAGAGTTTTCGATTCCATAACCTTCTTAATAGTGATAAGACAGGAGGTCCCACTGTCCGACATCATGTATTCCATTCTCTTAGCGGGCAAGGACTGATCAAGCTGTAGGTACGTAGCGCCGACTTTCCAGCTCGCGAGCGCTGCAACAATATAGTCATTACCCCTTTCCAAAGCAACAGCAACGACGCACTCTAGACCAATTCCCAGAGAGCGCAGATGATTTGCAAGCTGATTAGCTCGCTCGTTCAAGCCGCCGTAGCTCAGAGCTCCGCGCCGACTGATCAGAGCGAGCTTCCCTGGGTATTCGGAGGCACGTTTCTCGAAAAGTGCCGTGACAAGTTGGCGTGGAAACCAACGCGCAGATCGATCTTCGAGATTCCTGGCATGCATTGTTCTGACTAGGAGATGGTGAACTCGATTCTTTCAATGGTACAGTGCTGGAGAAATGGCAAGTAATCTGATTCTTCTTGAGTGGAGTGGGCTATGTTCGCCTTGGAGTGCTCGGATTCTATGCAGGCAGGAAAGAGTATACTTTAACGGAGGCTTATCAGCGAGGTATAAATGAAGCTGTTTGGTCCTTTCTATACCATCTGCGCCGAATATGTAGTGGTCCCAGAAAGATCAATACCATTGTCAGACTTAGATGGAGGTCGAGACAATGAGCTTGCACTAAGGTTTGAAACCCTCGTTCATTGTGCGAGTGGCACTCCTAAAGCTTTCAAATCTTGTATCTAATATAAAGACATGTAATCCCGCTTTGTCTACTGTTGCGAAGCTTTTCACGTTTGTAGGAAGTTCTCCAGTTCGAGTCGAGGATTTAAAAAGTGCGTTGGTAGAGTAGGGCTTACCTTACTTGTGTCGACTGATAGCTCAGTGTAATCTGCGTGAGCTGACTGAAGCTACTATTCGCTTGGTCACAATCTGACTGCACGCATCTTAGTACTTCTGGTCTAAACGTCGGAAAAGTCACGTCTCTGGAAAGACGGAATGGATAGCCACGCGATTCTTGAGCAGCAACTCGAAAGACTCCGAGAACACACCGAACCGCCACCCTCCCGACCTCGAAAGTGGATCGATGACTACAGTATCGACGACGAGCATGCTGTCCGAGAGCTTCTAGGTCGCTGGAGTATCTCTATACCTGATGTCTCGGAAAGTATCTCCGCGGCAGTCAAATGCCAGATTGTCAGCCATCGAAGGGTTCGGACGGCGACAAGCCGAATTCTGGAGATGGATGTACGCGAGGTAATAGGCAATCATACGATCACTGCAATCGCGTTGCGGATGCTTTTTGAGAAGCTACACCAATTTTTTGTGTGTGTGGAACGGACGCAACCGGAGCTGGTACCATCAGAGGTTAATACCATGCAGCTTGGAGAACTGTGTCTCAAAGGAAACCAACGGCAACATTTTCATACCATTCGAAGCCTTCTGGGACCCTTTCGCGTTCTTTTACGCTATCTTTCAGAGTCAGATCACGGATCGAGAAACTCTTTCCTGCAAGAGCTCGGCAAGCTCGGCGTTATAGTACCGAGCGAAGTGCATGAGTTTGTTGCGACAGCAGCGTTCGGCCACACAGATGAAATCTTATCTCCGCCTGAGCATCTTCGAGAGATCTGGAAACCAGTAGGGAGGGAACGCGTAGCACCAGAAGACGGTGGGGAGCTTGGAGGATATACCAAACAGCTCTGGCGCACATCTTGGCGAGTACGCGATTGCTGCACGCCCCCAATCTCAGAGTTCGAGCTAAAAGCTCTCTTCGGGGTCAACGCGACAATCTCTCTATATGCCAGTGAGCGCTTACCATATGAGTGTGGAGCGAACAAGTACACGCTGGCCGGACAGGATCCTTTCGTGGTCGACTGTACTGATAAAGGTTTGTTTACAACTAGTGGACCCTCAGGAACGGCGTATCGTTATCTAAACCTGTGGCTAGTCCTTGGTGGACCTCGAGAGAAGCTGCCAGAGCTGAGGTTTGCTATGGTTGGTATGATTCTCGGAGGCGTCCATCACTCGTTGGCTGAGGTCATGGCGGTTTGCGCGCCCATACTTGGCGACGGGATACCGGGGAATCTGGAAGAGATGCTGATACAGCTAGTACCGCGCAGTCTGGAGCTCGAATGGAGAGGGGTATCACGAAGCATGACACCGGAGGCTTTTCGTAGCGAGCTGGGTGATCGTTTGAAGGGTCGTCTTGCGTGAAAAAACATAGCAATTTACGTGTGTTCCGGCGTTATCCGACATATTTCGTATATATCAGTTACCAACGACGACAAGCATGTCGCAAACAGCAACGGCAATGGTATGTGAGCGTGAACAATGATGTTGATAATGGTGAAGAGTAAAGTACATAAAGTACTTTAGGTTTTGCCCTTATCATATCGTGGCTTGGCCTTGTAGGGGTCCAGCTGGTCTTGGCGCTGAAACCCTGGAGGTCTACGGCATATTTAGAGGGCTGGAGGCCCCAATTTCTTCAATCTTCAGCAAATTCTTGTACCAATCATGCGCTGTTCGAAGCAACACGATCTTCTTCTATCCATGGCCTGCGTAATCGGAGCCTTTATATTGGCAAGATTAGATTGGGTGTGAGAGGTTGGCGTCCTCAGCCCCAGTAGATGTCCAATTTCTCCTACTGAGTTTTCAACGTATTTCCTGCGTTGCCCCCTACATTTCCGCGTTGACCGAGACATCGCTAATCCTAGCCAGTGTCGATGGTAGGAGGCGCAATACGCTGTCATTAACATGCTTTCTAATTCTCTGATGGACCTCATGGTGTGTGTATGTGCTGTAGAACGAAAAAGGCATCCACACCTTGACCGCGAACCAGCCAACTGTTTGACACTCAATGCGGTCTCTTCCTTTGAGGGTGGACCCACAGAGTAGAGCCTGTGAGACGTCTTCCTGCCGCTGACGTTGTGCTTTATCAGGTCTCTCTTGCGCTTTGCACTCGTTCATTGTTCTTCCCTGTTGTTTGCCTTGATATTGGACACATCGCTCCTTGCATTGTGCGGCTTCACTTCTTGTTTGTCCTTTGTCACCGGTCCACTGCGACTCCCTCATTGTTTGCTCTGATGCAGGACATGATCCACCATATTTATTCTTGCAAAGAGTGGTTTTCTACTCGATAAGGCGCTCTCACATCTTGAAATCAAAACACTCACAAGCGGCATATCGTCAAGAAACCGATTACGCAGTCCCGTCACAGCAGCGATCGTACCTAGCAATATGGCCGTGTCAACTTCACTACCAACTCTCACCCAGACTGAGAAGTACGACCTTATCACCTCTAACATTCAGGAGGTTCTCCGCCCTGACATCATTCGGGGCATCCTGGCTGTACGGCCCCTTGAGATATTCTGGGGTACAGCAACTACAGGTCGCCCACACGCAGCTTATTTCGTTCCCGCCATCAAGATCGCCCAATTCCTGCGTGCTGGGTGCAAAGTCAAAGTCCTTCTCGCCGATTTGCACGGCTTCCTAGACGCTGACAAAGCCCCTGAAGCTACGCTAGAGTACCGAGCCCAGTACTATGAGCGGATCATCGGAGCATTATTGCGAGCTGTGGGTGTCCAAATCGACAACTTACAATTCGTACGCGGCAGCTCTTACCAGCTGACTCCTGCCTTCTCCCGTGACTTACTCCGACTCAGCAAGCGCGTTTCCGTGCATGACGCCGTCAAAGCAAGCAGTGAAATTGTCAAATCCTCGGGAGAGCCTGTTATGGCGGATGGGATCTACCCAATGATGCAGCTGCTGGATGAAGAATATCTGGGAGTCGATGCGGAGTTTGGCGGCATTGACCAACGGAAGACATTCGCGTTGGCCAATGACACAATAAGCAAAGCGTTGGGCTTCAAGACCCGGGCTCATTTGATGAATCCCATGGTTCCCGGATTGAGTGGTGGGAAGATGAGTAGCTCCGACCCGAAATCAAAGGTCGATTTATTGGATGACCCGGCAACCATACACAAAAAGATTGCGAAAGCCTACTGTGCGCCCCGTGAGGTGGAGGGAAATGGCATCTTAGCATTCATCCAGCATGTCTTACTCCCGTACTCACAATTGCGATCTCCGGATGGAAAGGCAGCAGCTGTCAGTGTGCTTTTGAAAGATCAAACTGAGCCGACAGTCTTCAGGTCTTTTGATGAAATAAGAGAGGCTTACGCAGCTGATCGCTTGACACCACAGCTGGCAAAACAGGTCGTTGAGGAGGGGCTTGTGAAACTCAACACCTCGATTCGCCATGACTTCGACGCCGACGAAGAATGGCAACGTATTGCCGATGCTGCATACAGCAGTCCGATGGTACTATGTAAAGGGCGAGGCACTAAGGCAAAGCAGGACATAAGAGTGCAAAAGGCAAATCGGACTAATTCAGGCGTCCAAGATGGTGCGGTCAATGATCAGTAGCGATGCCCTCTATTGACAAAGCGTAAACTTCGTCCCCGAGTGCTTATAGGTAGTCAGACACAAGCACAAGAAAAGCCAAAAGTATGTGATCCCCACTCTCTCCATTCATTCTCCTCAACACAACCTTTCGTACTTTCTTATCATGTGTAGCTCTCATTGCGTACATGACATGGCTCACTTCAAACAACAGACATATAATAGGAATACTGAATGTTTCTGTGCTCTTGCGGCAGCTCTCCTCCAGCAATTATTTTTGGCCAATATCTGGGCTGTTTCTTGGGGCTTTCAAAATTTGAATTCGGGCTTCGCGAATTCAAAGCTGAACACTATAGGACGATCCAGCAACCGCCAAATGCAGCTCCAGGTTCCGTTTTGCGGATTTGAGCCTTACAGGTGGAACCGGAGACTGCCACTGTAGACAAGGATTCGGTCTGAAACAAAAAAACGCGGTAAAGAAGCTTATGCACAAGACCTCAGCTGTAGTCGCAGAGGAAAGTGTCGAGCTCCGAGGCACGTCTTTCAGCTCTTTCAGCTACAAAGACGCCTTTGAACACGACCAACAATGCCCGCACTATAGATAAGATGCTCAACATTGCAGCTCTAGTGGCAAAGGAAAGTGTCAAGCTCTGAGGCACGTCTTTCAGTTACAAAGGCGCCTCTAACACGAATGACAATGCCCTTGTCATATAAAAATAAGAGATTTTCTCATTCCTGACGTTATAAATACTTGATTTGTGAGTGCTGGATTCATCTCGCCAGACCGAGATCGTCAAAAAAATTGCACTATCATGACGGAGCAGCAACACCAAAGCGAGCCGGCTGCCAGCATCTTTACATGGCCAGCAAATGAGCCGCCGCATCCTCAAAATCTTGCTCTCGCCTCTAAACTCTGCGCAGCATTACTGCCCATGGAACCGGCTACTACGCCTGTTACAACGCACCTGCCCTCGGGCTGGTCTTCTAACGACGTCATCCGAGTCTCCATTTCCTCCTCTGCTCATCGACACCGCTTCATTGTCAAGGTCCCTCGCCGCCAAACCTCATCATGCATTGCTTCCAATTGCAGGGCCGAAGCATTGCGGACCAGCTGGGCGTCCATGCATGGCTTTGGACCCAAGGTTCTGGCTATTGATGAGGAAAGTGGGGGATTTGCCATGGAGCATCTCGAGGGACGGACGCTCACGAAGGATACGATAAGGGAGCGTCTGCCGCAAGCTTTGAACGTGCTTCGACGTATCCATGAAGCCGAGGCAATGGAGGGAATGAGGAGTTATGATCCGATGCAGGTTGTAAGAGGGCAGTTGGAACAGATAAAGGAAAGCGGCACGATGCAACCAGACGATATACGTCTTGTCGAAAGCATCATGCGCAATGCTGAAGAGCAAGTGACGGGTCATCCATGGGCGCCATGTCACAATGACTTCCATAGCCAGAACGTGATGCTTCACGATAACGAACGTCTGCTGGCAATCGACTTCGAGGATTGCGATCTCGGCGATCCCATGTGGGATCTTGCTTACTTGACAGCCCATCTCGAGCTGGAGCAGGATCCCGATTCTTTGGAAGATCTGTACGGTGCTAGCGCAGAAGAGAGACGGCGTGTTCGAGCTTATGTCCCATTGGCAATGGCACAATTTGCTACGTGGTCAGCTTTGCACGGAGTGGTATGGGCGCAGCACCAGAGGGAAGTCGTGGAAAGGTTGAGGGAGTTGGGGGTCAATCAGAATGAGAGATGGGCACATTGACTTGCGCGGTGTTGGTTCCCAGTACTAATGACTCGGAGCCTTGTCAGCATAGAGGATGTTTCTATTGAATAGGAAATTGAAGGTTTTAGAAAGAATCTATGAAATTATTACGAAATCTGTGAGTCGCTGCTGTGACCTAGATTGCTTGTTGACATCCATATTTAGAAATTAATCTCAGTCGCTTTTTGAAGAGATGCACTTTCGAGTAGGTTTTCCAGGTCCTACTCTGAGCGATGCTGAACCCTTTCGGGCTTCTCTGAACGAATTTCACTCCATCGGTCATTGGATAACGTGCAGAAGCCACCAGAAACAGATCAAACGTCTCTCTGCCGAGTTTGAACGTCGCTGAGCTATTGAAATTCGGCGTCACTGAAGCAGTCATCAGGCGCGTCTGCCTCATTGACCGCTTTCTTTGCAAGAGCCGCAGGAGTCTACGACTATACTATTTTGCACTCTTGCGCACGGCATCGAATGTCTCATGGTTATCCGCAAAGCCTCAACTATATAAACAACATATTGGGAAACGAGGAACGAGTATATGCCAGCCATATGTTCGGGAATGGAAGCCATGGCGTTCTCTGATCCTTGCAAATGTCTAAAAGAAGATCATACTGTCGTAAGCTTAGAAACGACACGACCGTTCGATCAGAGAAGAAGGCACTGTCGCCAGTACCGATGTGACAGAGAACGCTTCGAAATCACTTTGTGAAGAAAGGCAGAAACTTTAGCTTGATTCACAGTAAGTCAGTGACACCACCTTCATTCGCATACTTCACGGTGTGTCAGTGACACAGTGAAGGCTGACGGCAAGAATGACGCTGAGTGCATTTGCGTGACTTCTCGGACCACATAGAATAGCTCCACCAACCACCTTTTTCTTCATCCTCCAACTTCCAACTTCCACAACTGTTTTTTTTCGCACAGCTACAAACACTTACATCCACTGTACACCCCTCTGTGCAGCCATCAATGATGTAAGTAAAGGGAAAGCCGGAGAAAATAATCAAACTACAAATTATATATACTTCGTCCCTTTCTATATATATAGCCACAAATACCCTTTGATAACGGTTCGAATGGCATCATCAAGCCCACCGCCAATACCTTCGCCTCACTCTACTCGTGCTCACAGAAAAGTCAAGTACGACCCAGGTTTTAGGGGCTGTGACAGACAAGCTTATTGAAGCAATTGGCAAATCACTGCCAACAGCCCAAATGAGCAGGGTACAACAAGATCTGCAGCCTCTCGATGACGTGATCAAACGATGAGATGGGGATTGAGCCTCGGGCTCACGAATTGCTACAAGTTTCCACGGCTATTCTGTGACTTGGAGTCAGCACCGTGAGTGTACAAGCATCTTTGACAGCTGAATCAACCGTACTTCACGCCACCATCTCGTTTTCAGTGAGGGTTGTCCTTCGAGATGAAGATCTGATCGGTTTTGTAGCTGTTGTCAAGTCGGACCATCTGCTGCTCGAAAGCTGTAAAGTCAAAGCGTGGACTTTAGTGCGGCCAAAGCCAGACGGAAACGAAACGAAACTCATTCCCCAGATTTGAGCAGCAGGAAGAGCATTCTTGGGACTTTGAATATGATCCTCGGTTTCACACTTCGTAGTGAGTCCCTTCACCATATGAGTTGATCAGCGTCAGCTCAGAGTTTCGAATCTTCCAATATACGACAAAAACAACGAGGTTTACGAAAAATTTCCAAGCGGAAAGCACTTAATCTTATACCCAACGATAATCCTAAATCTTCACGGGGCATTCTCCAAGACCTCAATACAGCGCTCATGTGGCCTCTTCGGAGGTCCTCGGAACAGTACAGTAAGACTCTTCAGTCACAACTCTTCTGAATCTTGGTTATTTGCTACTTTATACTTCGTTGAATTACTTGATAATCATTAACCTTCCCTCAGTATTTGAGTATCTTACAAGACCAAAGTGATTGAACAGCGTGTCCGTTCCAAAAAGACTGTTGATCGACTCTGCACGATGAGCTACCCTTGACGACGAGTCGACAGCCAGAAACGCAAGCATGTCCGCAACGACATGTGGCCACGAGCGACGAAGTTCATCAAGCTCAAGCGAAGAATTTCAATCTTTGGATTGCGTGAAAGGATCTACCAATGGCTGTGCGTCTTCATGGTGATGATATTCCGTGGTGGACTGCTAGAACTTTATGGCGTCCCCTGTGTGAGACCAGATGAAACGTGGAGATTTAGACTCTGCCAACTCAACATACAAGCTTCCAGACCAATTGGATCGTTGTTCGGGCCGCCACCGTCTACAGTGCACCATCATGGTATTCCCAATATAGTTGCATTTATTCTGTCTGAGGCCTCACATTGGGAGCACATGCACACAAAAGGAGGATTGTGCCGCCGTCTACATATGCATCCATGGAGGCGATGGGTAGGAATCGGGAAGAAGTGGAAGTCAAAGCAAGCTAAGCGTCGCTGCATCGAGAATACTCACCCTGGCTCTCGTTATGTCACCAATGGCTGGTTCTGGGAATGCCAATGCCAGCCAGGATCAGAATATTTCAACAGGCGGTCCACTGATGGACTAGGCCTCTCAACCCAGATTCAAATGTCAGCACCTGGTTCGAAGCGCAGCTCGAATTCGACGCCTTAGCAGTGGAGTTCGTAACATTTTCTTTCCAAGAATTGTTGCTGACATGACTTATTCTTGTTATTAGAGTCTTTCCTGCTACTGACCGAGTTTGACTATACCTATCTGTCTATATATTACCAAATGGCGCTTCTCAATAAGCCCTGCATGCTTTGCCCGCCGGCATCAGAAGCCTGTAAGTTCGGCGTGAACAGAACGACAACAACCCTTGTATAGGATGGGATGGTTCACTTTGAACGACCCGTGCCCTTGACGTCAATAGAGGAAGATTGACATAGGAGGAGACGAAGGACATGGACATTCACCCACCTGATGATAGTATCGACCGCACCCAAGTGTCGACCGCCATATTCAAATATCAGACACCTCCAGTCGAAACGCTGCCAACCCCGCGCCAATCGACGTGAGGGAGGCAGAGTCGAGGGAGGATGAGTACAAACAGGATATCATGCGACTCATATGTCGTGGTCATCTATCTTACGGCACATAATATGAGACACATGTGGATACCGAGTCCTCATGAAAGCATACAAAGCTTTCCAGAGTCAAGCTTACGCAAGTATTCATCCTTAGACTACCTCATTCCTTACCATCAGAATTTACTGTACTCAGATTCGCAGAGCGATGTCCCAATTACACCTATCATGACGGCGAATACCACATCAGATCCACTGACAAGTCAATTCTCAAGATTGATTGATGCCGTAAGTTACGAACGATGGACCTACCACCTGCAGGAGACGGGCATCCCCTTCTCACCAGAGCACGACCTTATCTGTTTATTCACGAGGCAGGCTCTGGTTGATATAACAATTCGAGAACTTTATATGAAGTCATCATCAGATCAGCTCATCGGTATACGAGGGGTAGAAAACCACGCCTCACTGACTAGCGACTTCCGTTTCCATGAGTTCTTACGCAGCCGAGCTCAAGAAGGCTCCAGCTCCGCGCGTGTCTTTCTTTACACAGCTCCAGGTATAGTCTCCGGTCTCACCATCGCTCTAATGGAATGCTCATGTCTGATATTAGAGAATCACACAACCCACCTACAACCCGCGACCCTATACACAGCTCACCTCAAGCTTCGGCAGAGATTCCTCCATATATATATTATTACATCCGAAAGCCTATGACCAAAGAAACTTTCACCATGAAGACGGAAAGCTGAAGAGCCGGATCTTCTGACAGGATTTCAAGGAACGCAAGTCCATTATTAAGAGCGAGACAACCCTTACATATACACTCACGACATTCCAAAGTTAAGAAACCTCCCTATCCTCAAAGACATAAGTTAGCTCGAAGGATTCACATTCGAAGATACATAGCGAACAGAGACCTTTTACAAGTCGTTCCTTTCCCAGAACGATATCATAGCGACATCAACTTTAACCATGAAGGCAGAAAGCTGAAGAGCCGGATCTTCTGGCAGGATTTCATGAAACCCAAATCCATTATCAAGAACGAAACAGCCCTTGCGCATAGAGCCACGATTGCCCAACATTAAGAACAAAGTCTCTATCCTCTAAGACGCAAGTCGTCACGAAGGAACCACATGTAAATGTGCAAGGCGGACGGAGACTTTGTACAACATACAAGCCGTTCCATTCCCAGAACGACATCATAGCGACATCGACTTTGACCCTAGAGGCAGATAACCGAAGACCGGATATTCTAACATAGTTCTAAGGAACGCAATTCCATTCTCCAAGTCGTAAAATGCCAACAACCCTTATCTATACAGCCACGACTTTCGAGAATCAAGAAAAGCTCCCTATCCTCAAAGTCATAAGTTAGCTCGAAGGAACTACACTCGAAAACGCATAGCCAAAGAACAATACACCGTTTCGTCCACAGAATAATATCATAGCCGCATCGACTTTTAACCATGAGGGGGAGAAGATTGCAGCGCCGGATCTTTTGACAAAATGTAAAGAATGGATTCAAGAAGACAAAGAAATACAAGGCTTGTATATCAACATTGGCGCACGAGCAAGCAGCTGTACAGTTGTATGTGTGCCTGAACGCTTGTATTGCAAAGCGTTGGAATACTCACAAAAGACATGACTTGCGCACAAACTATGGCTTTACGACACCCAACCACCAAGTCAATAACGTACAATATTACTGATGTTCCATAGCTAATCTCCACTTCTTAGCCTCCCTTCGTCGTGTAACGTCGTCCTTTACCTTTCACCTCTTACCTCGACCACTTCTAGCATTGAGATCATTACTACATCATCAAGCTTAAGATATCAATCAATTTAAAGTCCTGATCCCATTCGACCAATCAGCTCTCAATCGAAATCCAAGCACACAGCTCAGTGCGATGTCGCAGACAACGACAATCAACAACGTCGAATCAGACAGTATGCCATTCATAGCCCCAATGAAGTTCTTGATGGTTGAATAACAGAGGATGCGTCATTAGAATTATGAGGTCAATGGCAAGAGTGAAGTTTTAGAAGGAGCGAAAGAGATAGCTTGCACAATTTCCTCTCACAACAGGAGTAAGTATACGTTTTGGAAGTCATGTTTGAGGTCTCCCGGCAATGAATGATGCCTAAGTAAAGTGCGTGAGACTTTCTTAGATACTGTTAATATTTACATTGTTCAACTGTAACGCTTTTCCCTCCATGACTACTGGAAGGTATATGTAGGGAAAGTTCGCTTCTCGGGCATCAGGGATAAATGTTGATAGGGGTTGCTGTGCGGGTCATAGTACAGTCCTTCCACGTGCCCATCCTCTCTTCGCAACGAGACATAGTAGAATCCACTAATAGTGAGTGCGGTGTGCGCGTCCGAAGGTGTGACAAAGCATTTCTCTTCACAAATTCAGTCAGTAAGCGGAGATTAACATGAGAGACTGGAAACAGAAGGAAAGTAACGAACCTTTCCACCTCATCAGGATCCATTTCGTCATCAATTCCTCCCTCAGCCATTCCCTACTCAACAGCTTCCTAATCATGGTCTCATCATCACTGAGATCTTTGAAAGGTGGGAGCTTTCGCCAATACATGCCGTCCACCCGTGTATCGGCCTTGAAACTTTCCGTCTCGAGTGTGAATTTGTTGAAATCAATGATTTCGCCTTCAAGATATGTCGTAATGCTTGAGACTTTTGTTGGAGATGACTTGTCAGGTACGTTGAAAGCTTCCATGGTGCCGGTGAGGGTCATGTCATTGTAGTCAATGCTGTGGATATTCACTTTCACGGGCCACCGCTCTTCCTCAAGCAAAGCAGAGCCGTCGATAATCGCTTGTGAAGATTGAGGTACGGGCGATGTTGTACGAGGTGGAATAGAGCCAAAATGTGGATTTCTGGTCCTTGATCGGTATATTGAGGGAGGCATAAGTGGGGTATATGAGGGCAATGAAGAAGGGGTTGCGCCATGTTGTGTGCCCGAGAGGACAGCGCCCATCTTGAGCCAGGAGCTCTCCGGCGGCGGAGGCACGAGCTGCGTATTTACCAAAAAGTCTTGAGGATGGATTGAGGAGGATTCTCCGGGGTCGAGACCTCCCTCCTCGGCGGTTTCTTGCCCCTCCTGGTCGGTCTCGCACAGGCGTAACTTGCCTAAATACTTTATAGCATCGTCGATACGCCTCTTCTCCGGACAAGGTGAAGGTGTTTGCCAGTATCTTCGTCTTCTATTTTCGCTCGCGGGCGCTAACCCATTCCGCTGATGCCTTAGCTGCTCCTCTAGGTAGTTACGATGTTGTTGATGTTCGGCAAGGAGGTCTCGATGTTGTTGAATTTCCTGTCTCATTGTAGCTTCTCTATGGATCTGCCGCCTTTGGCTAGGCGAGAGTGCGTTGTTAGAAAGCTCGTTCGGTTGTGCTGGTGTGTGGTCTCGCTCATCGCCTCTTTCCCTGTCTAGAATGTACCTTTGTAGTTCGTTCCTCGATCGGGCCGAAAATTGGGGATTTCGTCTAACAGCCTGAAGTAGAGCCGTAGTTCGTAGCGATGATTCTGTTACCGTTGGAACTCTCTCGGACCCATTCTGGGCAGGATGCGGCTGATCCCATGGTGAAGGAGTATGCGTAGTCAGAGGTTCGCGGGATGTAGAGTCACGCCACTCCAGTGGGGCAGGATCCCTCATTCGTCTAAGCCACATCCGCTCTCGTAGATGCTCATCTCGACGCATTACATGCTCATCCAATAGCGCCGCAGACGACTGGGGTAACCGTCGCTCAGACCGCTCATGTGCCTCCCCCTCCTCATCTGATGCCCCAGGCGCCCAACCGTGATATTGCTGCTGCATAGGTCGACCCGCTTCCGAAGCCTCGTGCATCTCTCCAAGCTCTTGCAATTGGGCCGGCGTGTACACTCGGGGCTCGACCATTGCGTCCACGGCTCTTCGCATTCTTCGGCGACTTTCCACAGCCTCATCGTAGGTAGAGCGGCCTTCGTCATCTGGTAGATGTGTGCGTAAAAAGCTAATATTATCGTCTTCAGCCTCCTGCTCGGCCTGGGTGGTCAAGGTGGAGGCGAGATCTGGCACTGAACTGGCGAGCTGAGCTAATTGTTCGAGATACGGACTGGGTACTTCGTCAGAAGAGGATGCCTGTAGATAGCCGTCAGTGGTGAAGCCTGGAAAATGGAGGCGGTATACGGAAGGCTTACAGTTGGTTCAGGCATCGCTGCAGATTGGCCTTCGAATGGGAGAGCTAAGAAGTGAAAGTTTGATAGGAAGTCTGTAGCCAAGCCAGATTGGAAACTTCTCCTTGTGTTCGCGCCACGGCCGTTGATGTGATGTTGGTCATCTGCAGAACAATGGGAAGTCATAGGCCAGCCTTACACCAAAGCGCCGGGCTGCGTTCGGAAGGAACTATTCTAGTCTTTGCCTTGTTCGACCACAACGTCTTTGTCTACAAATTATCTTAACTAGTATCTAAAGTCTACTGAAGAACCTACAACATATCTTCGAGATTTTGACATCGCTCTTGCGCTTATATTTTGTTCAATATGGAACCAGTTAAGTCTGTTCTGTGTAGTATTCTAGTGCCCTGCGGCTGCAGAACACCGGAGCATAAGCATCATTTGCCTCCACAACTTTCATGGGACTAGACTAAGGCTTTGATTCTCAGGTGTCTCTTTGCAGCCATACGAAACAGATAGAACTTCCGAGACCCTCGACATAATGAAATCATATTGCGACACTTTGAAATCTATCAAGCCGGACCCTGATGACCGCGCCTGAAGCGTCGATCTGCCGCTATTGATGGTGCAGGATCCATACCAGAGCATAGCATTGGGTTCCATGTCATTGCCACTGTGCATGAAGCAGTCGCCGAATCTTTATCTATACGCCGATGTCAAATTCTAGCTCTGGCCGCGTGCTCATGGCGCTCTGCACGCAACTGTCCCAATAGCGCAGATGCGAACGCTTTCGGCGTTGTCCGCTCCACTCATAGCTCGTGGCCCAGCGCACACTTTTTCATGCGTACAGCCTCGTTCCAAATTGTCTAAATCGCTTGAATTGATTCTCATTACCCTCTGTATTTCTCGTCTTCCTTGCCAGTCATGCCAAAAATCAAAAGCATTGAGTACTTTCGCGTGCTTCCGCGCTGGCTTTTCGTCAAAGTCTGTGACGAGCAAGGCTATCATGGTTGGGGGGAAGCAACCTTGGAAGGCCACACGCTTGCTGTCGAAGGCTGTCTCGATTCCCTCGCCCAACGTTTCGTGGACTACGAGGCCGAGTAATTT
>JAABUL010004426.1_pt1 | contig 18839 bp, 39 predicted proteins | sample 5559151 | NCBI WGS metagenome assembly JAABUL01 (sample SAMN10711876, study PRJNA513368) | rock metagenome | isolation source: Antarctica rocks | place: Antarctica: Victoria Land, Pudding Butte sud | reverse complement strand
ACCAGCGCCGGCGCCGGCGTCAGCGGCAGCGCAGGAGGCAGATGGTGCACTTGGCACAATGGAGACGCCGCAGCGGCGGAAGCGGACCGCCAAGGCGGCGACAGCCGCTGCAGTCGAGGATGCGCCCACCGGCCCTCCGCTGCCGCCACTGACGCACGACACCCTCGCGGTCGGCATGGCTCATATAGCATCTGCCCACCCCCGTGCGCACTCTCAACCCCTCAGCATGCAAGCGGCCTCCGAGGCAGGGCATGATTTGTGATTTCGTCCTGATGCTATGCACGAGTATCCTATGCGAATCTGACGTGCCGCTCATTTGCGTTCGCATTGAGTCAAGCCTTGGCGTGCACAGGCCTGGCGGACCTCGTGGCCGAGCATGGGCCTCCCGCCTCGCTCGCCGCGTGCGAGGGCAGCACCTTCGCCAGCCTGGCACGCAGCATCGTGGCGCAGCAGCTGGCCATCGGCGCCGCCCGCACCATTCACGGCCGGTTCCTGGTGTCGTGCAAGGTGATCTTGCCAGCGCACAATCAACACACGAGCTTGAAACGTGCGGCGAGCGTTCAGACAGCTGCTGCTCCATACCTGGTGCTGTGGTTCCGGTGCACAACATCACGTTGCACCAGCGCCTAAGTTGCGCATGCTGTGCTTACATCTGCAGTGCGAGAACGATACGTTGTCGCCGGAGGCTGTGCTGGCGACGCCGCTGGCAGAGCTGCGGGCGTCAGGCCTCTCCGGCCAGAAAACTGCTTATATCACGGATCTGGCAGCGCACTACGCCGATGGCCGCATCACAGATGCCGCCTTGGCAGGTGAGCCATGCATGTGCTTATGGCGAGGGCAACCCAAAATTATCCCTTCCTGCACAGAGCGTTTGCAAGCATGCAAGGTGGCCATGTGCAGGCATGACAGAGGCAGAGCTCATAGCGGCGCTGACAAGCGTCAAGGGCATAGGGCCGTGGACCGCCGACATGTTCATGATGTTCTCTGCGGGCCGCCCGGACGTGCTGCCGGTGGGAGATCTCGGCGTGCGCAAGGGCTTCCAGATCCTGTTCTCGCTCAAGGTAAGCTGCCGCCGTCTTCTGTTGCTGAGCCTTCTGATACCGGACAACTGTAGCGATGGCAAATGTGGCACAAATACACCCATGCGCCCTGTTGCATGCGAATATATGCACTGGATGTCGCGCAGGAGCTGCCAGACGCCGCAAAGATGGAGGCGCTCGCGGCAAGCTGGCGGCCATGGCGCAGCATCGGCAGCTGGTACATGTGGCGGCTCACGGAGGCGGAGGGAACGAAGTCGCCGAAGAAATTGAAGAAAGTGAAGAAGGCGGAGGAGGAAGTCGTGGAGCCTGTCAGTGCATAGCCGCTGCTATTCCGCCGTCAGTGAACTGGTGCACATTAATTGCCATCGCTGACTACCCACTACTGTTGCTGACCACCCACTCATTTCTTGAGATCAAGCTTGTGATACACTGCTGTTGATGGCAAGAAACTTCGTGAGGCAAACAGTGCTGTGGTTCAGGAGCACACCTAGTGGCGTGTGCACTAGCGGCTAATCGCAAAGCATGACGGCTCATCAGCACAGATTGATTTGCCAGCGCATGACATTGCCGGGGACTTACTGCACGAACACGAAGGCTGGACATTGTGACTGTCGCCGCTGACTGTAGTGAGGTACAGAAGGCTGGTGTCGTCATCAGATCAATTCTGGCACACAACACTCCCGTTCGTTTCGTCGACCTGTCACACGGGTTTCACCAGCTGTGATATCGCGGCAAATCGATTAGGCGAGTGCAGCGTTGTCAGGGAGCTTGGGGTGCAGGCTGCACCCCTAGTCGGGGGCCAGCATGCCTCAGCCCGATGGGCAGGTGCTGGCGTCGAAGGACGCCACGCTCTTCCGGCAGCTGGTCAAGTTCTACGAGACCAAGCAGTACAAGAAAGGCATCAAAGCAGCAGACCAGGTGCACACTGCGATTCTGGGCTGTCCGCGTTTATGTGTGCGGCCGGAACTGCAGAGGCATGCAGCAAATGCGTGCCTGTGGGATTGACTGCCAAACAACTCAATGCGCAGATCCTGAAGAAGAACGCGGAGCACGGCGAGACGCTGGCCATGAAGGGCCTCATCGTCAACTGCATGAACGACGAGCGCAAGGAGGAGGCGTTTGAGCTCGTGCGCAAGGGCCTGAAGCACAACCTCAAAAGCCACGTGTGCTGGCACGTCTACGGGTGAGCTCCTGAGCGAGCAGCACACCGATGCACAAGGATGACACCGACGCACCGGCATGCGACGCTGCCTGTACCGACTTGGCAATGGCCCAACCTGCGGCAGTGCCGGCTGACAACTAAACTTATATTATCATTTTCTGTGTCTCCAGGCTGCTGTACCGGTCGTACTCGGAATACGACGAGGCCATCAAGTGCTACAAGAACGCGCTGCGCATGGAGAAGGAGAGCATCCAAGTACTGCGTGACTTGGCCGGTCTGCAGGCAAGTGCTATCAATGCTGCCAACAACCAGAGTTCCACGCAATTGTCTGCGGCAGGCACTGTCTCATCTTGGCATGCCTGTGACGCACAGCGCCTTCTGTGCTTTCCGGTCGCCGACCGGGCTGCACCATTGTGCTGTGCAGATCCAACTGCGGGACATCCCAGGCTTTGTGGAGACGCGGCACCAGCTGCTGATCCTGAAGCCCGCCAACCGCAACCACTGGATATGCTTCGCCGTGGCGCACCACCTGAACAAGAACCACGAGCTGGCCGTCAATGTGAGCCCTCCTCACAGTCTCTATGCACATCAGGTTTTTATAATCAGATTCAACGCACCGAGCGCAGCTGTCAAGTGAGAGATGATTGCTTCACCAACCCGCCAGTCGAAAACGCTCGTATTTGCTGCTGTTCATCATTCACTGCGCTGAGAACAGGGTGCAGCTTCAATTTTCTGGAGCATTGATCTATCTTTCGAAAGCCCGATGCGCAACCTGCATGCAGGTGCTGGACGCATACGAGAACAGCCAGGAGGAGGAGCCGGCGGCCGAGGCGTACGAGCGCAGCGAGCTGGTGCTGTACAAGGCCTCCGTGCTGGCAGAGGGCGGCAAGGCAGCCGAGGCGCTAGCGCTGCTCGACGCCAGCCAGGTGGGCATGTTTTGGGATTTGGTGGCATATGCTTCATTAAGTGTAGCGTCCTGTGAGTCTTCAGCTAAGCAAGATCGAATGGAGTTCCTGATCGTGCCGGGCGGCGGCTAGGCCGCAGAGGCGCTCGCGTTGCTCAATGCCAGCCCAACGGCCAACCCAGTGGCTTCGTCATCGTTCCTCTGCAGTGCCTCTCGTAGACTGGAGCTTGACACACCAGAGCCAATTTTGCGGCCCACGGCCCACACGGTGGACAATCAGTTGGCAATCCCAGATTGGCATAAGGAACATGCATGTCTCAAGCGGCAGCGCTGACAGAGGTGACACCGCATCCGGGCCTCTGAAATGCACACCAGACGTGACACTGGTGACATCCTTCTGCAGGAGAAGATCCTGGACGTGTTGAGCGCGCGGCAGATGAAGGCGCAGCTGCTGCTGCAGCTGGGGCGTGCCGCTGAGGCCGAGAAGCTGTACAGGTGCCGCTTGCACCATGCTCATGCAACATTACAGCAGCATCTGGAAGCGGAGCGTTGCCGGCGGCAGAGGCAGCCCTGTCATCCCTAGCCGGGTTGCCTGCCTCGAAAGCAGCAGCTGGGTCCCGACACGATAAGCAGCAAGGACCAAGCGATGCCTGACAACAGAGTGCAGGTCGTCCCCAAGACCGCCTCGTGTGTGGTGATTGCAGCTGTGTTCGGTGAGGTGTCACATTGACCTACGCACGCGTGCAGCGAGTCTTCTGCCACCCAACACATGTTGCTACCGCAGGTGTCGCTGCGAACACGCTGCGGATTTGCAAGCATGGTCCAAGATGATCAGCATTCGACTGCATGCTGGTGCTGGTGTTGTGCTTAATCCCACGGCCTATGGCCCAGTTGACCCATACACGGTTGTGCTTGACAACTGTGCTTGAAGTCTGGCTCAGCAACACCCGCTGGCTTTCCATGAAAAAGCCTCTCAAAGACTCTAGTCAAGGGCTTTCGGGTAGGTAATGGCCATACAACGTCCTCTGACATTCCATGATGCTTTTCCGCAGGGAGCTGCTGGCGGACACGCCGGACAACTACCGGTACCACACGCCGCTGCGGGAGGCGCTGGGGCTGCCGGGCGACAGCACGGCGGCGCTCGACGCCGAGCAGCGGGGCCGGCTGCGGGAGCTGTACGCCCAGCTGCAGGCGGAGCACCCCAGGAGCTCCGCCGCCTTCCGCATCCCGCTGGACTTTGAGGTGGGCGTCGTGCATGGTATTGCGAGTGGCAGATTGCGAGTGGCAGTGGGCAGCAGGTGCGAATGAGAGCATTCGAGGCTGCGCAAGGCCAGCACTCGGCCTCTGGCAGGAGGCGAGCGCGACTTCACACGATTCCTGAAAGGCGTGCATGGGCGCCCTCTGGATGCACGTAACAAATAGAGCGGGGACTCAGCCAGCCATGGTACCGTGCAGCAGTGTTGATTGAACATCGTGCCTGTTCTCTCAGGTGGGAGAGGGGTTCACAGATGCAGCGGACGCCTATGTGCGCCGCTTCCTGCAGAAGGGCATCCCCAGCCTTTTCACAGACCTCAAGTCCCTGTACGTGAACACAGCAAAGGCAGAGGTGAGCGGACAGTGCCTGTATTACCTGTGCTTCTGACTCGACCTGCATGCAATGCACATTTGACAAAGGCGGTTGTGGACTGTTACCAGTCACTCAGATCCACAGGCCTCTTGAGAAGGGTCACACAATACAGGTACGTCGCGAGAATGCACTGGCTGAAAATTGTCAACAATTTCAAACGCAGGCGTTGGGCGCGCTGTTCCAGCGTCTGCTGGACGCGCTCGCGGCGGACAACGCCTTCCCGCCGCTGGCCGGCGACTCGCAGCCGGTGCCCGCCTCGCCGCAGGCGCAGCTGTGGACCATGGTGTACCTGGCGCAGCACCACGACCGCATGGGCGACACAGGTGGGCGTATTATAATGGCAGGAATGGCGGAACCATCTGCGTCATCAATTCGTGTCAAATCCCTCACAATTGCATCACCTTGCGCACCTGTGTTGGATATAGCTGCACAGGAGCCCCCTTACCCGGAACCGCATTTCGCACTGGAGTCCACGGCGGAATGGCGTCATATGCAGCATATGAGTGTTCCTTTCTGAGTGTTTTGGAAGGTTCCATGTTCAATTGGTGCGCTGTTACCAACACATGGTTGTTGGATCCGGTGCGCAGGCAAGGCGCTGGACATGCTGCGGCAGTGCATGGAGCACACGCCGACGCTGATCGAGCTGTACACGGTGAAGGCCAAGATCCTGAAGCACGCCGGCGACATCGAGGGCGCCGCGGCCGCCGCCGACAAGGCGCGCAGCATGGACCTGGCCGACAGGTGGGACCGAGGTTCCTTGAGCATTCTGCAGGAATACACTGCCGATACAGTGGACATTAGGGCGAGGCCCTTGGCACGCTGGCAACATCTCTTGCATTTCCTGTATGGCAGCCGACCACCATCCAGGTAGTCATGCGGCTGCAGAATGGCTCGTGGCAACAGTCAAAACTGCCATGCCAAATAACAGTCTTGAACACCACATTTCCGTCTGCTCATGTCTCCCTTTCGCGAACTGTGCAGGTTCCTGAACAGCACGGCAGCCAAGTGGAAGTTCCGAGCAGGGGACGTGGAGGGCGCAGAGGCGACTGCGGCGCTGTTCACAAAGGACGGGGACCAGGTCAACAACCTGTTCGACATGCAGTGCACCTGGTACGAGATCGAGTGCGGCCGCGCCTGGCTTCGGCGCAGCGAGTATGGCAAGGTGCGGGTTTTCCTCTCCCTCTTCAGCAGACGTTTCTGTCACGCGTCCTACGAGTGCTTCAGCTAGGGTTTTGCATGTGGTTACCTCCTGGTGACTGCAGGGTCGTTCCTTTGTGAAGAAGGGCTCCTGCTGCTGTCTTGGCCATCTGGCTTGTGCTGCACTGGCGCGTCCGATGATGATCACTATGCAATTCAATCGCCTCACGGCGAGATGAGACCTACTTTTCCGCTTATTGCCTGACGGACGCCGCCGTGCACCTTGTATCACAACAGCATCAACGTTGAGCATCGAAGAGCCTGTCGTGAGAAGATTGCAGTTTTGCACATGCATATCACTGCTGGGACTCACATTACATTGGTGACGTGTCCGATGATGATCACTATGCAAATCAATCGCCTCATCGCGAAATGAGACCTACTTTTCCGCTTATTGCCTGACGGACGCCAAGCACCTTCTGTCAGAACATCGTAACCTCTAGCATTAGCATTTAAGCTTCTCTGTCGGGATAAAGTATGATTTAAGCAGTATTGCTACATGTGAGTCTTTAAACTAAGTTGTTAATGGCGTGTCCTCTGATGATCACTATGCACATCAATCGCCTCGCAGCGAGATGAGACCTACTTTTCCGCTTATTGCCTGACGGACGCCACAACCTTCTCGGTCGCAAACAACGAGCTGAGCATCACCGCCATGATGCTCTGTTCTTCTTTCATGCGCCAGCGCTCCAGTGGCACGCAACCTTCTCTGTGCGCCTCCTCTCACCTGTCAACTCCGGTGCATTGCCATGCAGGCGCTCAAAACCTTCCTGGCGGTGAGCAAGCACTTCTTCGACATCAACGAGGACCAGTTCGACTTCCACGGCTACTGCATCCGGAAGATGACGCTGCGCGCCTACATCGACATGCTGCGCATGGTGCGGTCCTGTGGAGGCTTCTGCAGTGCGGCCCTAGTCAGTTTCCGACATGCCGACATTAGACTGATGGTGTGTCCAGCGCTGGATGTAGTACCTCTCTAGAACTGTCGCACCAATGTCTGCGTGGCCGTGAGGAACATTGGTAGCCGCTGTCTTGGCGGCTGCAGTCACGGGGAAGACTGACTGCCGCTGTGTTGCTGGCTGCAGGAGGACTCGCTGCACTCGGCTGTGCCGTACGTGAAGGCAGCGTACTGCGCCATCCAGACCTACATCCACCTGCACGACAAGCCGGCCACCTCGGAGCAGGTGCAGAAGGCAGTGATGGGCTCGGCCTGCCCGCACATCCTGCATATCACGGCCGTCTCGACTCTCTGCATGCCCTCCGCTTTGGCTTGAGCCTTCCTGCCTGTATGTCTGACGACACTGCAGGGCTGCATGCAGACTACTACAGGAAGCCTCTTCCGGAAGAGGGTCACTCTTGCATGCAAGTCCAAATACGAAGCGGATGTGCAGGAGGAGAGTGACCGGGTGGAGGCCATGTCGGCGGAGGAGCGGCGGAAGCACAAGCAGCAGCAGCGGAAGGAGGCGGCGAAGCAGAAGAAGAAGGAGGATGAGGCGCGCGCCAAGGAGGCGGCCGCCGCCGAGGCCGCCGCCAAGGAGAAGGCGGCCGCCAAGAAGCCAGCAGCAGCAAAGAGGTGCGGCGGTGACTCCCTGCTGGGTGCATCTGGGACTCACCAGCTGGCCATGGTGCTGGCAGTGGCGGCCGCACTGACGGACACTCTGACTAGGACGAGCTGTCAGGGGCCGCCAAGGCAGGTTGCCCTGCGGCTTGAACATACATCTTTGATTTACTAGTGCCGGAGGAGATGTCTCAACCCTCTGCCTGTCTGCGCTGCAGGAAAGCGGACCCGGACCCAGACGGCAAGCAGCTGGCGGCCACCAGCGACCCGCTGGGCGAGGCCACAAAGCTGCTAGAGAAGCTCAAGCAGCATGCCGACACCAGGTGAGCAGGCCTGCTTGTCGGCGATGCAATGTGCATGCACAGGTCCATAGCTCTAGTCTCCATCCTCTCAATAACAACCGATATTCTGCGTCGCCTTGCAGGCTGGAGACGCAGCTGTGGGCGTTCGAGGTGTACATGCGCAAGGGCAAGCTGCTGCTGGCGCTGTCCGCCGTGAAGCGCGCGCTCAGCATCGGCGGCGCCGCGCACCCAACGGCGCACCGCATGGTCGTGCGCTTCGCCCTGAAGGCGCAGGCGCAGGACGGCAGCGCCCCGGTAAATCTCCCCTGGTCCAGAGCAGGCATCACATCCGCTTCTTGGTGTCTGCATCTTGTTGTCGTGCAAGCTTAGTGTCATGCAAGCTTTCCGCTGCGAGGCTCTTTTCGCTGGTGCACATTCTGCTGACGGTGCGCAGCTGATGCGGCTGGGTGCTCATCTGCCGCCGTGTGGACTTGCAGGCGTCGCCGGAGGTGGTGCAGCGCGTCATCAGCTCGCAGCTGCAGCGGATCCTGGGCAGTCGGCCGCTGCCGGAGTATCAGGCGCAGTACCTGCAGCAGCACAGCTCCGCGTCGCTCCTACACCTGGCGGCCGCCGCGGAGGCGGCCGCCCTGCTGGAGCCCAGCCAGAAGGAGGCCTCGGCGCAGCTCATCCTCTCAGGTTCGTGCCCTCACGAGTGCCATGAAATCAGCCACGCCGTGAGAGCGCAAGTTTGCTGCAAATGGTCAACTTGATTGCAATGCCTTATGTGACATGCAGGCTGCGCATCCGTTTGCACCCTCAAGAGATGCCAGAGTCTGCGCTGACAGTGATCAATTCGCTGCATGCAGGCACGGAGTCAGGGGCGCTGCAGCTGCAGCACGAGGACTGCGTCACGGTGCACCAGCTGCTGCAGGAGCAACTAGCGGCGCTGGCAGCGGCAGCCACCTGGAAGCAGCGGTGCGGCGAGGAGTTCGCCTGGTCGCCGTACTTTGACGGAGCGAAGCGGCTACCGCTGGAGAAGCCTGTCGAGCCGGCGGCGGCGGCGGCGGAGGCGCCGGCCAATGGATTGGCGAACGGCGTTGACGGCTTGAAGCTGAGGTAGCTGCGTCATGTCGGGGGCGGGCGACTTGGCTGACGCTGCAGCCGGCTGTGGTTTGAGGGCACGCCATTGGTTTCCGCGATTCTCATTGTCTTGCACCGCCTGCGTCGGAATGCGTCAGGAACCGATTCATTGTGGCAACAAGACCCTGCCTGGCCATTAAAACTAGACGAACAGCAGGTGATGGTGTGAAAGGATCATGTTGTAGCCGACCAGCACTCGAAGGGTCTTCGCTTAGTTTCAGCAAGAGACGTTGCAGGGCGTGCTTGCGCGGATTATTCGGTGGTGACCCCCTACTGGGACGCTACAGCTGCGAATCCCGCCACATTTGAACCTCACGGCAGTTCGGCAAACACCTCACCCTTGCTCGTAGCCCACCGCTTGCGCTGCACAGTGCTGCCTTCTGCACAAATTCGATTCTTTGCCATCCTGGTGCTGGAGAAACCGGCTTGCGCAGGCAGGAGACCGCCGCTGACACAGGCAGTGAAAGCTGTCGCACGAACTCTCGACCCGACACGAGCGCTCTTGCAGCCGGCCCCGCCAGCAGCCAGCGCCTGTTGCTGCGTTTAGCCCTTGTCAATCAGGGTTGACCTGCAGTACCTGGCCAGAAGACTGCGCAGGAGCTGCACATACAGCCTACAGTCGTCTTCTGACGAGACGCTGACCGCAGCTGCTTTGGCTAGCGCTTGCTGCAGCGCTCGCTTCATGCACAGCTGAAAAGACCGGCCTTTAATCGCCTTCGAGCCATTTTCCAGCGCCCGTCGTTCCGCGAGCATGGCCGAGCAGCTGACCAAAAGGTGCACCTTCTTGCAGCCCACTTCGTCAGCTCGCCGGAGCACGGTGTAAATTCTGGCGGCTGCCTGCCGTTGTTCGCTAGATTCAGCTGTTGCGAGTTCGTCTGCAGCCTGCTGAGTGCACTGTAGTGATAAAAGTCGTCGAGCAGCTGCGCATCACGGCTCTTTGCGCAATCAAGCAATGATTTGACCACCGCTTGTGCTTCTTTCCTGCTGCAGCGCCAGCCAGCAGGTGCAGCAGGAGGTGGCAGAGGAGGAGGCAGACGAATTCGATGCCATCGAGAAGCTGGAGCAGCTGGGCGTCAACCGCGGTGCGCAGCTGCGCTTGTTTCGTTACCATTGCATGCAGCCTTGGCAGTTCATGCATGAGCTGACAGCTGTACAACAGAGCAGTGCATGACTGGGCATCGTTGGAATGCAAGTACGATGCAGAAATCAGCTGGCCAACAGCGGATTTCGTGTCGGCCGCAGGCGACATCAAGAAAGCCAAGGATGCAGGTTTCCACACCTGCCAGGGCCTCATGATGAACACCAAGAAGGTGCACAAACCGCGGCGTAGCAGCTGTTTGCTGTGTGTGGTCGTCGCAGGAGCGTCGTGTGAACTGTCAGCGTGCTTTCTGGCGGTGCAGGCGCTGTCGCAGATCCGGGGACTGTCGGAGGCCAAGGTCGAGAAGCTGCTGGAGGCGGCCAAGAAGATGTGTCCCACCCTGGGGTGGCAGTCTGCCATGGAGGTCGAGCGCCAGGTCCGTTCCCCTAGGTCTTTGTCTCCAGCGCCATGGCGCCCTGATGCTCCGGCCGCGGCAGATGTGTTGCCATGCCATCGTCCATACCAGACTCACCAGACAGCAACACTTGCAAGTGTGCCGGCAGTCATCACTATCATTGTGTTCTTAGCTGCGAGGCGGCTGGACGAGCCGATGACAATGTGCTGATGACAAGATGTGTGCGCCTGGCCGCAGAGAGAGAAGGACCTGGTCAAGATCTCGACAGGCTCGGAGGCAGTCAACGAGCTGCTGGGCGGCGGCATCGAGTCCCGCAGCATCACTGAGATCTTCGGCGAGTTCAGGTGTGGCTGCAGGGGAGATCAGAATTGTGGACGCTTCCTGTCATGATGCACGATTGACGTGCTGCACCACCACGCCTTCTGTGCTCGACTGTACCAAGACGTCATTTGGAATGCTCTTGTGACCACGTCACTCTCTTTGTGCAGGACCGGCAAGACGCAGATCTGCCTGACGCTGTGCGTCACAACCCAGGTGTGCCTCTGGCCTCCTCTGTATCCTCACACAATATAGGTTTGCATGTGCACCAACAGCCAGGTTGACACACAACTCTCTGCCGCTGTTCTTGACGCCCAATGATGCAGAGGCGCTGCAGGCAGCTGCAGGGTCCTGGAGACACGATCTGGCACTGCTTTCTAATAGCGAGACACCCATGGCGGCAATCAATCTCCAGCTTTCATGCTGTCGACACTTACCTCGATCGAGGCACGCATGGCTGAATCTTACAAGTTGTCAGGCCATCCACACTGACATATGTGATGCGGCAGATGCCGACGGAGATGGGCGGCGGCGCCGGCAAGGTGGCCTTCATCGACACCGAGGGCACATTCCGCCCCGAGCGCATCCGGCCCATCGCCGCGCGCTTCAACCTGGATGTGGAGGCTGTGTTAGAGAACGTGAGTGCCGCACCTAATTTTCACCTCAGACATCCTCGTTCCACTAGCTAGCATATGGGCTTCTGAGGGCTTCCCTTTGCATTTTAAACCTCTATCCGCATAACATACTTCATTTGCGTCCTGCTGCCCAGCGCCTTTCGATCCCTCAGAGTCTGAAGAACAGATCAAAACTGAGACTTGAACGCCGCTCTATTTTCCTTGCAGATCGTGCACGCCCGGGCGTACACGCACGAGCAGCAAATGGGTGCGCCCCTGTCGCTTTGCCGCTGCACCGTGCCATGATTGCCTGTGTCTGCAGCAGGCATGCTGCATGTCATGAAGAACCTGCCTGGACTGGCGCCGACATCAGAACGTGGAACCAATATGTGGTATTCAATCGGGCCAACGAACCAAGGGTGTGCTGTGTGCACAGAGCTGCTGACGCCGCTGGCGGCCAAGATGGCAGAGGAGCCCTTCAAGCTGCTCATCATGGACTCCATCACCGCCAACCTGCGCGTCGACTTCTCCGGCCGTGGCGAGCTCGCTGAAAGGTGCTTGCATCGACAGTTGAATTGAGTTTTGATGTGAACGAAGCGTCATACAAGCTGGCGCTGGCATTTGACACGTAGCTGCATGCCAGGTCGCCGCCTGATGCGGAAACACTCATTTGCCGAGCTGACGACCCTCAACTCTGACGGCGCCCCCACAGCTTCAGATCTTGCTCGTCTGCTGCCGCAGGCAGCAGAAGCTGGGCCAGATGATGAACCGGCTCAAGAAGGTGTGCGGCTGCCTGCTCTGTCTCTTGCCCGCAGAGCCGACCTGCACGGCTGTCTGGCGTGCTGCAGTTGTTGCATGCACACCCGCTGCCGTGCGGGCACATTGCAGCGCCCACATTGCAATTGCAATGATCCACGAGGAAGGACCCTCATGCATATGTCATGAATAGATTTGGCACACAAGGTGAAGACGACCATTTGGACAACCAAGTGGAAGAAGCCAGTCGTTCTGGCATTGCTAGAAAGTTTGAGATTGAAAATGAAATGTTTGCATGCGCAGATCTCGGAGGAGTTCAACGTGGCGGTGCTCATCACCAACCAGGTCATGTCCGACCCCTCCGGCGGCGCCATGTTCGTCGCCGACCCCAAGAAGCCGGTGAGTTTCATTCAGCCAAAACCAGAGCCTTTCCGCAAAAGCTTGCTATGACGTCGCCGACCTGAAGAAGTGGTGAGCATCTGTGCATGCGCTGCCCTGAAAGGTTGCCAGCATTTGCAGCGCTTGCATGCAACAGTGCCAGAGGCTTTTAAGCTGCACAGCCCCAAGCAGGGATCGGAGCCACGTCGGCGTTTAGGGATATCCTCCGGGGCTTCCAGTGCCCAAGCATGGTCGTGCCGCAGGTGGGCGGCCACGTCATCGCGCACGCGTCCACCATCCGGCTGTCGCTGCGCAAGGGCAAGGCCGAGCAGCGCATCATGAAGGTGCCGTACACTTTCGTGAATGCATGCAAGCATGCATAATGCATTGCGTGCCCCTCTGTAATGCTGATGGTGATGGTGATCGTCCTCGAGTGAAAGGCATTCTTGCGCGTAAATGGAGCGACCCAGCTGCTATTAAAAGAACTGCTGCAGGTGGTGGACGCCCCCAACCTGGCGGAGGCGGAGGCGTCATACGCTATCAGCGAAGAAGGTGCATTGCTGCCGTCGTTGCCGAAAAGCTTCACCATGCCCGTACTCAATGTTCTTGTGTTCTTGTGTCCTGCGGACTCATGTGTCTCGCAAAAAGTCACTTGCTGGGGTCTGCGGTCTTACGTTTAAACGTTCTGCTCGCAGGCATTGTCGACTACAAGGACTGATACAGCACCGAATAGCATTCGAAGCACTGTAGTGGAAGATCAAGTGCCGCAGAACAAGCAAACTTGCAGCGGGTGAACTGCCGCAGACGTGATCGTAGCAGCATGGTTCAGCCATATATGTGTGTCGGAAACATACACTTCTTCAGCATGCCAGCACATGTGCACTGATCTACGGACCCGAAGAATGTCACAGTGTCACAGTGCTCGTCAACATAGCCTGAAATTCAACGCGCCGCAACAAATATCAGAACTGGGGTGCCGACGAATACAAATCAGCTTAAGACTCTCGAATCAAAACTATACCGCAATGCACTCTAATCTTGCTGTCTCCGCCACGCTGCCGAGGCAGCCAGCAGACGCCCGGCTTCGACAAATACCTCCTCCCGCAGCAGCGGCACCGTCCGCCACATGGACAGCGATGCGCCAGAATGGCCTACTTCCGCTCCACCCTCTAATTGCTGCAGACACAACGCCGCGGTGAAGCCCGGCTGCGGCTCCAGCAGGCGGAAGCGCCAGCTATCTTCCTGCTCTGGCTCCGCCGCCGATGTGAAGCTGATTGCCGGCACGTCGGCGCTGCCCGCTGCCTCGCCCTGCGAGACGCCTGCGCCTCCCTGCTGTGAACTTGCAGCAGACTGGCTGACGCCATTGCTGCTGCCGCTGCGGCTGCCGCCGCCGCCGCCGCCGCTTCCGCTGCTGCCACTGCCACCGCTGGCGCCACTTCCGCTGCTGCCGCCTCCGCTGTCACTGCTGACGCCGCTGTTTTGACCGCCCAAAGACATGGTGAAGGACTGCAGGCCGGGGCGGGTGCGGATGCCGCGTCCCAGCGCCTTCACATACGCCTCCTTCAGCGTCCACAGCCGCAGGAAGTGGTGCCGCCGCTCCCCCTCGTCCGCGATGCCTGTGAGCGCCATCGAACGCTCAACGTTGCAGTGCTTGGCACACCCCTGACCGAGCGTGAGCAGGCCCGTGCGTCTGTTTCGGCACCCGTGGCGCTAAGGGCACAATGCCAGTGCCTTGCCGAATGGTTCTGCTGAGGCCGTACTTGTTTGAAGGCAAGTAAAGGTCACTGAAGGAAACCTGAGGCAGCTCACCCTCAAGGTCGGCGAGCTCCGCGGGTGAAAAGTAGCGGCGCGCCAGCGCCAGCGGGTCCTTGCGCGTGAGGCGGGCGTCGCTCTCGATGTCCAGCCCCACCGCGGCGCCTCGGCTGACCGCGCAGCCTGCAGCGAAGTCCGAATCCGGTTTCGTTACCGTGATGTGCGGAGTGATCGAAGAAGAACCTGTGAGCTAGTCTGTGGAAGGGTTTCATTGGCAGGCCTGACGGCGTTCGAGGGGACTGACAAAGCACCACCGCAGCAGTGGGATGCCGGGTTCCGGGCAACAGACACAAGTAGCAAGCCGCGCACCCAGCAGGCCGCGCGTGTGGCTGAGGTTGCCCCCGAAAGCGGTGACTCGCATCGCTTGCAAGTAGTTTTCTGAACACACACCTCACAAACATGTAAACAGCACCAGCTTATACAGGCTGCCGGGCAGGGGGCGCCCACCCAGCAGGCCGCGCGTGTGGCTGAGGTTGAAGTGCAGCTGGCTGCCGGCGAGCGCCTCCCACGGACCCGCCACCGCCGGCTTGCCGCGCGGCCCGCGGCTGAACTCCAGGTCGCCCGCGCTGCAATATTAGATGACCGATTATGAGTCAATGAACCAGTCGTGGCGCGTGCGTTTTCGTGTCCAGCTGACCACATTTCCTAGGTGGATGCATTCTCGGGCAGTCTTGCTGCCATGCATGATGTGAACGAGTTGTGTTCATTAATATCGTCCATTTGTTGCACGACTTCAGTGGAAGCAACTGAGCTTGTCGATGCTGAGCTTATGCAAAGGTGGCCAGGCGTCCCACCCGACAGCACCGCCGCAGTAGTGTGCCAGCGTGACGCGAACGAGCGCCCTCGCCAGCAGCCGGTCGCGCTGCAGCTGCGGCTCCCCCGCCGCTGCCACATACGCCGCCTCGTCCGGCGACAGCAGATCCCGGTAGGGACCGGCGATCAGGTCCTCCGGCACCTGGAAGGGCGACACGAAGCTTGAAAGTCCATCGTTGTCTATGCCGCGTCATCATTCCGGGGCATCTCACGTTTCACTCATGCGTCGCACGAGCGCAACAGCGTTCCAGGTGGCATCCGCACTAGATGATGAAACGATCTGTGTATGTGTTTGAACGGTTGTTCAGACCGACCTGGGTGGGGTCCAGCCAGTAGATGTGTACGGCGCCTGGCGGCAGCGGCCGCGCTGCACTGACACCAACGTCGCCAGCTGAACTTACTGCTCGCTGCTGATGCCAGGCGATGTTCTGCGTGCAGTTTGTTGCCAGCACCCCGCGGAGGCGTCTGGTAAATCGCGCTGGCGCTATTTGAACGCTGCGGCGTTGCGGCGCGGGATGCTCAGGTGCGATGGCCGGGGCTGAGTGCCGAGAAGCGGTCACACAGGCAGCACTGTAAACAAACGAACGCCTCGTCTGTATGTTGCTGACGGTGTACGGCAGTTGATTGAAGGGGCACGTCCTGCTGATGCTCTGTCCAATGTGGCGGACAATCTGCAGCCGGTGGACACGCGACGCGACCAAACTGCAGCGCATGTCACAGTCTGTGGTGCAGAGTGTAGGATGCTGGCGAAGTCAGTGGAAATGACAGCACTTGCGACCATTGCACCTCGAAATAGCGCTGTCCGAGACCAAGAGATCGCCGTTGGCCGCCGACGCAGCTCGAAACTCGGATTCCAGGACGGGCCGAAACGGAAGGGCAGTCTGCAGCACGTCGAAATAAGGGTATGGACTGTGATCATTCACGGATGCCAGACACTGTGATGTGGCCACGAACGCTGGTTACAAACGTATATTGTGCTGCGCGCCGCTGAGCGACCGCAATTTCACCTACACTGCCCCCTCTCCTCACTGCACACGCTGCTAGCTAGAGGTGCCTATCGCTCATCCAAAATCAGGATGCTGGGAAGGCCTCGCATCGAGTCGGTATCAGGAAAGCTAGACCGCTGGTGGCAGCAGTATGCGCGCCTGACCGCGGTGGCATCAAAGGGCAGCGCTGCCCAAGATACAATCTGGCTGAGCACGGCTAAGCACGATCAGGCACCCCGAAGTCGTTCATCTAAAGCTTCACTCGTCGTCGGATTCGTCCTCCGACTCGGAGGCCTCCTTGAGCCAGTCGACGAAGGGCGCGGCGGCGTCGCGGACCGCCTGCGCCGCCTCGGGCGGCACGCCCAGCACCTTGGCGGCCGCCACCTTGTCGTGCCACGCCAGGATGACGTCCTGCACACAGCAGTGCGAAGAGATTAGCTGGATCACCAGCGCTACAACTGACATGTCCATATTGCTGACATGTTGCAGATGAAAGCAGGTGACACATTCCCTGCAGCAGAGTCCCAGGTTTCAGTGCCGCCCCCACCACAGCACCGCCATGCCATGGACCCAGGTGGTTCTGTGCAGGCGGCCCAGGCAGCGCATTCTTGCGCAGCGGAAGCAAAGAGATCTCTGTAACCGCACCTCCTCCACGATGTCCTCGTCGTAGAGGGCCTTGAGCGCGACGGCGGTCTGCTTGAGCTTTTCCGGCAGCGCCACGCCCACCAGGTACTCCAGCGCCACCAGCTGCCCCACCTACGATAAGACAAAAGACATTGGTTTAAACGGTATTTGATGAGCATGGCAGGTTAGTTGCGTCCCATCAGATACTCCAGCGCCACCAGACGGCCTGCCTGTGGCATAATAGAACAGCCTGACGAGGCATATCAGGCATCTGGTTGCTGGCTCGACGTCCTTGTGTGTCACAGGCAAGTAACGCAGCAGGCCACGGGGAGCCGCAGATGACCCCGCGGCTAGGCTTCGTGGTAACAGATAGCGCACCTGCTTGGTGGAGTCGCCACCGGCCTCGGCTTGCAGCACCTCGGCGCGCGCCTCGATGGCGGGCCCCAGCTTGTGCGACCCCAGGTTGCCGAACAGCGCCTGCAGCGGCAACCAGGATCGAGGTGAGCCAGGCGCAGCATGCGCAGTGTCATCATGTTGGGCGAACAATTGTTTGAAGGGCAGATGTGTAGTGATTGATGCAGGAGTCGAGTCAAGGTTTGAGCAACAGAGTCTATAATGTGTTACTACCAAACAGCAGGATCGCTTCGGCAGCGAGTCCACACCAGGTACAGCAGGCGGGCGCGGCCGGCGGTGCCGCCCTCAATTCACAACACAAGTCATATGTGCAAACAAGACCAGATTTGAAAAGTCGGTCCAATCACTTACCAGGTACAGCAGGCGGGCGCGGCCGGCGACGCCGCCCTCGAAGTCCAGCTGCTTGAGCTTGGTGGTGACCTTCTTTGGGTTGTAGCCATCGGGCACGGAGGCCAGCTCCCGCACCGCCAGCACCGCCGGGTCCGCATTGAAGTCCTCCAGGCTCAGCTTGTCCGCCGCCTCCGCCGCCAGCTTTGCGTCCTCCTGTCGAGTGAGTTTGTTTAGTTAGTCATCAGAAGCTCGTCCATGAGCATCCAGGCTCAAGCTTGTGCGCCGCCTCCGCTGCCAGCTTTGCGTCCTCCTGATGGCAGTTGGACGCGGAAAGGTGGCGAACCGAATCTTGACCTTGGTCAGAGTGAAAATCCGTCAGGCTTGGCTTGTCATCGGCCTCCGCCGCCGGCTTGGCGGCCTCCAAATGATACAAGAGGGAGACCACCATGAGCATGACCGATTGACGATGATTGATCGCTGTTCAATGTGAACCATTGTATTGTGGGGCAAAGTTGCGTCGCGTTCCAGATTGGAATTGCATCCAGATCAATAGCAAGGGGCTCCAGAGGACGTCCTTGTCGAGTGCTTTCAGATACGCAATTCGACCAGCAAACTTAGACCAACACCTTTCATGACTCGACGAAGGCTGACTGAACCGTCTCACGACCGGCGAGCGATGCTGCCGTCTCTCAGGAGGGGCAACCGTCTCACCTTGCGCTTGGCCTCAGCCTCCGCCTCGGCGGCCGCCTTGGCCTCGGCCTCGGCCTCAGCCGCCGCCTTGGCCTCCTCCTCGGCGGCAGCCTTGGCCTCTGCCTCAGCAGCCAGGCGCGCCTCCTCCTTTTTGCGCGCCTTTTCTGCCTTGCGCGCCTCCTCCCGCTCGGCCTGGAATTTGATACACCGCTTGAATGTCAGTGGGTTTCTGATGGAAGTGGTCGTTGTGGTCGCACAGTGCTTTGGTGCGATAATTTCCAGACTGACGTCCTCTCAGCTGGCACGAGCGCCCCTCCCCCCTCCTCCGTGGGATGTGAGGAAACCGTCTGCAGATCTGCAGCTGTCACCAGGTCAGCATCAACTATAGCCTGGTGCTCCCCCTTGTTGGTAAGCGAGTGAATGCGAATTCGTGTTTGTGTGCTGGGGATCATGCTCACACGGCCATGGAAGAGGACCGGGCGAGTAATCTTCCAGCACGACTTCACTGTGGCATCGGAGATAGTCCCGCTGAGGCACTGAACGAGCCCTGCAGTGTGGTATCGATGCCAACCAAATTTATATTCCGCCGCTGAAACACAAGCAGAAGCTGAATATTCCTTGATCCTTTAACGCTAGGTCACCATCCATTTGAGCTGGCCTATGGACTGTTGTACACACACACAGTCTGGCAGAACCTGTGAG
>JAABUL010004424.1_pt1 | contig 18850 bp, 19 predicted proteins | sample 5559151 | NCBI WGS metagenome assembly JAABUL01 (sample SAMN10711876, study PRJNA513368) | rock metagenome | isolation source: Antarctica rocks | place: Antarctica: Victoria Land, Pudding Butte sud | reverse complement strand
TCATGCTCGAGGTCGCCACCTCCGTGCGGTCCGTCGCCTCGCTCGAGCGCACGCTCGACGCGACACAGCGCGAGAGCCTTGCCGCGCGCGCAGAACTCACGGCGACCGAACTCGGCTACCGCAGCGGCGCCTCCTCATCGCTCGACGTCGAGGTCGCGCGCACGGCCGATACGAGCGCGACGATCGCACGAGTCGATGCCGAGTACAATCTCGCGAAAGCACGCGCCGTCCTCGCACTCGAGATCGGCCGATGACACGCTTTCGCGGGCGTCGGCGAGCCGCACAGGGCGCCTCCACGCTGGCTCGCACCGGCGGCATAGAAGAAGCGCGACGGTGAGGACCGTCGCGCTTTGGAAGTGGTGGAGCTGTCGGGGAACTGCCCCCCGAGTCCGAATCGCCGGACCAACGCGTTCTCCAGGCTCAGTTCCGAGTTTGGCTTAGGTCATCGGACGTTTCGGAACACAACTTCCGATGACGGCAACTCCTTGAGTTTCGGTCGATTTGCAGAGCGGACTCCTCGACCTAGCCGGACTTGTTGACGGTCCACGGGGCGGTTCCGGCGACCCTCCGTGTACCGTCGCTAACCTAAATTAGGCAGCGAGAGCGTATTCGTTGTTCGCGTGTAAACGCGTTGCGATCGTTTTAGGAGGGCTCGCAACTCCGCCTGCTTACGTTGCCCACGGATAACCCGTCGAAGCTGCTCAGCCCCGCGTCCGCGTCGCCAGTCCCCGACCGGCGCCATTCATCATACCACGTGGTGGGTCGATTGCAAACCTCGATCGGGCGAAGGGCGTCCCACTGGCCGGTTGAACGCTCGCCCGGTGACCCCGAGCAACTTCGTTCTCATCCTCGTCGCGACGATCGTCGTGCTCGCGGTGCTCGCGAAGCGCTTCTCGCTGCCGTATCCGATCGTGTTCGTGGTCGGCGGCGGCTTCCTCGCGTTCTTCCCGCACTTGCCGACGATCCGGCTCGATCCGCAATGGGTCTTCCTGATCTTTCTGCCACCGCTGCTGTACTCGGGCGGCTTCTTCACCGACTGGACGGTCTTCAAGCAGAACATCAAGCCGATCGGCATTCTCGCGATCGGCCTCGTGCTCATCACGACGGTCGTCGTGGCCTTCGTCGCCAAGACGTTTCTGCCGGGGTTCGACTGGGCGGACGCCTTCGTGCTCGGCGCCGTGATCTCGCCGCCCGATCCCGTCGCGGCGGGCGCGGTCTTCGAGCGCTTCTCGGTGCCCGAACGCATCGTCGCAATTCTCGACGGCGAGGGGCTGCTCAACGACGCGGTCGCACTCGTGCTCTACGGCTTCGCAATCGACGCGGTCGTCACCGGACGCTTCTCGCTCGCCGCGGCGGGCGGCGACTTCGTGCTCGTCGCCGCGGGTGGAACGCTCTTCGGCATCGCGATCGCCTGGTTGTCCTCGAAGCTCATTTACATTCTGCGCCGCTTCGATCTCTCCGACACGCTCATCGACGTGACGATCCGGCTGCTGACGCCGTATGCATGCTACCTCGGCGCCGAGGCGATTCACGTCTCGGGCGTCCTCGCATCAGTCGCCGCCGGCATCTACGTCAGCCGCGCGTCGGCGCGCGTGCTCGATCCGGCGGCACGGCTCGTATCGTCGGCGGTGTGGGAGCTCATCGTCTTCCTGCTCAACGGCTTCGTGTTCTTACTCATCGGGCTGCAGCTGCGCTCGATCGTCTCCGATCCGAACTTCGTGAAGTCGGAACTCTCGGTCGGCTTGATGATCTGCGGCGTCATCATCCTCGTGCGGATGGTCTGGGTCTACGTCGGCATCTACGCGCCGATGGCGCTCGAGACACGATACGGCTCGCGCGAGAAGCCGCCGAAGTGGCAGTACACGTTCATCCTCGGCTGGAGCGGCATGCGTGGCATCGTCTCGCTCGCGGCGGCGCTCGCGATCCCGACGATGACCGCAAGCGGCAACGCGTTTCCCAATCGTAACGTCATTATCTTCGTGACGTTCTGCGTCATCGCGGTGACGCTCGTCGGTCAGGGACTCGTGCTGATCCCACTGATCTCGTGGCTCAAGATCGACGCCGGCGGCGCACGCCGTCAGCGGGAGCTCGAGGTGCGCGTCGCCGCACTCGAGGCGGGCATCTCACGGCTGCGAGCGCTCGAGCCGAAATTCGACTCGGTCGAGGAGTGGGAAGTGGAGAGCCGCCTCATCGGCGAGTACGAGTACCGGATCGGCCACCTGCGCGGCTATCTCGACGGCTCGGTCGAGGAAGGCGACCTGTGGCACGACACGGCGTTGCAACACGAGGCGCTCACTGCCGAACGGCGCGAGATCGCCCGGTTACGTCAGCTCGGCGACATCCCCGACGTGATCTTTCGCGCCATCCAATACGACCTCGATCTGGCCGAGGAGCGCATCTCCTAGACGACGCCATTCTGCGCGCGCCAGCGGCGGCCGAGCTCGTCGGGATCCGTTCGATCGAAGCTCAGCGGCGTGACGCTCGTGTAGCCATCACGAACCGCCGCGAGATCGGTCCCCTCGACGATGTCCTTCGCGTCGAAGGTGCCCCAAAGCCAATAATACGTGCCCCCCTGCGGATCGTCGCGCGCCGTGACACGATCGCGGTAGATCTTGCGGCCCAAGCGGCAGTACTTGAGGCCGCGCCGGCGAGAAGCCGCGACGTTGGGGACGTTGACGTTGAGCAGCGTCGTGTGCGGCAGACCATCTTTGAGAACCTCGCGCGCAAGGTCCGTTGCGATCGCGGCCGCCTCGTCCCAGCGATACGGCTCGCCGTCACCGAACGTCGCGAGCGAGATCGCGACCGACGGGACACCGATCGATGTCGCCTCGAGCGCCGCGGCGACGGTACCGGAATAGAACGTGTCGTCGGCGAGGTTCGCGCCGCGATTGATGCCGCTGACGCAGAGCGCGGGGCGTTGTCCGCAGAGCGTGTACGCGCCGAGCACCGCGCAATCGGCGGGCGTGCCGTCGACCGCGAAGGTCGTGACGGCGCGGTCCTCGATGCGCCGGACCCGAACGGGCGTGCGAACGGTGACGCGGTGACCAACACCGCTCTGATCGGTCTCGGGCGCGACGACGACGACGTCGCCGAGGACGCGTAGCGCTTCAGCCAGTGCGACGATGCCCGGGCTCGCGAACCCGTCGTCGTTGGTCACCATGATCGTCGGCCGAACGTCGTCCATGCCCGAGCGGTTCTGCTTTGCTCGCTTACCTTACTTCGTCGTGGCACTACCTTTATGTTCCGTTAAGGTGTCGCGGGCAACTACGATGGGTCACCCCTCGAACGGAGAACATATGCGCAACCGTATTATCGGCGTCGCGACCGTCGCCGCCTTTGCCGCATCGATCGCGGCACCCGCCATGGCGGCGAGCGTCAAGCTGCTCGAGACGGGGTCGACCCTCGTCTATCCGCTCATGAACGAATGGGTCAAAGCCTATCAGGCCAAAGACGGCGGCGTTCAGATCACGACGCAGGGCACCGGTAGCGGCACGGGCATCTCGCAGGCGATCGCCGGCGTCGCGCAGATCGGCGCCTCCGATGCGTACGTCAGCGACGGGCAGATGAAATCGGCGAACGTCTTGAACATTCCGCTCGCGATCAGCGCGCAGCAGATCAATTACAACGTGCCCGAGATCGGCCAGGCCCATCTCAATCTCTCGGGCCCGATCCTCGCCGGAATCTACGACGGTTCGATCCGCACGTGGGACGACGCGAAGATCAAGGCTGCCAACAAGGATCTCGCTTCGAAGCTCCCGAGCAAGAAGATCATTCCGATCCGTCGCTCCGACGGTTCGGGCGATACGTTCATCTTCTCGCAGTATCTCAGCGATACGACGCCGTCCTGGAAGTCCGGCCCGGCGTACGGCACGACGATCAGCTGGCCCGCGGTACCCAATGAAGTCGGCGCGAACGGCAATACCGGCATGATCGACGCCGCAAAGAGCACACCGTACTCGATCGCCTACATCGGTATCAGCTACATCGATCAAACGGAAGCAGCAAAGCTCGGGTACGCGATGCTGCTCTCCAAATCCGGTGCCTACGTCCTGCCGACCCAGGAGAACATCAAAGCCGCAGCCGACGCGCTCGTCTCAAAGACGCCGAACGACGAGCGCATCTCGCTCATCGACTCGCCCGGCAAGGACGCGTACCCGATCATCAATTACGAGTACGCGATCGTCAACCCGAAGCAGAGTAACGGCGATACGGCGACCGCGCTCAAAGCATTCCTCACCTGGGCGATCTCACCCGACGGCGGCGCCTCCGCGACATATCTCGATAAGGTGCATTTCATCTCGTTGCCCGAGAGCATTACCGCGAAGAGCCGCGCGCAGATCGAGAAGATCTCCTAGCGCGTGGCGACCGCCCGCACGCCCGTGCGGCGCCGCACGCCGGACCGTATCCTCGGGTTGGGAACCGCGACCGCAGCGGTCGTTACGGCGGCTGCGGTGTTCGCAATCGGGGCGTTCATCGCGGCCTCGGCGTGGCCGTCCCTGCGCTATAACGGCTGGACGTTTCTCACGAGCCACGTCTGGGACGCCGGAAACTCGTACGGGAGCGGAACCACCGTGCGCAACGGCGTTGCGGCGTCGCCGGGAGCGTCCTTCGGCATCCTCGTGTACATCTTCGGGACCGTTGCGAGTTCGGCGCTTGCCATGCTCGTCGCGACGCCGCTCGCGATCCTCGTCGCGGTCGCGATCGCCTATCGCCTTCCGAAGCGGCTCGAACTCGTCGTCAACACGCTCGTCGAGCTGATGGCGGGCGTCCCGTCGGTCGTGTACGGCCTCTGGGGCATCGTCGTGCTCGTGCCCTTCATCGGATCGACGCTCGGGCCGGTCGTGACCGGGGCGTTCGGGACCATCCCGTTCTTTTCGGGCAGTTCCGGCAGCGGCTACGGGCTCGTCGCGGCGGCACTCGTCCTCGCGATTATGGTGTTGCCGATCATGGCCGCAACGATGCGCGATCTCGTCAAAAGCGTCCCCGAGGAGACCCTCGAAGCGAGCATGGCACTCGGTGCGAACTTCTGGCAGACCGTCACGCGCGTCGCGCTCCCGTCGGTGCGCGCGGGCATGCTCGGCGCCGGCTTGCTCGCCCTCGGGCGCGCGCTCGGCGAGACGATGGCCGTCCTCATAGTCAGCGGCGGCGCGCAGAACCAATTCCCTTCCAACGTCTTCTCGCCGATCAACACGATGGCCGCCGTGATCGTCTCGCAGCTCGACAGCGCGCTCACCGACGCGAGTGGGCTCTCGGTTTCGGCACTCGCGGAGACGGCGCTCGTGCTCTTCGCGATGACGCTGCTCGTCAATATGATCGCGCGCTATATCGTCAGCGTGACGGCGCGCGCCAGGATCTCGCTCTGAGCGCGGCATCCGATCGCGCGAAGGTGACCGCGACGCTCGGCTGGACGGCGAGCGTCGCATCGCTCGTCATCGCCCTCGCGACCCTCGGGTTCGTCTTCAGTTTCGTCATCGTGCACGCGATACCGGCGCTGCGGCCCTCGCTCTTCACGACGGTCACGAACGGCGTTTCCGGCGGCCTGCAAAACGCGATCATCGGCACGATCTATCTCGTCATCGGCGGCTTCACGCTCTCGCTCGTCGTCGGCGTCGGGACGGGCATCTGGCTCGTGGAGTTTGCACGCGGCTTTGTCGCCGAGGCGCTACGGTTCATCAGCGACGTGCTCGCGGGCGTTCCGTCGATCGTCGTCGGGTATTTCGGTTACGTCGTCTTCGTGCAGCGCCTCGGATGGCACTTCTCGCTCGCCGCGGGCGCGATCGCGCTGACGGTCATCATGTTGCCGTACGTCGTTCGTGGTACCGATCGGGCGCTCTCGGCCGTCCCGCCGAGTTTGCGCGAAGGCGCGTATGCGCTCGGTGCCGACCGCGTGCAGACGCTCTTCGGCATTGCCCTGCCCTATGCGATCCCGAGCATCGCGACATCGCTGCTGCTCGCGACGGGGATTGCGATCGGCGAGACGGCCCCGCTCATCTACACGGCCGGCTGGTCGAGCTATGATCCAACCCTCGCGCTCACGAAGTCCCCGGTCGGCTACCTCACCTATGTCGTGTGGACGTTTATCGAGCAGCCCTTCGCGGCGTCGCACGAACTCGCGTACGCGGCCGCGACGCTGTTGATCGTGATGATCTTTCTTACGAACGTCGTCGCTCGGCTTGCGATCGCCGCCTACGTGCGCCGTTCGCGCGGCGAAGCATAGCCGACGCGGCGCGTCGCGCGTCTTCATGAACGCGATGCAAGACGGACATGTGCTGGCACGTCGCCGGTCGCGACGGGCAGCGCCGAAGCCACGACCTGCGCGCGCGATGCTCGGCAACATCGACGAGCGCGCGTCGAGGGCGACCGCGAGCAAGCCGCGGAGCCACGGTCGAAGGACACGCACCGATGCATCAGAACTCGCGCGGCCGGCCGTTGTTCGCACTCGACCGCGCCATCGACCTCGTGGGCGCGGCGACGATCGGTATCGCCGTCGCGCCGCTCGTCGGCCTTGCGGCGCTCGCGATCCTCGTCACCTCGGGTCGACCGGCATGGTACGTGGCGCTGCGGCTCGGCCGCGATGCACGGCCCTTCGCCTGCTATAAGTTGCGAACGATGACGGTCGCCCGCGCCGGCGGCGCGCCGCGGATCACCGGCGTCGGCCGCCTCCTTCGGGCGGCGTGTGTCGACGAGTTACCGCAACTCTGGAACGTCTTGCGCGGCGAGATGCGGCTCGACGGGCCACGGCCGCTCTCGCGCTCCGCGTTTGCGCGCGAGCCCGAGGTGCGACGGGCGCGCTGCGCCGTCGAGCCGGGATTGACCGGACTCGCCCAGATCCGCACGCGAGCATTCGCTCCGACGCCCGCCGTTCGACGGCGCTCGACCTCGCGATCTTGGGCCGCACGCCCGCAATGCTCGCGTGGCGAATCGTTCGCGCGTTCCGGACGACGAGTTAGCCCGGACTCCACCGGCGACGTGAGGGCGCGTCTCGAAGAGAACGTCACGAAGGCGAACGAGATGGGCGCTCGATCCGATTGGTCGCAAAGATTTTTGTCGCCCCCTTTCATTCGGGCGCAAATGTGCTGATAAGGACGACACGACACTTCCAAGCCAGCCCGAGGACCCTTCCATGATCTCTAGCGTGCTCGGTCCTGTTTCCGGCTCAAGTGCTCGATTTATGATGGCGCCGCGGGGGCGCTCAGCCCCGCTTTGATCGTCGCGGCGAGAGCCGGCGTCATGCCCTTGACGGCCGCGATCTCGTCGATGCTCGCGCGCTTGATAGCACCGACGCTGCCAAACGTCACGAGCAGACGCTTACGGCGCACGGGTCCGACGCCCGCGAGCGCGTCGAGCGCCGACTGCGTCATCGCCTTGTCGCGGCGCAAGCGGTGATAGGTGACCGCGAAGCGATGCGCTTCGTCGCGCACCCGCATGATGAGATGGAGCCCGGGCGAACCCGGCGGGAGGACGATCGGCTCGGAGTTCCCCGGCACGAAGAGCCACTCGTGCTCCTTCGCGAGCCCAGCGACGGGAATGCCCCAGAGGTCGAGCTCCTCGAGCACCTCGACGACCGCGCTCAGCTGGCCCTTGCCACCGTCGATGAGCAGCAGGTCGGGCCGGTGATGAAAGCGCTCTTTTTTCTGCAATTGCGCCTGCAGTTTCGCGGCGCCGTCGACCGGGGCGTCCTCGACGATGCTCTCGGGATCTTCCTCGCCCGGCGCATTCGTGTCGGCGCGCAGGTAGCGCAGCCGCCGCCGTAACGTCTCCTGCATCATCGCGAAATCGTTCGGTCCTTGATCGTACCGGATCTTGAAGCGGCGGTAGTCGCTCTTCTTCGCGCGACCCTCGACGAAGACGACCATCGACGAGACGGAATTGGTGCCCTGGATGTTCGAGATGTCGTAGCACTCGATGCGATGCGGGACGTCGGGGAGATCGAGCGTAGCGGCGAGTTGCGAGAGCGCCTGCGCGCTCGCCGACTCCTGCGTCTCCTGATGCGCGAGGAACGCCTTGAGATTCTGCTCGGCGTTCGCATGGACGAGCCGGAGATATTCGGCGCGCGGACCACGCCGCGCGTGGAGCACGCGCACGCGCTGACCCTTGAGTTCCGAGAGCCACTTCTCGATCGTCCCGCCGTCGGTCGGCAACACCTCGACGAGCACTTCCTTGGGAATCGAGGCCTGCGAGACAACGCGGCGCGCACGAGCCTTCACGGCGACGGGAACCTCGTTGCCGCGCGCCTCGCGCGTCGCGAGCGGCGAGAAGCCGTCGCCAATCGAGCCCGCGATGCCGGCCCCGCCCGCGCGCGCCGTGTAGAACTGCGTGAAGAACTCACCGAGCACGTCGGCATCGCTCTGATCGGAGACGCCGTCGAGAATGAAGTGCTCCTGGCCGAGCAACTTTCCGCCGCGCACGAGGAACACTTGCACGCACGCCTGACCCTGCGCGCGGGCAACCGCGACGAGGTCCATGTCGATCCGTGAGCTCCAGACGACTTTCTGGCCCTCGGTGACACGCCGGACGGCGACGATCCGATCGCGTAGCCGGGCGGCAGCCTCGAAGTTCATGCGATCCGCCGCATCGGCCATCTCGGTGCCGAGGCGCTGCAAGAGCCGCTCCTGCTGGCCCTCGAGGAAGAGCACGACCTCATCGACGAGCTCGTCGTATTCCGGCTCGCTCTGGAATCCGACGCACGGCGCCATGCAGCGCTTGATGTGATACTGCAGGCACGGCCGCTTGCGTTTGCCGTCGATGGGTTCGCGGCACGTCCGCAGCGGAAAGACGACGCGCACGAGGTTGATGAGCTCGCGCAAGCCGTGCGCGTTCGTGTACGGCCCGAAATAGCGTCCGCCGTCGTCGCGCACGACGCGCGTGAACGTCACGCGCGGGAACGGCTCGTCGGTCACCTTGAGATAGGGATAGCGCTTGTCGTCGCGCAGCCGGACGTTGAACGGCGGCTGATGGCGCTTGATGAGATTCGCCTCGAGGATCAGCGCCTCGATCTCGTTGTTGACGACGATCCAGCGCACGTCCACGACGCGCTCGACCATCTTCGTCGTGCGATACGCGTGAGCCGCGGAATCCTGAAAGTACGAGCGCACGCGCGACCGGAGCGAGACGGCCTTCCCGATGTAGAGAATCCGCTCGCTCGTACCGAGCATGATGTAACACCCCGGCGCGTCGGGGAGCTGCCCGAGCCGGTCTTCGATCGAGCGGACGACGGGCGCGGAGGGGATCACTTCATGCGCGAAAGCGCTGCGGTCGCTCCGTCGAAGGCTGATTGTGCTTCACTGCGCGAGCGCTCCGCGTTCCCGGAAAAATAGTCGTCGAGCGCCGCGCGATACTGCTTCTTCGCGGCGTCGAGATTGGCACCGGACACCTGCGACGCGAGCTCGAGCTGGCGCTTCGCGACGATGAGATCGCCCGAGAGCGCGGGCCCGTTCTCGACAATCGGCACGCCCCGAGCGGCCTGGGCGGCGATCGCCGATTGTGCCGGCGCGAAGGCGCGTGGCGCCGCGACCATCGGGCTGCCGAGCAGGACGTCGGCTTGCGCGCGCGCCGATGCCGCGAGCGAACCAGCGCGGTCGCCGGCGCGCGCCTTCTGCACCGCCTGGGCGTAGTCGTACTGCGCACGCTGGGCGGCTGCCGGGTTGTTCACGCCCGTCCGCACGATCGCACCGTACGCCTGGTTGAGCCCCCGGCCGACCGGCGTCGCCGGCAGCGGCACGGGCCCGAGAATTGGTCGCGGCGGCGTCTGCGCGCCGGCCCCGACGGACGTCGCCGCAACCAGCAGCGCGGCCACGAGGACGCTAGGAAAGCGTATCCGTCGAGCGGCGCGAGCGGGTCGCGAGGTAGACGAGGTAACCAACGATGACGACCGCGAGCACGAGCGCGACGCCGAGGGTGATTCTGTGGATTTGCGGAGTGATTGCATCGAGGTGTTTTCCGAAGAGACTGCCGATCCACGCGAGACCAAAGCAGAAGATCGCCGAGCCCGCCGCCGTGTAGCCGATGAAATATCGCTTCTGCATCCGTGAGACGCCCGCCGGAAGGGCAGCAATACCGCGGATCAGCGGGATGAAGCGACAAACGAAGACGACGACGTTGCCGTACCGTTCATAAAACCGGTGGAACGCGTCGAGTTTCTTCTCGCTGAGCTTGAGATAGCGGCCGTAGCGAACGACGAACGGCCGGCCGCCGGCGAAGCCGATCGCGTACAGCAGGGTGCCGCCGACGACTTCGCCGAGCGTCGCGATCGTCGCCGCGAGCCAGACACTCGAAAGGTGACCCGTCGCTGCGAGCGCGCCCGCGGCCGGCACGATCAGCTCCGTCCCGACCGGGATCCCGAGATTGCCGATCGCCATGACGAGGAACAAGCCCGAGTAGCCGGTACGATCGACGATGGTCAGGAAGAGCGCACTAAAGTGCTCCACCGCTACCGAATCGCCGAGGCGGGGACGAGCGACCGGACGAGCTCCGCCGCGAGCCCGCCGTCGGCGAGCAGCGCGACATAGAGGTCGTCGGGCGCGATCTCGCGCGACTCGGGTACCGCGAGCTCCGCGGCACGCACGATGTTCGAGATCCTGGGCGTCACGAGGATGCCTTCCCAGAGCCGCTCGTCGCCCGTGCCGATTGCGCGGCGAAGGCTGCCGAGAATCGCGCTCGAGGACATGCCGTCCTCGGCAAGCCGGCGCTCGATCGCGGCATCGTGCTCCTCAAGGAGCGCGAGCAAGAGGTGCGCCGCGCCGATGTAGTAGTGGTTATGATTTCTGCAGGCCTGTTCGGCGGAACGCAAGACGCGCTGCGCCGCAGGGCCAAAACGTGTGAACACGTCGAGCGTCCCTCGCGGTACTCAATCGGGGCGGCAGGATTTGAACCTGTGACCTCTGCGTCCCGAACGCAGCGCTCTACCAAGCTGAGCTACGCCCCGTCAATCCGCTCAGGACCACCGTCGGTTCTCTCAGACGCAAGGCGCTCCTTCCCAGGTTGGCGATGTAGCGCGTTGAACCGTCGGTACGGCTCATGAAATATGTCATCGTCGGCTGCGGCCGCGTCGGAGCGACGCTCGCGAAGCTCCTCGTCGCCGAGGCGCACGAGATCGTCGTCGTCGATGAAAATCCGGCCGCTTTCAAGCGCCTCGGCAACGGCTTCTCGGGGCGCGTCGAGGTCGGCACCGGCATCGACGTCGATGTCCTACAGCGTGCCGGGGCCGCCGAGGCTGACGGCTTCGTCGCGGTCACCGACGGCGACAACCGCAACGTCATGGCCGCGCTCATCGCGCAGCGCATGTTCGGCATCAAGAAGATCGTCGCGCGCATCTACGATCCGCCGCGCGGCCAGCTCTATCGCGAGCTCGGCATCGAGACCGTCTGCCCAACCACGGTCGGCGCAAAGATCGCCCGCGACAAGCTCATGCACGTCCCGTTCGAATCCGTCCCGTCGTTCGATTTCGGGAAGCTCTCGTCGCTCGCGATCACGGTCGGCAGCGCGCTGGCCGGAACGACCGTCGGCGAGCTCTCCCAGCCCGGCGCCGTGCTCATCGCGGCGATCCGGCGCGGCAATCGCGTGTGGCTCCCGCAGCCGGGCGACGCGCTGGCCGCGGGCGACGAGATCAACGCCGTCGTCGCGCCCGAAGCGCTCTCGGCCTTCGTGGCGCGCGCCGCCGCGTCGCCGATCGACGTGCTCGCCTAAGCCATGTTCGTCATCATCGTCGGCGGCGGCAAGGTCGGGACGTATCTCGCACGCGCGCTGCTCGCGAAGGGGCACGAGGTCGTGCTCATCGAGAAACAGGCGCGGCGCGCGCAGCTCACGGCCGATCTGCTCGAGGGCGACGTCACGATGGTCGGCGACGGCTGCGATCCCCTCGTCCTCGACGCCGCGGGCGTCAAGCGCGCCGACGTGGTCGTTGCCGACACGGGCGACGACGAGGACAATCTCGTCGTGTGCCTCATCGCGAAGAAGCACTCGCGCGCGCGCTGCATTGCGCGCGTCAACAATCCGCGCAACGTCGCGATCTTCGCGTCGCTGGACCAGACACAGCCGATTACGACGATCTCGTCGACGGAGGTGATCCTGAGCGCGATCGACGCTGCGGTCAACGCCGCCGACTTCGCGCTGCTGGCGACGCTGAGCGACGGCAAGCACGAACTGACGCGGCTCGAAATCCGCGCCGGCTCGCCCGCGGCCGGAAAACGCCTCAAGGACGCGCGTTTGCCGCGCACGTCGATCGTCGTCGCGCTCGAGCGCGTGGACGAGGAGCTCATCATCCCGAGCGGCGACACGCTGCTCCTCGCCGGAGACAACGTGATCATGCTCGTGAAAGCCTCCGCGCGCGAGGACGTGCGCGCCGCCCTCATCGGGGCGCAGCCGTGAGCGACGCGCTCGCGCCCGAGGCCCGCGCGAAACGCAAGGTCGGCTACAACGCCGTCGATGCGTACGTCCGCGACGGTACGTGCATCGGCCTCGGCACCGGCACGACCGCGAAGTTCGCGGTCGACCGCGTCGGCGAGCTCGTCGCGAAGGGCTGGTCGTTGCGCGCCGTGCCGACGTCGGTCGCGACTGCGACGCAGTGCCGCTCGCTCGGCATCGCGCTCGTGAGCTTCGGTGACGAAGCGATCGACGTCGCAATCGACGGTGCCGACGAGACGACGCGCGGCCGCGACCTCATCAAAGGCGGCGGCGGCGCGCTCTTCCGCGAGAAAGCCGTCGCCCTCGCCGCCGCGACGTTCGTCGTCATCGTCACCGATCGCAAGGTCGTCGCGAAGCTCGGCGCGTTCGCGCTGCCGATCGAAGTCGTGCCGTACTCGCTGCCGGTCGTGATGCGCGAACTGCAAACCTACGGCGTACCGATCGTCCAGCGGATGCGCGACGGCGCAGCGTACCTCACCGACAACGGCAACGCGATCGTCGACTGCGCGTTCGGCACGATCGACGACCCGGGCGCCCTCGACGCGCGGCTACAGGCGATCCACGGCGTGGTCGACACGGGGCTCTTCATCGGGCTGACCGCTCACGTGCTCGTCGCACGCGAGGACGGGACCACCGACGCCTACTAAGCGCGCGCCCCGACCGATCGTTTGATCGACGTCGCTCGAACGGTCGGCTTCGCAGCGTGGCTCGGTGCGATGTGGTTCGCTGCGGCGAGCCTCGACCGATCGGAGGGACCGCGTTCGCCGGCGGATGCGGTGCGCGACACGTTCCTGGTCATCGTGGGCGGCGCGTTCGTTCTCGGGCTCTGCGGTATCCTCACACCATGGGCGCTTGTCGCATGGCCCCTCTGCATCGCAGCCGTCGCGCTCGCGACCCGCCGCGATCGATCGACCGTCCTGCGGCGTACGTTCCAGATCGCGCCGCCTTCCTCATGGCTGCTGCAAATCGTCGTCGTTTCGGTCCTAGCTTGGCCGGGACTCGTGCGGCCGATCCTCGACGGCGACTCGATGAGCTACCACCTCCCCAATGCCGCCGCGTGGGCGACCGCACATTCCGTCTGGACGGCGACGACCACGTACTGGTGGTATCCGCCGGGCTCGGAGCTCACCGCGTCGGCGGTTCTGCTGATCGGCGGCCCCCGATGCCTCGGCTTCATCGGCTTCTCGATCGTGTTGTTGCTTGCGCTGCGGCTCGCGGAGACGTTTCGTAAGCACGGCTGCGCGACGTCGCCGGCTTCATTAGCGGCGGTCGCGATCGTCACCGTGCCACTCATCGCCGTGCAGACGAGCTCGTTGCAGAACGACGTATGGCTTGCGGCGTGGCTCCTCAAGGGTATCGTTGCGGCGCGTCGTCCATTGCATCGGGCGGCGCTGAACTGGGCCGTCGCCGCAATCAGCAAGCCGATCGGCTTCATCTTCGCATTTGCCGGCGAGGGGATAACGCGAACATCGATTGCGACGGCCGGGTTCTCGGCGATTCCGATCGCGATCTGGATCGCCCGCGATGCGATTCTTCGTGCGACGACGCGGCCGCTCGCCATCTCCGAGAGTTCGCTCGGGCTTTGGCAATCGACGGTTGCGGCACGGGGCTTCGAGGGCATTGCCGTGTTCGGCGCGGCGATCGCGCAGCAGGGCTTTGGGGTCTGGGTGCTCCTCGCGCTCGTGATCGCATCGCCATTCGCCGCGCCGACGTCCGCGCTTCGAATGCTCCCGATCGCCTATTTGATCTTCTTCTTCTTCGAGCCGTTCGGCTACACGAACGGCCTGCCGCAACTCTCGACGGGAGCTTCGCTGCGCTTCGCGCTGCCGGCGCTGGTCGCCGGGTCGTTGTCCCTGAGTACCCCGCTCAAGCGTTTCCCGCAAACCGCGGTGATTCTCGGGGCGGTCGCCGGGGGTATTCAGATGCGCGCGCACGTCGAAATCTTCTGGAACGACGCGAATGTCCGAGGTGCGTTCGTCGTCGGCGGCATCGTCATGCTAACGGCCCTCCTGCCGCGAAGAGCGCGATCTGCATACGTGGCGGCATCGCTTACCGGGCTACTTTGTTACGCAACGCGGCTCGATAACGACCCGGCGCGCTACGCTGACGCGACGATCTCGCGGTTCGGTGCGACGTCGCACGTCTTCGACTGGATCGCCGCCGAGCGGCCTCCCAAGATGGTCGCCTGGGAGACCGACGGCGGACTCTTCACAATCGTCTCACCAGCGTCGATCGTGCTCGATGCAGATGCGTCCGATCCGTGTCGCCAAGCCCGCGATGAGCGCGCGCTTCTCATCCTCACGGTCGAACACGACGAGACCGCCGCTCGCCGCGTGCAACTCCTTGCTACCGCGCGCCAGTGCGGGCCGGTCGCCTACCAGGATGACGGCGCGGTCGTGATCGATCCGCGGCGATGAGTCACTTGCGTTGGTGGACGATGATGCCGTTCCCGTCAGGATCGGCACCGAAGGCCATGAAGCACGCCGGCGTTTCATCGACGTCGCCGAGTTGCACGCCCTTGGCTCGAAACGCCGCGACGGCTGCATGAATGTCGGCGACGGCGAACATGATCATCGAGCCCTTCGAGGGACCCTCGTCGAGCTTCCACACCCCGAACGTCGAACCGTCCGGCAACGTGAACTCGGCACCGCGACCTTGCGGGTCGATCTCGGTGGGCTCCATGCCGAGCTGATCGCGATAGAATGCAATCGCGCGCTTGGGATCCTCGGTGAGGTAGCCAGCGAGATCGATACCTGTGATCGTAGCGGCCTGGTGGTCGACGGTCGTCATGTCATGCGCTCCTTCGAACCGGAGGGTGATGCGGAGATTATAGCAGGCGAAACCTGACGGGTACTGCCATGTTTCGGCGCGCAGGATAATCGCATGGCTCGCAACGAGCTGGTGGCATGCCTGCTTTTGCTGCAAGCTTCGCGGCGTCTCACGGCGGCGTCGCTCCCGACGGCACTCGAGGTATCGCAGTGCACGAGCTATCGCGATATCGAAGCACTCAGCGAAGCCGGCGTACCGATTCATGCCGAGCGCGGCGTCGGCGGCGGTAAGTGACGGGCCGCTCAGCGATCTCGGGAGCTCGGGCTTGTCGTCGGCTTTACGGAAGCTTGCTGGCGCGCTCAGCGAGAAACAGCAACGCATCGCCGATGCCGGCCGAAGCAGGGTGATCATCGATCAAAACCGCTGGGGCCGTGAAGCGCCCGATGCCGATCGACTTCGCCGGCCGCGTTCGGCGGTAACCGACGCGGGAGCCGTTTCGACGCGGCGAGTCGATCCGCTCGGGCTCATCGCAAAAGCAGGCGTGTGGTACCTCATCGCACGGGAGAGTGAGAAAGGCGAGCGGACCTTTCGCATCGGTCGGATCGCCGCCGCTCGTATCACGCGTGTTCGTTTTTCACGGCCGACCGATTTCAATCTGAGAGCGCATTAGCAAGCGTCGCTCGACGCGTTCAAGCGGCGCGACGACGAAGGCTACGCCGTGACGCTTCGCGCGCGCCACGATGCACTCGCGACGTTCGCGCCGTTCTGGCAGCTCGAACACTTGGCCGGGGATGCTACGACTGCCACGGTTCGCGTGAGGTTCCCGACGATCACGATCGCGGCAGCACAGTTCATCATCTACGGGACGGCGCTCGAACTCCTCGAGCCGCTCGAGTTTGCGGCGACAGTCGCTCGACACGCTCGAGAAGCGCTCGACCGGTGCGGAGACCCGATTCCTTAGCCAACGGGCGAAGTGTCGCGACAGGTCGACGTCGAATCGTGGCAGTCCAATGTACGTTCCAGCGAGATTCGCTCAAGACGATCCCGCCGCGCTGGAGCAGGCGATGCGCGAAATCGGATTCGCCGCGATCGTCACGCCAATGTCGGATGAGATGGCGATCTCGCACGTCCCCGTCGTCATTAAAAACGACGGGTACCGTTTCTGTACGATCGAGACACACGTGGCGCGGGCGAACCCGCATTGGAACGGCATCGCCGGCGCGGAGTCGACCGCGATCTTCCAGGGGCCGTTCGCATATATCTCGCCGTCGTGGTATCCATCGAAGGCAGAGCACGGCAAGGTTGTCCCGACGTGGAATTACGTCGCAATCCACGCGTCCGGTCGGTTCGAGGCGATAGAAGATGCGGGCTGGCTCCGCGATCATCTCGACCGGCTCACCGAACTCAATGAGCAGCCGCGTGACGAACCGTGGGCCGTATCGGACGCGCCCGATACGTTCATCGACGGCCTCGCACGAGCGATCGTCGGGTTGCGCATGACCGTCAAGGATCTTCAAGGCAAGTGGAAGATGAGTCAGCAGCGATCCGAAGCAGATCGCCTCGGAACCATCGCTGGGCTCGAAGCGACCGAACGTGGGAAAGACGTCGCGTGAATTATGCGCAAGCTCGAAGTTCGCCGAAGTATATGATGGGGGAAGCTGCGTTGCGTCGCCAATTCGAACCATGTCTAGATGCGCAATACGAAGTCCCTATTCGTCAATTCTTCGAGGCGAGCAGACCTCATCATTACCAATCGACGAAGAGATCCATTTCTGGCTATGCGTTTACTCGCCTCGATGAGCACCAATCCCCGATATCGCCACGCTTCACGGTTGATTCCAGTCGGTAAACCCGGCAGGTGTCTTTTTATGCGAACGTGCCCGGAACGTATCGAATCTTTTTGGTACTGAAGTTCTTGCTCGACGCTGACGAGGTCATCGACAGGCTCGCCCCTCAGCCCGTAATCGGGGCATGCGGCCGCCGCCTCCCTCGGCTACGATCTCGTTATGAGGGACGATGAAGACCAGGACGGACTATCGTGCCCGGACCGGCCCAGGGGCTACCCGACCTAGGAACAGGCGCGGAACCTGTGGTCGTGGATCGTCTGGACCGATGCCAACGATGAGGACGACTAGTGCTTAGTGACACAAATAACCGTATTTATGCTATAAATAAACCATGGGTCGCATCGCTACGATGATTACCATGACGGACGAGGAGCGCCGCGAACTGCGGCGGATCGTTCGGGCGAGTTCTTCCGAACAACGCTTGGTGGACCGTGCGGCGATTGTAATCGCGGCTGACGCCGGGAAAACGAATCAGCAGATAGCGACGGAATTGGGAACACGCGAAGCGACGGTGAGTAAATGGCGCTCTCGTTTTGCGAAGGCTCGGCTTGGCGGCTTGCGCGATGCCGCACGACCAGGACCGCCGCGAAAATATGAAGCCGACGTAGAGACGCGTATTCTGGCGATGCTCGATACATCGCCGCCTGAGGGGTTCGCGACCTGGACCGGCGATCTGCTCGCCGCGGCACTCGAGGATGTCAGTGCGGCCCATGTCTGGCGCGTTCTTCGTCACCGCGGCATTGCGTTGCAACGTCGACGCAGTTGGTGCATCTCGACTGATCCGCAATTTGCCGAGAAGGCTGCCGATGTCGTAGGGCTCTATCTTCGTCCACCCGAGAACGCGGTTGTTTTGAGCGTTGACGAAAAGCCATCGATCCAGGCTCTTGAACGCGCGCAGGGCTGGATTCGACTGCCCAACGGCAAAGCGCTCACGGGGTTCTCACACTGCTACAAGCGTCACGGGACGACGACCCTCTTTGCGGCGCTCAATGTCGTAACCGGTCTCGTGAAGACGGGGCATTATCGGCGTCGTCGTCGGCGAGAATTCCTGGACTTTATGAACGAGGTCATCGCCGAATACCCCGGCCGCGAGATTCACGTTATCCTCGACAACCTCAACACACACAAACCCAAGTACGATCGTTGGTTGGAACGCCACCCAAACGTCCACTTCCACTTTACGCCCACATACTCGTCATGGCTCAACCAGGTTGAATGCTGGTTCAGCATCCTCAGTCGCCGAGCGTTGAAAGGCGTAAGCTTCACTTCGCCTGACCAAGTGCGAGACGCCATCGATCGTTTCGTCAAAATCTACAACGTCGACGCCGCCCCCTTTGAGTGGCGCAAAGCAACCGTTGCATAATGCTAAACCAACTCATTCCTACGCGGAACTACGAAAGTGAGCACTAGGACGCTCGCTGCGCGACCTGCTCGATGTTTCCGACCTGGTACGCGAGCGCGACGTCGCGCTGCGATGGCTAACGGGCCACATCGACACGGGGCCGCGGCAGGCCGCATGGTGTACGCCGTGCTCGGTGCCGTCGCGCACGTCGAGCGCGACGTCCTGCGCGAGCGCACGGACGCCGGGATGCGAGCCGCCAAGAAACTCCGCGAACACATCGACCGGCCGTCGGTGCGCTCGCCAACACAGATTCGAGAGACAAAAGAAAACCTCGAGCGCCGCGAGAGTCCGAACCGCGTCGCTCGCGCGGAATGTGTCAATCTTTTTGAGACCGGTTTCGTGAACAAATGCTATGCCGCGATTGGCTCGGGCGGGTTGATAAAGACGGTTAGTTCGAGCGCGGGCGGTTCGGGCGTGCCGTTCACGAAAC
>JAABUL010004423.1_pt1 | contig 18850 bp, 31 predicted proteins | sample 5559151 | NCBI WGS metagenome assembly JAABUL01 (sample SAMN10711876, study PRJNA513368) | rock metagenome | isolation source: Antarctica rocks | place: Antarctica: Victoria Land, Pudding Butte sud | reverse complement strand
TCATAGCCCCCCCCCCCCCCCCCCCCCCCTGCGCGCGCGTTCATGGCATTTATTGAAGAATAATTGTTATCCTATCCGGCTCGGCAACTGCATGCGCTGGGCATGGTGTTGGAAGATCCCTCGAGTTCAGAGTTGCTGTTTTCTCGGCAAGCTCAACAAGTGCACCAGCCGGTCAGGCTCCCCTTGTCTGTCCACGCGGCCACGTGAGCCGACAGAATGCGTTGCGCTAGCGTGCCGTTTGACCTCAATCCGCATGAATGTGCATATCTGCAACGACATGTGGTTGCTGTGCCTGCGTTTGAACCCTAAACCCTAAACCCTAAACCCTGAAACCCCTGGAAAGAGAACAGTTCTCGTCTGGCTCAGCAGCAGTGTAAATGCGCACCAGGAGGGAGTCGTGAGAGTGCCCCCACAGCGGCGAGCGCTCGTCGATGGTGTGTTCCACCGTGATCGGCAGCAGCATCATGCCCTGGCTGTAGCTTATCTCCAGCTGCTCCACCTGCGCAGTCAAGTGCAGTACATCGTGTTGCAAATCGGCTATCACTTGCACATACTCGTTGGGACTTGCACTTGGTTCGTTTGTGACTTGGCTGTAGCTTATCTCCAGCTGCTCCACCTGCATGACTTGAAAGATGGGTATAGGAAGTCTTGGGACACTTTGAGGCACTGCGCAGCCCTTAAAGGAGTCACGCATTCGTGGTAGCAGCATCACGCCCTGGCTGGAGCTTGTCTCCCGCTGCTTCACGCGCGCAATCGAAGGAACAAAATGTAAGAGGCAGCATCGAAGACCATTTGAAATATTGTCATGCGCTGACCATGAAATTCTCCATGATCAACTCCAGCTGCTCCACCTGTGCATGCCATCGCCTTGTCGTCGGATGTATGAGCCGGATGACCAGAACGGTGACTGCTCGCAGGCTTCCAACACCACCGCATACATCTCGAAGGCGTGCTTCAACCACATGCACCCGGCGGTGCAAGTGACAGGCGCCGGGCTTCGAGGTGTGTGGGTGTGTAAGTCAAGCGCTCCATTGCAGCATCAATATGTCTGACCAATTACGCATTGCATGGCAAACGAAATATGTGCTGCGGCTGGCAGTGCTGCGACCAAAAAGAAGGGGCGACGAGGGGTGCCCACCTTGACTGGAATTCGCTCCCCCTCAGCGGTCACGTGGCCTGCGCCCCAAGTGTACAGGTGCGCCCGCATGTGTGGGTTGACCACCTGCAGCAGCAGGAGCACCACAATAAGTTCAGCTGCATTGTTGAGCTCGTAACGTGAGCTGTGTATGCAGGCTGGGAGCGGAGAGGGTTTCCAAGGAACATGCCCTCCAGCTGACAGCAGCATGTCAGCGGCGCTCGTGTGCACTCTGTACAGCGGCAGCACCGGCTCAGGCTACAGACGAGGCGTGCAGAGGACACAAATTCGCCGCCGAGCTCAGCGCGCGCCTGGCAGGCCACAGAAGGCCATTGCGGCGCCGGCTCGAGCTGTAAATGAAGTCTACGAAACAAAAACAAAGGCGTTGTTCAACTCAGCACTTGCCTGGTAGCGCGGCCGGATGTCGGCGATGCGGAACATGAACTTGAGGTCGCCGTCGCGGCGGGCGACGACCGCCGAGTCGGAGAGGAATATGGTGCGCCCGCGCTGTCCCGGGCGGCTGACGCGCGCAAAGACGATGCCTAACACCACTGCATTGAGCAGCAGCGCGTACACCGACTGGATGGTGATGACCGCGTTGGCCAGCCAGCAGTTGTTGGGGCTGACATCGCCGTAGCCTGCGAGTTTCACCTTTGCCTAAGTTTCTCGTGTCAGGTTGTGCAGTTTCCCAGTATCATCTGATGTTCCTCACGAGGCAAGTAAACGCTTGCAGGCCCTTGGCAGTGCAGAAAGCCTCCTGCTGACCAGCGCAGTGAGGCATGGCGGCGCACCGATGGTCTGCTGCGTAGCGACCGCAAACACAAAGGCCGAGACGTAGCCCTCGAAGTCGCTGACGCAGTTGGGGTGCATTCTGTAATGGAAAACATCGCGCGTTGGTCGTCAATCTTGAGTTTCTTCTGCCATGGACCCCTTCCAACAATATCAAGAAAAGCCACTGCAATGTGAAGCACTTCCAGCCACCACCAGATGGTGACTCGGAAAAAACCGCTGCCGGTGTGCAGCAGCAGCGTCAGGCCACTCCTTTCAGACATACCACTTCTTGGGGTCCTTTCAGACACACCCGCTTCACTGGGAATGAGAAAGAAAAGGGCGCTTCTTACTTCCAGATCCACCACCAGACGGTGGCCCAGAAGAAAAAGCTAGCGGTGTAGATCGCCAGCGCCCCCGCGATGGCGTACGGCAGCGACACGTTGATGCAGGATGTGAAGAAATCACGCTTCCAGATGTGGTAGTTCAGCTCCCGCCGCTCGATTCCCTCGTAGATCACGCGCGAGCGGCCCGCGTGCCTGCAGGCACTCAGTCGCTTCAGATGAGACGGCGGCATTTCACATGTGGTAGTCCAGCTTCCGGCGGTCGATGCCCTCGTAGACCACGCACGAGCGGCCCGCGTGCCCAAATCCAGCATCTGGCTTACATTTGATACATGAACTGTCAGACAGCATGCTCGTGTTTTGATGGTCAATGCAACAACCAAGCGAAGGTTACGGCAGGCACAGCCAGGCCGGCCGGGCAGGCTGCTGCTGCTGCTGCTGCTGCTGCTGCTGCTGCTGCTGCTGCTGCTGCTGCTGCTGAGTTCGACGTCCTCCGCAACGCACGGCCGGATCTGACCCTGTGCTGGTGGCCGGCATCTGCCGCCGCGGCCGCCGCCGCGCATACCAGAGGGCCGGCGATGAGTCAGCCGCAGGCAGAGTTGCCAGGCCAGCCTCACCTGCCGGTGGTGACCAGATGCGGCGCATGCGAGCGCGCGCGCTGCGTCTGGTAAAACCCTGCTCCCCGGTCAGGCGTCCACAGGGAGCCGCGGTGGCGCAGAGCCTCCGCCTCGCCCTTGTCCGGATCCGTCAGCTGCAGCAGCCGCACCGAAGGACGTGGCAGCCGGTTCAGGAAGTTGCCGAAGCTGAAGCCCGTCCTGCACGGTGGCGGACGCAGGCGTTGAGGTGCAAGCTGCATGGGAAGCTGTCATGCATGCGCGTCACTGGCGTCCATGCTGAGCTGACCGCTGTGCAGCGTGGAGCGCTCTCATTGCAACGATACAGGTCCATTGTGCGAGCCTGTGAAAGCGTGGCAATCGTGCTCGAACACCGGCGCGTGGCTTTGTATGTGTCGTACCCGCCGAGTGAGGACGACTCGGATTCGACGCTGTCACCCGAGGCGCGCCTCGCCCCGCTGTTCTGCCTGTGGAGGAACGGCAGGCTGCTGACTGTGTCCTCTTGTGCTCCTGCATCCTGATCACCGCCGCCGAGGCGGCGCAGCCAGCCCCGGGCCTGATTCATTTTCTAGCAACGATACATCGTCCGAAAAGTGCTAGCAAACATCACGGTACCAGTCAGCGCACACTCGAAGCATGAAACACACGGCTATAGATAAATTGTCACAGCTGCCTGACTCGCAAAACAGCGTGGTTTGCCGCCCGGTCAGTCTATCAAAACAAGAAGCAGAGGAAGGCGTTTGCACGTGGCCCACGTGAACAGAGCTTCCATTCCGGTTGTTTCTTGTCAGATTGGATTTGCGGAGGTTGTAAGCACCTTGCCGTGTCGGACAGTTGCGCTGGACCATCCACAAGGCGTTCCTCCGCTTGTCGGCATCCTTTCGAACCCGCAGTGAAGTACGCCGGCACAGGATTCTGCATTCATTGTAGTCCGAAATCGCAGCTGCAGCGGCACCCTGCTGCTTGGACGGAAGATTCCTCTGTCCAAAGCCGTCGGGATCGCTCATCGACTCCGTCTGCAGGACTTGCGCGGGTAGTGACGTATCGCAAGTCGCTCCGCCTTGCCAGCTGGTCTGTGCACAGCCGTCGTGCCAACGTTATGGCGGAGGCAGCGGCCTGCGGCCGCACGGATGCCGGACAGACAGATGTGGAGGCCGGCCTGGCCAACGGGCACGCATCGCAGAAGCCAAAGCTGGCGCTGTTCCAGCAGCACTCAGTGGCGCTGGTGCTAGACTTTGGCAGCCAGTACACGCAGCTGATCGGCCGCCGCGTTCGCGAGCTGGGCGTGTACTCGATGCTGAAGCCGGCAGACGCCACGCTGGTGCGCCATGTGGTCTCGGGCAGAGTATGCAGCCATGCGGTCACGTCAGCCGCCGCACATGCAGCGACGACGCACTGTGTTATGATCACTTTCCACTTGTGCACTGTGCCCGTGGAACTGCTACGCCATATCTGCGGCGTGGCATGCATGCCTGCACACACGGGTCCCACCCAGCCGCCGCAATGGCGTAGCCGGAGCGGCCACAGCTGCCAGCGCCTGCGGCCGTCGTGTCGGACTCCACTTGTTTGTGTGGTGCTGGCACGTCAATACAGACATGTCACCATGTTCAGGCGGAGATTAAGGAGGCGGACCCGAAGGTCATCATCCTGTCTGGCGGCCCGGAGTCGGTGCACGTGGAGGGCGCGCCGCGGCTGCCGGCGGGCCTGCTGGAGTACGTCACAGAAAAGCAGATCCCGCTGCTGGGCATCTGCTATGGCATGCAGCTGCTGGTGCACTCGCTGGAGGGGGGGCGCGTCGAGTCGGGCGACGGCGAATACGGCCCCATGCCCATCCAGTGAGCCACACTTCCTCTACTGCTGTTGGGTTGAGCGAGGGAGTTGCACCTGCGCCTGCGTAAATGGAGGCCTTCCTGCAGCTTGGCGTACTTAATCCACCTGGTTGCATGTTGAGTGCTGCTCTGCGAGGCGCGTCTCGCCACGGCAGCATGCTTATTGGTTTGTCAGCTGCATTACTCATGCTTTGCTCAAAAATGTCCTGGCGGGTCCTGACCAGATCCTGCCAAACGGGTGCAGGACCACAGCTGGCAGCACGCTGTATGCATACGGGGAGCCGGGCGCGCGGGAGGATGTGTGGATGAGCCACGGCGACAGCGTGGTGCAGCTGCCGACCGGCTTCATTGTTGTCGCTAAGAGCGACCAGGTGAGGGGAGCTGAAGGGGCCTGTCGGGGCTGGGTTGCCGGGGGCTAGGATGGCGATGAGCGCGCCCACGTGCTGCAGCTGACGAGAAACTTCCGTCTGCTGCTGCTGATGCGTGTGCTGAGCCCCACACCACGGCGAGTTCGACCGCGTCGGCGTGACAGCCGCAGCAGAGTTTTAGCCGTGACGACGCTGCCGCAAGCCGGGTCCCAGCTGTTGTGCAGATACCGCAGACACCAACTCGCTGTTCAAGCTACACATGCAGCAGGTGCGCCGACAGGGCGCCATTATGGCATCGAGCGCCTTGCGTCCGCATCGTTGTGCATCAGATTAGCGCAATAACAGAAGCCTGCCGGCCGCAGGGCGCCGTCGTGGGCTTCGAGGACGTTGCCCACCGCTTCTTCAGGTTGCAGTACCACCTAGAACTGCGACCTACGACCATGCCGGAATTTCACATCAACATCAAAGCCCCTGCTGCAGGGCGCCTTCATGGGCATCGAGGACTGGTCAGCGCCGCTTCTTCGGGCTGCAGAACCAGCGTAAATGACACCCTTTCAGGCCACGAGTACCTGCAAACACAACACAAATTCAACGCTAACGTATCTTCCTGCCGCAGGGCGCCATCGTGGGCATCGAGGACCCAGCGCGCCGCTTCTTCGGGCTGCAGTACCATCCGGAGGTGAACCACACCAAGCGCGGGCGCGACATGCTCGCACACTTCCTGTTCAAGATCGCGGACGTGGCCGCGGACTGGAAGATGGAGAATGTGCTGGAGGAGGAGATGGCCAAGATCGCGGAGCTGGTGGGTTGTTCAAATCTCCTGTAGAGTCCGAAAATTTCTGGTTCGAGCGCAGTCCTGTAAGGGAATCGATGAGATTGTGCAGCAGGTGGGTGTTGCAGTACCCTGAATTGCCAAGACATCCATACAATACTCAAGACGCCAGGCTGCCATTCAGGGAACAACGATCATGCACTATGGGTGCGGCATCCGGGTGCCACTTGCGAGCCTTCATGTGCTGGTGCTCAGCAGTTCATCGGTCCGGTCCTTTTCTCCCTGGAGGTGCTGCTGATTGGGACGGGAGGTGGCACCATGTGTCAGTGTGCATCTTGTAGTCTGGGCCGCGCCTCCCATGACGCAAGGTTTCGGCAGCTTCTTTGGCCTTACGACATGTTGGTGAATCGTGTGAGACAAGCATGCAGTGTGCACTCAGCGAAGCACAAACGGAGCATGTTCAAGCCATTCTGCAACCCAATCACTTCGCAACATTCATTGACGGGTGGCCTGCCCCCTGGCAGGACCCTCGTAGTACCGCGCACTCAGCGGCGGCATGGCAGCACGGCAGCACGGTGGCAGAAACGCTGCGACGTTACATGCACTGCGCCCGCCAACTTTGCCAAGAAAGCATCACAATGCCCATGTTGGTCCATGTACAGGTGGGCCCGAGGCGCACGCCATCTGTGCGCTCAGCGGCAGCGGGCACTCCATGGTGCTGGTGCACTTCGATGCTGTTCATTCGGGAACGCGTGACATCATCCTCGAGGTTTTCGCCTCTCTGCAGTGCAGGTGGGCCACAAGGAGCACGTGATCTGCGCGCTGAGCGGAGGCGTCGACTCCACAGTGGCGGCGACGCTGGTGCACAAGGTGCTGGGCGACCGCCTGCACTGCGTCTTCGTCGACAACGGCCTGCTGCGCTACAAGGTGAGCATGTTCCTTTGCAAGCACATACTGTTGTGCATGTGAGGCTCGAAGGAAGGAATCAAAGTGCAGGATTCTGACGCAGAACCGTGGGACAGTGACCCGCCAGCAGGAGAAGGCAGGGTCCAGGCGTGCGCGGCCAGAAGCCTGGAAGCTTGCGCCACCACAGCAAGCAGAAAGCGTCGGCAGCAGTTGTGTCCGCACCAACAGCAGCGGTCGCAGCTGCAATGGCAGAAGCAGCGCAACTGGCTGCAACGGCATCAGAGTGCGACTGACATGAGAAGTGTTTGCCCTGACCGGTGCTTCCTGCGGCCGCTGCAGGAGCCGGATCGGGTCATGAAGACGTACAGAGATCACCTGCACCTGCCGGGGATGTGCACAACGTGTGCAGTACCTCACGTAGGCGTTGATTCTGTCGCTTTTCACCGGCGCACAGGAGGCCGAGCGGGTGATGAAGACATTCAAGGACCACCTGCACCTGCCGGTCACCATGGTCGACGACACGGCCACCATGATGGCCACGCTCAAGGTGCGCCGCTGAAGGGCGATAACCGCAGTACTACTCCAGGTTGCACATGGCAACGCTTGTGACGTGGCAGCGGCCCAATCGAACTGCGCTTCATCTATCTTGGCGTGCGTCAACCAGTTGCAAACCCTGTTTCTGCTTGGCACACCGCAGGGCCGTGCAGTTTTAACACTGTTGAACTAACTTGTTTAACCGAATCGTCGACTGCGGCATTTCGCTGCACGCAGGGCGTGGTGGACCCGGAGGCGAAGCGCAAGGCCATCGGCGCCGGCTTCATCCGCGTGTTTGACGACTTTGCAAAGGGTCTGGAGAAGAAGCACGGCATCAAGCCACGCTTCCTGGTGCAGGTGCGCGCCTTGTGTGACGGTCCTTTCAATCTCGATGTGTAGTTGATTCGACCACGTTTCGTCGAGACAAGCCACCATGTGCCTGCCTCTCGAGTTGGCGAGGCTGCTCGAGAAAAAGCCCGGTGCTGCATACTACACGATGTGATCCCTGCCAATCTTTCCCCTTTCAAACTACAATTCAAACCGCCTGCACAACGTGGTCAGGCCGGCAGAGGCACCGTGGAACGGCTGGACCCGTGCACTTTAGGCTTAAAACTGCGCAGGGGACGCTGTATCCGGACGTCATTGAGTCGTGCCCGCCGCCGGGCGCGGCCAAGGCCAAGGGCAAGAGCCACACCATCAAGAGCCACCACAACGTGGGCGGCCTGCCTGAAGACCTGCAGTTCTCTCTAATCGAGCCCCTGCGCGAGCTGTTCAAGGTGCGGAAACTTTTCGTGCTGCAACACCATAACCGTCAGGGTCAACTGTCACTTCAAACAATGTTGTTTGCCAGCAATCAAGTAGTCCAGATATATGCTGTCCCCGCATGGCGATCAATAAAGGCATGCCCCAGGACCTTCAATTCTCCGTTATCGAGCCCCTGCGCGAGACGTTCAAGGTGCACGTTTTCTGCTTTCAACCTCAGCTCGGCTGCACGCGCAAAAGGCAACCTGGGCAGTTGAGGCGTTTTGCAGCTCCATTTCTCGATGTTCCCGACATCATCTGCCCCTGGGTCACAGAACCGTGCATGTCCACCTCTACAACCCACCGTATCTCGGCGCAGCAGCATCAGTCAGCATTAGGCAGCAGATTCTCAAGCGTGTCACAGCTTTGGTAACTCGCAACGATGTGCAGGACGAGGTGCGGGCGCTGGGGCGGCTGCCGGCGATGGGCGTGCCGGAGAACTTTGTGGCACGGCACCCTTTCCCAGGCCCCGGCCTCGCGGTGCGCGTGCTGGGCGACGTCACCGCCGCCGACCACCTGACAGTGCTGCGCGAGGTGCGCCTGGCTGCATGCAGACACTTTCCTAGCTGTTCCGGCCTGCACCAGGCACCTACACAATGCGGCAGTACAAATCGAAACTCCATTAGTAGCTTCGGCACTCATGGGTGGGTGCTGGCCGTCCATGCATGCTTGTTGCACCCCGCGCACTCTCTGTCGAACCCACTGCTGGCAGCATGGACTCGTGCGTGCAGAAGCATGTAGGGCACAGCAAGTACAACTCCAGCAACACACTTGCCTGCGCATTGAAACCCCGTCGTCTGGCTACGAATGTCAGCATGTTCCATGGTCGTGCCGACGCCATCTGGCCCCATGAACGTGGACATGCTTGCGCAGACTCCAGCATGTCCTGGAATGGACCTGCCCTTGCAAGCCACGCGAAGCAACTCGAAGGAAATGAGCATCCAAGAAGCAACGGGCTGGCCGCTGCAACCTGCAGGTGGACGAGCTGTTCATCGAATTTATCCGGGAGCGGGGCCTGTACGACAAGATCTGGCAGGCCTTTGCCGTCTTCCTGGATGTGCGCTCCGTCGGCGTCCAGGTGCGACACCAGGGTTTTACTTCTCAGGGTCACGTCACAGATGTGACTCACTATGCAAAGCTTTGCGAACCGGCGCATCCCGGCAGTGGTTCGGTGCAACCGGCCTGTCAAGCAGCCACAGCAATGCAATTGCGCCTCTGCTGAGTGTATACGGTGGCGCTTGGGGTGTCTCTGACAGGAGGTCAGCGCAGCTGCACCTCAGCTAGTGTGCGGGTCTGCAGTCAGGTGACTGAGCCTCACGCCGAATATCTGGTGCACTGCAGGGCGACCAGCGGACGCACTCGCATGTGGTGGCGCTACGGGCAGTCACCTCCGCCGACGGCATGACGGCCGACTGGTGCGCACTTTTCCTGCGGCCAAGGTCCCCCGAACTTGCAAACCGCATCAGTCGGCCATGCCCATCGCTTCATGTGCGATGGTATTGATTGCACTGTCTGTGACATCTGTCTGTGCCTTGCGAGCCCTACAGCGTCGGGTCTCCGCCATTCACCTGGCGCACATCATTTGTCAAAGTCGGTTCAATTAGCCTCGATCCCTGGTATCTTTGCATGTGCAGGTACGAGTTCAGCAACGCGGACCTGCGGGAGGTGTCGGCGCGCATCTGCAACCGGGTGCCGCGCGTCAACCGCGTCGTGTATGACATCACCTCCAAGCCGCCCGGCACCATCGAGTGGGAGTGAAGACGTTTCTCCCCCCTTGGCATGTTGAAGCGGCAGAGGTGGGCGCACACATCGAGTGGGAGTGACACTCTCTGCGCATGGGGTGCGACGCACAGGACAAGGGCCGGCACCACTGCAGCTGCGCTCACACAGAAAGGAGCGCATCAGGCGGCGCAGAGTGGAACCGAGCAGCCTGGCCTTGGCGGGAAACGTAGACTGTTGTTCTCAGGGTCGTGGCAAAGCGGCGCAGAAGACTCTACATTCGAGGCACCCCGGGACTGCGCGAAGAGATTGCAGGTGCAACGCTACCGTGATCAGTGGCTGGGTGCTGCTGCTTGCTTGAACGTGGCCTCCTTTGATGCCAAGGTCATGCGACCGTCAGCAGACTGTGCCTTGGGCGCCTGTTGCGCCAGTGATCCTGGTGGCGCCAGGTGTACGGAAAGGGAGACTTTGGCAAGAGCAGGCAGATGGAGTGCAATCTCTTGAAACATAAAGATTTACCAAGCTCAGCAACATGCAATCGACACAAATCATCGTGTCCAGCCGGCGTCCTCCGGCTTCTGCTGCCACATGCCCATTCAGATGCATACCTCGACAGAGAGCACAGCCCTGTGAAAACCAGTAGTGCATTCTGCCGGTAGGCCTGCGGCTGAGTGCCTCAGATGGTCACGACCCCCAGGCACATACAGCCGCCTGCACTGCTGCCAACGCAAGCCGAAGCATGGTTGAGTTCAGTGCTTCGTCAGCTGCGCAGCTCTTGACATAATGCGCAGCTGATGAGGCAGCCGCCACGAAACATCATCTGAGGGCGTGCCCGCTTTTAAGCCTTTTGCGGCCCTCGCGGCTTGTTCGCGGGTCGCAGCTCGACAGCCTACGAGTACGACGCCTACCAGTATGACGCCTACGAGTATGACACCATCATCTTGCATTTCACTGCGCCGCGGTCTATGAGCTGCGCAGGCGGCGGCCGCCCGAGGAACTGTAGGAGAAGCCGGGGCCGGTGGTCGTGAACTGCTGGCCTGTGGGCGGCAAATATAAGAAGCAACCTTGAGCATCTCCGATGAACAAGGGACATCGACTGGGGCTGGCAGTGTGGGGACGTCTGCAGCAGAATTTGATGTTGAGATTGCCATAAGTGCGGGCGGTGGACCCGAAACAGCTTTCTCACCCGGGGCGCCGGATGCGGCGGCGGCACTGCCATTGTTGGCGCTGGTGGAGGTGCCGCCTGGCGAGCCCAGCGCAGACGCCTGTGCGGAGGTGCGGCCACGCACGTCACAACTTGTGCGATTATTGGCAATAATCGACAGCCCATTGCAACATGCGCTTTCTTGTCAGCGATAGGACGTGTGCTGCCATTGAAAGCAGTGTCCACGCAGTGAGGAAGCAGGCACTCAACTGGTCAGCCAGTACTGGTCGCCCTTCCAACATGGTGGCTGCCGAACCATGCATCAAAAGCTGCTACACGTCGAGTGTCGAGGAAAGTACTCGCCTGGCTGCCGGGGCCGTTGGAGACCTGCAGCTGGCCGCCGCCAGAGGTGGACGCCGCGGTCGCGCCGGCCGGGCTGCAGGTCGTGCCGGCCGGCACCACCACCTTGACGATCTGGCCTGTGAAGCATATGAAGAGTCAGTGGTTTCAAACACAGCCTGCTGTCACATGTCCTAGTAATTTGAGCGCTTTTCATTACGTTTGATCGCATATGTGGCATGGCCTTACGCCAACTGAACTGCAGTGCTGGCAGAGGTTTGCAGCAGTGCAAATACAGCAGTAGAGCTCACCGTTGGCGCAGTCGGCATCTGCCTGTGAGGTGAACCAGAAGGTGCCGGGCGTGTTGAGCGTCAGCGTGGCGGAGGTGACGGCAGGGTCCACAGGGAACAGCTGGCGCTGCCCCAGGGTGGCGTTGTCGACGAAGGTCGCCGGGCAGGCGCCACTCGCCAGCTGCCAAACGCCGTGGTTACCATTGCTCTGCGTTTCAATGTGTGCTCACCATCGGCAGCTCATCAGAATATCATACCAGTTGATCATACGGGGGCAAGAATCGCAACTGCACGGTACTTTTTGGGAGAAGTGGTGAAGCGCACCAGGGCAGACAACATCTTCAAGAAAGGGTCTGATTGAGGGGACCCTCACTGTCCAGACGAAGTTGAGGTTGCTGCCGCAGCACAGGGTGATGTCGGAGAACACTGGCACGCCGTTGATGGACGACAGCAGGCTCGCTGGCGGATTGACGATCGTGGCCGGCGGCGCCCAGGGGTTGATGGTTGCGCCCGCCGTGCAGAAGGGGAAGGGCGTCAGGCCGAAGGAGTTGAAGGGGAAGTTGAAGGGGAAGCCCGCCTGCGCTCGGACACATGCCGCTCATGAGTGAGGTGACCACATCTGAATCTCGCTTGCCATCAGCTCTGCTACACCTCTCAGGCTAAGGAAGCTTCGTAGATTTCCTCTGCCTCCATTTCATTCTGCTTTGGAAAGCCAAAGCGCTTGCCCTTGCTGGAGCAGCTACCCGCCTCCTTCCATCGCGAAAGCAGCCGAAAGAGTCGGGCTTCCGGGACAGTCCTGCGACTCGAAGCACCTTCATGTGCTTGCGGGGTGAAAATGTGCCTGAGAGAAAGGGGCCAGCGGGGAAAGGAACCCCTCACCCCCGCAAAGGCGTTTCCTGCGCCCGCGACAGCAGCGGCTTGGCCGTTTACAGGACCCGCCGGCAAAGCCGCCAGGAGCAGCCCCGCTAGAGCCGCCAGCTGCACCAGCATCGCTACAGGCTTGTGCGGAGTGGCCATTTTCTCTGCCAGATTTTCAAGTGGCTCAGCGCCCAGCGGTGCCAAAATTCTTCACAGTGTTGCTGCTGACGAGGCTTCTGGAAACCGGAGTTGCTTTCGAACTAACGACACGCCTTTTGACGCCGATAGAACACGGTGCTGGGGCTTTACATATACCGTGCTGGAGCCGTTCCTGCACAACTGGCGTTCACCGGTCCACCAAATTGCTCCGTCCGGGTCGAGTCCAGCTCTAAGAGGGAGAGTCATTCTTGTACAGCTTGCACATGTGTGATCCCCAGCTGGCAGAATTGGCAGCTGGAAGGCAACGTTGTCCCATTAGGAAGACAGGCAGCACATGTAGGACCCCAGCAACAGGCAGGTGCCGTCAGGGCGGCTTTTTTTGCGGTATATTCCAACGTGATCCGCTACTCCAGCAAAATCTCGGCGTTGCAGCTCTTGTTGCATTAGGTTCAGAGTGCAGTCATGCCGCTGCTGCGGCGCCCTCAGCAGTGCGTGGCCGCCTCCCCGGCGAGACGGCGGCAGCGGCGGCGGCAACAGAACCTGGTAGAATTTACAATCCATAACGCTGCCTGCTCAGGAGTTACAATATATGCTAATCGACAGTGATGATATTGGCCACACGCCGTCTATCGGCAACAACAGGACCCCTTGCCCCCGCAAATGCTGCAGTGTTGTAAACGTCAATACAAGTTGATCCGGTTTGGTTGCTCCACCTGCAGTCTGGCTGCAATGCTGGGCTTGACTTCTGATGAGATTCTAATGGCGTCAGCCACCTGCAGTGGACTGCATCGAGGCTACGCCATTGCCTCCACTGCCTGCAGCAGGCAGTAGGCGCACACAGTCGTCAGTGTCAACGACCTGGCCCGGTGTGTAACCAGTAGGCAAGCTTCGGAGCGTTGCTGAATCAGAGTGGAACAATGTGTCAGCATTGCAGAGCTGTGCACCTGAGCCAGCAACGCCATTGGTGCACTGCCCAGAAATTCCAGTGGGGACGTTGATGCGGAACAGCATGCCTGCAGCCATGCAGCAGCACACTGAGATGCGAATCTGTGGAGACCAAGTGACCATGCCTGCGGTGCACAAAGCGGCAGCAGTGGCACTCAGCGATAACGCACTGCGCACGAAGTACCTCGGGTACAGTCGTCCTGGTGTTGCGATGTGATGAAGTACTGCACACATGTACAGGGAGGCTCAGTGAACATGCAGCATGCGAACTGTGCATACGCGAAATGTGCAGGCGCATGCTCAATTTCCAGAATGAGAAATCTATCATCAGCAGCACTGGCGTGGTGCACAGCAGCGTCGCGCCAGAAGCAACGGTTTCAGAGAGCGGCACACCACGCCGGGGCTGGGAAAGCGCAGCGTCGCAGAGCCGGCGTCCGTTACCGCAACCAGCTGCTTGGATCCGGCGGTGGGGTTGTTGGTGAATGTGGCTGGGCAGGTGCCCGTGCGCAGCTGCCAGATGCCATGCGGCCGCTGCAGTGGCGGACACGCTTACTTGCCACGAGCACACTTTGTCAGGCAGGATGCTGGCATGCATGCAGGTCGGTGCAGCAGTTGAGCAAGCTGATCACCAGGAGGGACTCGCAGCAGCATGCGTTTGGCAGGAGGGCATTTTCAGAGAACACCTCATTTGTGGCTGCCCGCAATTGCAGCGTGGCCATTTGTACTGCAGCTGTTCCTTTTCGCACTGAGAAGGGGCGATGGCAAAGCTCACCGACCAGCGGAAGTCCAGGGTGCCACCGCAGCACAGGACGACATCGGAGTAGGTGGCATTACCGGGCGATAGCAGCCCCGCCGGCGTGCCGAACAGCAGGCTGGGGATGCCCCAGGGCGTGCGTGACACGTCCGTGTCGCATGTCTGCAGGTTCAAGAATGGCGGCGTCGGCGCCGCACATACATGTCTGGCCTGGCCGCCAAATCGTGCATGCGTATTGCAGAATGCGGCAGCGCACGCACAGCTGTTGCGTGCCCTTCCAGAAGCTTGATGCAAAAGAACAGCATCTGCATGGATCATGATTGCAGATCCTTGGGCCGTTGTGTGTGCGCAGCCATCACTGCGGCGCCTGACAAATATGTCTGTCTTGATGGATCGTGAATCTGCGTGGTCTCACCGAATTTGTGGTGGTGTTGGCCCCCGGCGCAGCAGCCTGCGCGTCTGCTGGCCTTACCGCCGTGAAGCAGACGGTGATTACCAGCAGCAAGGCGCAAGGGGTCAACAGACCCAGGTGCCTCCAGTTCATGATAGATAGCGGAGGCTACAAGGGTTCAGGATCCTCCTAATGTCCGACCAACTGCTTGGGTCTCTTCAGGTGCGTAGTCGTCGAATCAAAGCCAAGAGCCTGGAACTTTGACCCCTCGAGTCACTTCGGCCGTCAGCACGCCCAACCCTGCCTTTTCGTTGTCGAAAGTCCAAGCTTCCCCAGGCAGGTCAAGAAGGCGAGGCCGATAGCCTTACTGGCGCAGCAGCCTGCCGTGCCCGGTGAAACGCAAACTGGATGTTTGCGTGTCTGATCTGGGAATCACATCAAGGACAGACTGGGACTGTCTTGCCCTCCATTCAATTTTCAGGCGGTGACGTGACTTCGATCGTGGGCAGCTCTTCCGCATGCACATGCCACCGTCATACAGCCAAAATCATACAGCCAAAACGCCAAAGTACAAGTGATCTTGATCAAGAATGCTAACAACGACCAGTCCTGCGCAAACCGCTTCATGGTACATGGTACGCCACGGCTAGCCATTATTCGCGCCAGGAAGAGCGCAGCCTTTGATTGCGTTCAGACAACAAAGTCCGTCACTTGCAGCCGGCGGCGACGGCGGCGGCCACCGGACTGGCTGTAGGACTGGCCGGGGGAGGTAGACGTGAAAGATGTTCCGGGAGGGCCGGAGGCTGCCGCTGCCGCGCCGGGAGCCGTCGAGGTGGAGATTCCTCCAGAAGGACCCAAGGCGGCGGCCTGCGAGCCGGCGGCAGGGCAGGCGCCCACGACGTTGACCTGGAATATCATGCCTGCAAGGATAGATGGACACCGCTCATGATGACCACTTGGCACAGGCATATGGTCTGCGCTGCTGTCGATGTGCCAGGCCTGTCCTGTTGTGCAGCATCATTCGCAAATGCACATGAAGCTCTGCTGGCCAATGCTTCAGCTCACCTGCTGCGCAGTCGTTCGAAGACTGTGATGTCAAGTAGTACTGCGCGTGTGAGAAACTGTACTGTCAGCAGGAGCTTTCTGCATCGTCTCTCTTTTCTCCATGTGACCCGTGATGCTTCCTCCTACAGATGTGAGGCATCCATTCGGAAACAGAGAGCTGTACAGCCTTGCTAACCATCGTGGAGCCCGTGGAGCAGAAGACTTACCGTGCCGAGCTGCGGGAAGCGCAGAGTCCGGATGCCGGCTGGCGTGATCGCCTGCAGAAGCGCCTGCCCAGCAGCAGGGTTGTCGACGAAGGCGGCAGGGCAGGTGCGCGTCGCCAGCTGCCAGATGCCGTGCGGTTGCTGCACGGCGACATCAGAAGAATCAGGGTAGGAGGACCAGGGTGTGAGCGTCTGATACTGCAGCAGCTTCTGCCACAACATGCCGTGGTCTGCCTTCCAGATGGTGTAGCTGCTGCGTGTGGTGTTTGCAGCTGTCAGTGGCAGAGACTGGCAGCATCAAGGAGTCTATGATTCATGCCTCAGCAGAGGGCTTGTCATAATGCGTGCATTTTCTATTTTACGGGCGAAAAAATGCACCGTCCAACTGAAGTCCAGGGTGCCGCCGCAGCACAGGGTCACATCAGAGTAGGCGCTGCCGGCAGGCGTCAGCAGACCGGCGGGCGCGCCAAACAGCATCGCCGGCTGGCCCCAGGGCGACCGCGTCACATCGGCGGCGCACGCCACCGGTGCTGGCACAGGGAACGGAAGACCTGCGGCCGCCTGAGGGAGCATAATACGAGCAGCATCTTCACATCTGGGTTTTTTCCAATTGAATTTTTCAGCAAACGCCGTCATCACTTTACGCCGCTTCGCATGTCTACGAGTTGTTAGCTTCGTGCAAGGCAGCTCATCAGATGCAAGGCATGTTCCGATATCACTTGCCACGGCGCCGGCGCCGGCGGCAGCGAAGGCCTGCGCTGACGCAGCGGGAACTGCAGACAGCCCCGCCAGGGCTGCCAGGAGGACAGAGGCGACAGCGAGGTTCGCCATTTGCCTGCAGATTGGCGCAGAAATGGCCGACGGATGAGAACGTCAAAATCTGGTCGGGACGTCGCTCAGACCGTCTCGGATGCAGTGCGTGCACGCAGCCTCCTGTACCTGCTCACAAAGTTTCGCTCTTCGCGACTGTAGGCATGGTCCATCTTGGTGATGATTCGACCGCCCAGAAAAATATCGTGACTTCCATTACACGTGTTGATGGTGCAGATAATCGACCTTCGTCTTGAGCTCGAGCAGAAAATCGCTGCGCAACACAGCTGCGCGAGGCATGCCGCCCGCCGAAAATTCCGCCGAGCTTTCTGACATCGACTCATTACGGCTGCTCGCATCTTGCCATGCGGCCACGTGTATCTCGCACGGGCATTGGCTCCAAGAAGGATCGCCTCGTCATGCTATGCGGGCGCTACAGCTGTCAGCAGCATACCAATCTGTTCGCTTGCACAACTCCAGAGAGTCGCACCGTGAACTCTCATCATTTTGCACAGAGTCAGCCCGCAGCGCTGCAGCAGTGCTCCGATAGCAGCCGGCAGTGAGATAAGGCTTGTGGAACAGCGCCCCGCAGACTCATCATGATGGGCCACCAACGACGGCATGCGATTCGTGCGTTGGCCGCCTGCTGCCTCTTGGCGGTGGCAGCTCAGACCGTCTCAGCCCAAGCGGCGGCAGCAGCAGGGGCCGGCGGTGCCGTCGTGAGTTCCTCGAGCCATCCGTTTTCGCAAGATCTGCTTCTTATCGAGTCCAGGGATCGGGCAAGACGACGACAGAGAGTGCCATGGATCATAAGGGGTGCTCGATGCAACTCGGCAGCATGCACCAAGGCCGCAATGGCATGCTGGCACCTGCTCTTGCAAATGCTGCAATCGGCTCGCGTGATGTACCCATGCACCCTTGGTAGGCAAAATGCACGTGTCATGTTCGATGGCAATCGCGCCAGCTGGTCTGTCTTCCAGTTCATGTATGCTTGCCAGGGCTGCTGCACGATTTTCTTGCCGAGAACGTCCGTGGAAGCGCCGGCGATTCAGCAATGATGCCAGAAATGTGCGGACGTCTGCGCCAGAATGCACCACAAAGAGCGGCGACAGTGCAGGACGGCCCCTCCAGTCGAGTGAGAACACCAGTCTCATGGATATTAATCTGCAGAGCATGAGTTCGAGGAATGCAACTCGTGTGATGACCTTCTGCCGCATGCTTGTGCAGGCGGCGGCGGGCGCGCTGCCGGCGGTCACCCTGGGCAGCCAGTGCCAGTCATCGGCGAGCGTGTCGCCGTGGGACACCGGCAGCCACTTCCCCAACGTCATCATCTGCTGCGGCGGCCACGTCGACTTCCAGTGGAGCGTGCGTCCCCTTTGTCTTTGCCGTCAGCCAGTGGCATCGGCATGCGTTGCTCGGACGCTTCACTGTGGATCAATGTTGCGCTGTCACAGTTGCGCCGATCCGGAGCAGACGGCTGGAGGCAAGACCCTGCTGATGGTCCACTGCTGGGCCCACGCGGCTCGTGGCAGCTGTTGAACGCGTCCTGCCCGGCGACCTTCCGGCATGAATAAGCGTGGTTGAAATGCAGGGCGTTCTGACCACTCCAAAAACCGAAATGCATGCAGGGCCTCTGCGGCGTGTGACGGCTGTCCAGCGCGACCTGCTCGGCGGTGTCCTGCAACACCAACACTGAAGATTCAAGACCCACCATTCGACACTACTCGTGAACTCTCTCAACTGCTCCAACAAGTCCACCCGAAATATGTGCAGGGCGTGAGCGGCGTGTGGCAGCTGTCCAGCGCCACCTGCCCGGCGGCCTTCACCAACTCCACGACAGCGCGCCAGCTGCTGCCGACGACGCAGGGCTCCGGCGGCGTCAAGTCCCTGTACCTGCCCACGCCCGGCACCTTCTACTTCACCTCCCCTGTTGGCAGCAACTGCGCGAGCGGTGCGATGCAACTTCCGCTGTATATCTCACGATATGTGAAATCCCATCACTTCTTGTATAGAGTTGTATAGAGCAGGGGGATTGGTGCTGTCTCAAGTAAGGACCTGCATCTATCGTGCGCTTTCGCAGCTGCACAGGCCCGCATGCATCT
>JAABUL010004422.1_pt1 | contig 18863 bp, 15 predicted proteins | sample 5559151 | NCBI WGS metagenome assembly JAABUL01 (sample SAMN10711876, study PRJNA513368) | rock metagenome | isolation source: Antarctica rocks | place: Antarctica: Victoria Land, Pudding Butte sud | reverse complement strand
GATTGCTTTGAAACTTACCACGCCTCGTTGTTCGCTATTTGCGGAGATTATGACGTCATTGTAAGGAGTGGCTGACGGGGCTGATGTCCTATGTACCAAGGTCCAACGACCTTCGACACTGTACAGAAATGACGAGTTATTATTGTGAGCATGCTGAAACGAAGGATCAAGGAGGATTACAACGATAGTATCATCTCTACGGAATACGGCGTATCACATTGGTACATCAGATGGGAAAAAGACATGTTGTTAATTTAGGGATGTTCCGGACAGAGATCCCCCGCCTGTGAGCAGCGCCCCGTGGCTGACTCACCTTAGTGTTAGAATTACCCCGCAACACCACCACTAGATTTATCAAATTTACCTTATTGCTCACTGACACTACTGACCATCCGAATATTGAAGCTATTCAAATTTCAAATGGCTCAGAAATTCGAATTCGTCTGTAAGCTACCTACATCCTACTTTCTACCCTTCCTACCTTCGGGGTAATTCTAGGGGGGCCGCTTACAGTACGCCGGGACAACAAAAACCAACCCGAAAGTAGAGTACTTGGTATTCTAAAAGGTAGTCACACGTCATACCATACCTTACTGAGAATCACCCAAATGAATGGCTTTACCTTTACCTTTTTACAGGTTACCTTATCCACTTACATTGCCTTGTCCTTGGAGCGCTCTGTCCCCGTCCAATCACCGATTCTCTCTCTGCTGGTCCGTCTCATGAGTGACGGGAAAAGGGTCCGGGGCGTTGATAAAGCTCGACGCTCTGAGAGGTACGAAGGACGAGGGGGAGCTAAGTAGTACTCGTACTAACTTAGTAGAGGTAGCCAGGGAGTGCCACAACTCTAAATCCTTTCCGGGTGGCATGGGCGGTTTCGACTTTACCTTTATTCCCGCTCCCTGGCTATGCAACTTTGGTTCGGTGGCAGCACCTTGGCGACGATGACGTTCCAAGGCGTTCCAGGTTTTTCCTTGGTCGCAACTAGGTACCCTAAAGCAGTAAGGTAAGGTATACTACCTTAGGTACCTAAGGTAAGTTAGACGTCGCCAATGTCGATACGGTACGATACGACTGTGTACGGTGGAAGTTTCGCGCATCCTGATATCGCCATCGCCATCGCCGTTCACCAATACTTCGAATTCACTGCCCATGTGTGACGCAATTCGCGCAACACGGCGTGGTGTGATTGGCCAAGACAACAACACGGTCGAATATGAAAACACCATCGCTCCGGATGTGACGTTGGCGGATGTCGCTCCGCTTTGTCCCCATCCAATCCAAACATTACCGTTAAGATACCTTACCTTACTGTTACAGTAGTGAAGGAGCAATAATCACAGGAGCTGGCTGTACCTTCTATTCCCTTCACCCACAAACCACGTGCTTCGCCCCAACACTTCTATTCACTGCATAAAACGTACCTTCTATAAATTTCTCGGCCCATCCCCCCCCCCCATCCCCCCCCCAACTACAAAACTCCAGAGCAGCTTCGTCTTGAACCAAGAAGCAAACACCCACTTCGACAATTGAAGGCTCTTAATTCCCTCCTCAAAAGCCCCGAACACATCACTGTCCATTCTCTTTCTCTTTCTCGTTCTCTTTACCTTGCAACTCATACCTAGTATCATCTACCTCTAGCCGTCTCCGCCGAACCCCAAGATGCAGTACTTGATACTGTTTGTCTGCCTCTGGTAAGTTTGCCCAAGCATCCCCATCCCGATCCGAAACGACTTCCCGACTTACCATCCTCCACAACAACACAGGCTCTGGCGTTACACTCGCACCATCGTCAATATAGTGGCCGCTTGGACCTACAAGCCAATTCGCCCTCGCTTCCCACCTAGCTTTACCTCCAAAGATGTTAGCGTGATCATTCCGACTCTTGGGGATAGCGACGAATTTCGCCGCTGCATCCTGTCCATTGCAGCTTGCAATCCCAACACCATCATTGTTGTCACCCCCAAGAACAACGTGAACCGCCTTCAAAAGCTTTGCGAGAGTCTCAGTCTCTTCCACGTCAACGTCCTTGGAGCGCCCAAAGCAAACAAGCGTCTCCAGATGATCCAAGGCCTCAAGGCAGTCCAGACAGCCATTACGGTTTTCGCCGATGACGATGTCTTCTGGCCGACAACATTTCTGACCTATATGCTCGCACCTTTCGAAGATCCTGGTACGGGAGCAGTTGGCGGTTATACATGGTATTGGCCCATTTTCTCCACCTAGGTACCATAAGCATGACAGCTAATCTCTTCGCTTTTCTAGTCTTGAACGACCCGCGCATCCAAACTTCTGGGACTTCCTCAGCATGGCGTACCTCGAGCGCTGGAATTTTGAAATTAGCGCCACAGCACACATCGATGGTGGGATATCTTGTCTTTCTGGACGGACTTCTGCCGTTCGAACAAGCATTGTCCAAGATTCAACTTTCACCGAGCACTTCTCTGATGAGAAGTGGCTTGGCAATATCAGCCTCTTAGCAGCAGATGACGACAATTGCATAACCCGCTGGCTGGTAAACCACAATTGGCAGATCAAAATCCAATGCGCTCCCGAGGCCAAGCTAACCACCACCCTCGAGGGCAACTCCAAGTATCTCGGGCAATGCGTTAGGTGGTACCGGACGACGTGGCGTAGCAACTTCACCTCCTTGTTCCTCGACCGAGTCATCTGGAAGGCTCAGCCATGGTCGACCTACGCTCTTCATCTATCCTCGTTCAACCCACCGGCGTTGATCATGGACGGTACCCTAGCTTACCTCTTGATGAAGACCCTGGAGACCACGCAGGAGCACAAGTATAAACCTACCAACTTCAACGCATTCGGCGTCTTTGCCATCTGGCTCCTCATGGCCAAGACCGTGAAGCTCTGGCCTCACTTTTACCGCTGCCCATCGGACCTCAAGTTTCTCCCAGCCCAGATTCTCTTCAGCTACTTCCATGGCGCAATCAAGATCTACACCTTGTTGACGCTGCACACGACAAGTTGGGGCGGAGGACATCGCTCGTTTGTTGACATGGTAAACTCCAGCACCGAGAGTTCCATGTTGCAAGGATCGGGTTATGAGGCGCTGGAGCGGACTGGGGCCATGGATTACATCAAAGCTGCCACAGATTTCAAATCCGACTTGAAGAAGCAGTTGTTCATGCAGGGCAGTACTGATTGAGCCTGACCGATGATGAGAGTGGCAAGGGATCGTATGGCAAACACTCTCCAGTCGACTTGAAATCTCACAACCAGCGCTTCAACAACCGACCATCCCACAAGGTCAGGGCGCTCAGGTGCTGAAGCACACGTTGGGAGTACCTTTACTTCGGCTTCTAAGTTCTTTTAACGGTCAAAAATCATTAGCGAGGCGTGCTTTTAGGGAGTGGAATGGAAAGGACAAGATTGATACACCAGGTGTGCGACTGCTTTTTGTGAATGGCTAAGCTAAGGCTTGACCTGTACACGGAGATGGCTCATCATTAGCTTTAGAAATAGCAAGGAATTGCCCATTCTTCTCATTCAATGGATGATGGTGATGTGCTTTGGTTTGACGTGGTACATTGATGATTTCGATTTCTGAAACTGTGAGTCTTTCTAGAGAGGTACTCGCTGTGTGCGGGTTTCTGGAATAGGCGCCCATACCCTCTTGGGTTAGATTCGGGTTGAAAATCATGATGGAATGTAGATTGTCCCAGTGTACTCGTACTGTGTACTGCACACAGAGCGCCAGTCTTTGTTTCAAAGTAAATTTGACTAGAATAATATTCTGCATTCGTTCACTTTCTCCAAAGCCTACCGTGCCTACCTACTAGTACCGTAACCCCTACCACCACACCCCCCGCCCCCCCCCCCCCGAAACCGGCCTCCCTAGATCCCCCCGCCCCGGCCCCCCCCATCCTCAAACCCCCACAGCTTAACCGTCCGATCATGCCCGCAACTGCCCACCCACCGGCCATCGGCACTCACGTCCACGCCCAGCACGTTTCCCGCGTGCCCCTGCAGCCGCCCGCAGAGCGCCCAGTCGTCCGCGCTGAACACGTTGACGCTCTTGTCGAAGCCGCTGCTGACGAAGAAGGCGCCGCTTTTCTTCGGCTGCGTGACTTCCCCCGTCGCGGCGTCGGTCGTGGGGTGCGACAAGGGTGACGCGGGCGGGGATTTGAACCAGCGCAGATCGCTGACGACGCCCTTGTGGGCGCCGACGCCGCCGGTCCCGCGCACCATGCGCACGTCCCAGCATTTGACCCAGCCGTCGCCGGAGCCCGAGAGCACGCGGTGCGCGTCGGGGGACCAGTCGAGGGCGTAGATTTCGCGGATGTGCCCGTCGAGGATCATGACCGTGCGGCCGGTGCGGAGGTCCCAGATGCGCCCAATGCTGTCGAGGCCCGCCGAGGCGAGCAGGGAGCCGTCGCCGTTGAAGGAGAGGGCGTATACTTCGCGCGAGTGCCCTTCCTGCAGGAGGAGCTCGGTCGTGGTTGCGACGTCCCAGAGGCGCCAGGTCGTGTCGTAGGAGGCCGAGGCGAGGTAGGCGCCTGAGGGGTGGAATTCGATGCGGCAGACGCGCGCGGTGTGGCCGCTGAGGGTGGAGATGGGGGTGGATTGCGTGAGGGACCAGAGGTGGATATTTCCTTCCCCGCCGCTGGAGGCGAGGTTGACGCTGTCGGCCGAGACGGTTGTGCCAGGGAGGGTCGCACCGGGGTACCAGGATATTCCTCCTACACGATCGGTGTGGCCTCGTAAGGTTTTGGTCTCTTCGAGATTGGGTACCGAGAGGAGTTTTACCCCACCGCCCCAATTTCCGGCCGCAATGGTTTCGCCATTAGGGCTGAAGCGGGCGATACTGACAGGGCGGTCACCGGCAATTTGGGAGCCGAAGAGGGAGAATTCAGATAGGCGCTCTTTCAGGGCTTTGCGATGTTTGATGTGGGTGCGCAGGGGGATGGTGGATTCGAGCTTTTGGCTTGCGATTCGCTCCTTGGCTTTTGGTAAAGAATACCGAGCTATTGCTCTCCTGGCTTCGAGCAATTCCTGTATACCTTCTGTGTAGAATTCCTCTTCTTGTTCGCCTTGCGCAGTAGAGTCTTGCGCGACTTCACCCATCTGGACATCGCCTTCGCCATCTTCGCCGGCCTCGAGCTCAGCTCGCTGGGTCAAAAGTTCTCGTAGTCGGTCTCGACGGTCGCCTGGGCCTTCGCCGAACAGCGTAACGGGCTCGCCGATTTCGCGTAATTGTTTTCGAACGCGGCCATCGTCCGTTGGAACTGCTATTGCTGCTGCGCGCCGCCGTCGAGAAAATTGGGACAAGATCGCTGAGGCTTTTTCGGGGGCAATGCCCGCAATGCCAGAGGGGAGTAGGTAGTCGCGATCGATAGCTGGTAGACGTTAGCTTGGAAAGAGGCACTTCAGGAACAATAGACGTACGTATGTTTGCAAGATCCACCCCCTCATTGTTCTGTCACCTCGAGCCATCCCATCAGCCGTCGCTCCCTGTATGGTTTCGAGCTGGGCTCTCCAAGTGGAAGGCCCGTATTCCTCTGAGAGACGATATGAACATTGCTGCATAGAATGGTGTATATAGCGGCGTGATGGTGGCTTACCTCGGGGTTATCCTCTTCAACGTACGCTTGTCTCGACGGGTGCATCATGCTTGCGATGGTGTTCGTGCGCTGTTAGGCGCAAGGGTGAGCCTGATGCGCAAAATACCCTGCCGTAAAGCAGCTAGATTGCTGGCTGAACTTACTGCTTATGATAATGTAATGATAACATTACTTTATTGATGAGGCATGTAAGGCGGCTAGGGTGCGGGCTAACTTTGTTCATCAGTTTATCCTGACGCCCCTGACGCTCGCCCAGGCCAAGGGTAAGGTAGTCTTCGACGCTACTCGATATACGGTACAGAGCTATGAAAACATTTTGCAAAGATTTCGGTAAATCCGTATGTGTAGAGCTACATTGTTTCCTCCTCCAAAACCTCAACAATAGTCTGCCTATCCGAGTTATCAGGTTCCTTGATCAACTCCATCTTCGCATAATCCAACGCCGTCATCTGAGTCTCCTCTTCCTGAATGTCAAGTCTCGCTTCTCTTTCTATAAACAACTTCACCGCTTGAAGATTTGCTTTCTCCACCGCGAAATGCAAAGGCGTGCGACCGTGATTATTACGTACATTGATATCGACGTCGTGGGCAAGTAGTATCTCAATACACACCACGTTCCCACCGGAGCCAGCAGAATGAAAAGGAAGACTGCCGTTCAAGAGACTTAGCGAGAGATCAACTCCGTAATCATCACAGAGCAGACGCAAAATTTCTGGATGACACCGTGCTGCGAGATGTGATACTGTCCAGCCAGTGTCGTCCTGCCAGTTGTAATCTGCCCCATACTCGAGTAGGACCTGTACCGTAACCATGGAACCTTCCTCTGTTGCTGTGTGAAGAGGAGGCTCCTTTGAAGACTGTCCGACATCACTCAGAGCGTTGACATCAGCGCCAAAATTAAGCAACAGCTTCAACAACTCCCCTTCATCGTGCGTGATCGCTTGATACAGAAGCGTTCGATCAAGGTGATTATACTGTAGGATATTGTGGTTTGGGTTGGCACCGGCTTTCAGAAGCTCTTGAGCTGCTGCAAAGTTCCCTGCACTGATCGCTTCCGACAGCGGTGTATTACCCTGATGCTCAACCTCGATATCGGCACCAGCAGCCAAGAGTTTAGCCATGATAGCAGGATGGTTTTCCTCTACGGAAACGTGTAGAGCGGGAGGATGCATCCGATCCTGCAAATCAGTTCTAGCACCTTTGTTCAACAGTAAATCGAACATCTCGATGTCGCCCCGATACGTAGCCGCAGTCAACGGAGTACTGCACACAGGGATACCCCAGAAATGCCAACCTTGTCCAGGCTGTTCATTGACATCAGCACCACGGTTCAAGAGTAATTTGACTACCTCGTAGTGCCCGCCGATGGCTGCAGCCTGAAGAGGCCCGCCATAAGAACCGTCGACAAATTTAATGTCGGCTCCATGCTCCAAAAGCTGATTGACGATGTTTATGTTGCCATGATGTGAAGCTTTCTGCAGAGCTGTTCCATCCATACCACATGCATTGACATCTGCACCATGCTCTAAGAGCAGAGTTATGATAGAGCTAAACCCTTTCTCGGCGGCACTTTCTAGCGCGTATCTTCTGTCCGAGGCCGCATTCACATCTGCTTTATTTGATATCAGTTCGTGAACGATTGACTCATACCCCCCTGCGGCTGCGACCACCAAAGATGAGCTTTCAGTTTTCTGTCCCCCGTATCCACCGTCTAATAAGGTAGTCGTGGCTGCGTCCTTCTGAAGAAGATTTGTCACCAAGTCGGCCCAACCTAATTTGGCTGCGTGATGAAGGACGCTATCAGGATCGTACGATACATAAAGCTCCAGCAGCTCTCTCGATTTTGTCCGAGCAGCCGCTTGCATACCTGTTGCAATAACACTTTTACTTGCTTTGGGGAGTATTTGTGACACTATTTCAATGTCACAAGTACGGGAAGCAATTTCTAGAGGATTCGTACCATATATATCCGCTGCTTTTCGACTACCAACGATGTTGACGTCAGCTTGTCCCTCATCTATCAATACTCGCGTAACGTTGGGATGTCTGTTCTTCGTGGCTTCAAGTAGAGCTGTGCCAGAGCTCGTATCGGACACGTTCGGATTGGCTCCATGCTTAATGAGGAGCCGGGTTATGTCGACATGCCCAATAGCTGCTGCTGCTTTTAACGGCGTATAGAACATGCCGCCCTTTGTATTCGGACAAGCCCCAGCGGAAAGGAGCTTCTTCGCCACTTGTAGGTGCCCGTTGTAGGCAGCGACCTGGAGAGGTGTGCCGAACATTCCTTGGCCGTAGTCTGGTTTGGATCCAGCTCTAAGAAGCTGGTCAACCAGATACTCGAATCCACTTTGCGAGGCGTAGTAAAGCGCTGACGGATGGTCTGCTGCACTAGCATCAACGCCCCGCCAGGGCTTGTCGGCATTGTAAAGCCAAATCCAATTTAAGAAAGCCGCGCTGCTCTCATCCATCAATTCGAGCATCAATTGTGTCCCCAGCGGCGAGATCTTCGACTGTGAGTGCTGCATATGGCGCATCCACCATTCAGCAGCGTACCTGGCCAATGGGTACTGTTTGATGTCATCCGCGGGTTGCAAAGGACCTGGAAAATGGAGCAGGTAGGCCAAGCAGCACTCCGCAACATAAGCTTGAGAATCAATGTTGCCAAAGACGGGTGGTAGGGTTTGGTTTTGGAAATGTAAGAGCAGAAAGTCTTTCACTGAAGAATGCGCGAGACGAATTTCCTGTACTTGTTGGACGATAGCCCCTTGCTGGTGCTCCTGGAGTCAGTATACTTTCAAGGAGGAAATTGCCGGCAAAGTAGGTGAGAAGAGCGGGAGAATTGCACAATGAAAGGGTCTCGAGGCGTCATAGACTCCAGCTGACGGGGATATTATCACAGAAGTGCTTACCTCTCTGCTTTTGATGAAGATACGGGAAACCGAAACAAGGCCAGTGCACATCGTCAGAATGTCGTTCGCGTCAAAGAGTCTCATGTCAGGGTTAAAGACGAGTCCTTCTCCGTTTCCTTCGTCAACAGCAAGGAATTCTACGGCCTCTTCTAGGCGTACCTAGCGCAATCATTATTGACAGTCCACTTAGGTTAGAAGAGGCTCTGTGACAGGACTCCTCACAGGGTGTGGAGCGACAGTCAACCATCTTAACAACTTGTACACAATGTCATACGATTCCGGATCGAGATTTTGTAACGCTCTTTGATACGTCTCTGACAGATCTTTTGGGGGCGTTCTTAGCGCGACTTCAAGCTGTTTGAGTACTTTGCACCTTGATAGCACATCAAGTTGGCACGCAGCCCATCGAAACCTTTTATAACGAGTTTTAGATAGGACAGTTGAATCGGGGCCATGTCGCAACTCACATTCCCTGCGAGCCCGTCACGAGGGCGGACTCCATTCTTTCCTTGACCTTCTGAGGCCACTTTTTCGGTCTAGGATTAGTTTGAAGTTGCTGCTGAATGTGAGAGCGTATATCGGGCTCAATCAAGTGGCTTTCGATTTGAATTTGTTCCGTAATGATCGGGAGGAGCTGCTCCTCGATATCAACTTCATACCGGCTTGTCACTAGGACATGGACTTTGCCGGTCCTTGACTTGACGAACTGCTTAACCAGTGATAAGACCTTCTGCCTTTCCACACATTCGTCTAAGGCATCTAATATAACATAAAAGTGATCGAATCCCCCAATGCTATCATGCAATATGTCCGAGAGCTCTGTAAAGGAGGGCTGAGCAACGCTATCGGCTTGCATTTCCATGCGTGTTCCATACCGAGTGCGGCTAAATTTCTCCCACTTCGTTCTGTCTAGTGCTTTTGGAAGATCGGGTGTCTGTTTCGCCATTTGTGTCACTAATGAGCGAAGTAGACTTTCCGCGGAACTAACAGCTTTATTGGCGAAGTCGAAGTAATAATACAGAACGACAGACTGATGCTCTCGGGGGGGCAGGGCAAATATATCCTCGATGATTGAAGAGCTTAGGAAGGTCAATTGAGTATTCAGGATGTCGGACTGCGGAAGGTATATCTACCACAGGACACTTTTGCCGCAGCCAGCTAGAAGCCATATAAATGCTTGGTCAAGAAGGAAGTTGGATAAATTGACTTACGAATACCATGCAACCAGAAACAAGAGTTTACCTCTGTTTGCCAAACTTCATAATCCTTTCGCTGTAGAAACCATTTGCCGGTCTGAGATCCACGAGCTTCCCGCACTGCTTTATGCTTGATAGAAGGATCTGGGCCATTGAGCCAATCCACAACGACTTGGAACTCTGTCTCTGCTAAAGGTCAATACTAAAGCAGCCGCCACATTGTTGAGGATATGACGAACCAGGAGCAAGGGTTATCCTGCGCGTGAAATCGAGCACCCTTTGCCTCAAATCCCTTGTTGTATCACGTATCTCGATCATCGACGCTCTTCAACGCGTTAAATTTTATTGCCACATAAAGCAACAATGTTCCACAACTCACGTATTGTCAACCATCAGAGCTGTTTCCAGCACGCTTCTTGTACGGTGTACGCTCTCGAGCGTCCTGGTGATCTCCTTCTCATGCAACGGCCAGATCAAGCGCCTACCCAATGCTTTCCACTCGCTAACAGGTTTTTCAATCTTCTCTATTAGGCTTCTCAGATCGCGCTGGCATACATCCAGAAGACCATTGGTCAACAGGACATCTGTCAGCATAGGGAGAAAATTGTTGCTGATATTCCTCTCGTTATCGACAAGGACAACAAGACTCTCTAGAACATTTCTCAGGCTTGTCACCTCTGCAGTCACTCTTAAAAGGTCCTTCGAAGCATTTTTCAAGCCTTGGCGGTAGTCGTAGCAGTATGATATGACTTGCCCGCTGATCTGCACGACTGTAATCAGGCTGGCAGCCATGCTCAAAGGATCTGCCATGGCTGATCTATTCGCTCTCTCTATCAAGTCATCACACGCAAAAAGGGATGAGATATAGGACTCTAGGGACTACACACAAGGACTCGAACTTTGCTACTATTGGTTCCGAGAGCCTTGCATGCTGTATTTACGACAAACAGCTGAAGGCTGCGGCACAGTTATCATAGCCTTTCAGCTCTGCACCTTTTGCGTGCTCGCTGGCGTCTCAGGCTTCCGACCTTCCTTGATAGTTTGGGTGATGGCGAAGGGATGGAGCAGGTAAAGTAGGTACCTTAGCATATGTGAGGCTGCTCAGGTTTCGATACATTCCTTTGAGGCTATTCTAACCCTCATCTGACTAGGTGCCGAGGCTACCCGTATCTTGCAGCAAGCCCTGAGCTAGCGTGCTGTGACGGTAAAGCGGTACTCTCACAACCGTACGATCTGGCAAAGATCCTTTAAGTTCTCAACTACCTTTACCTACGAGAGTACAGCTATTGCTTTTCCGTTAGCTATCTCGCATGCATTTATTCCCTTCGTCTCTTCCGTCATTTGTTCTCATTCCGCAGGCCGCTCTTCCCGCTGGTGACACGTTCGTTTAAAAGGTCCATCATGGCTTCCTTATATTCTATTTTATGACGCCTTGCTCCTTAGTGGGCAAGATGCTTCCACTAAAAACAATTAGCATTTTAGGAATATCGCCAATACTTCAATGCTCCGCCTGTCGTTTCGCACCTCTGTTCTCACAGCAGGATCTCCGCCCGCAGTGCTTTTACTTGAACGGACCTACAGGCCATGACCTGAGGCGTGCATCCTCAACCGCAGCTCCCTTACGACAACCATCAACTTCCACCCCCACCTACGAATACCAGTACAAAATTGCGGCTGCATATTCCGCTAAAGGCCGGCGCTTCAACCCCAAGAATGACCTCTACTCCTTTGATCCTTTACAATCTACTACAACTGGCAAAGATTTTTTCACGGGGCGGCCGAACAGCGGCCAGGATGCGTTCTTCGTCAGCAGGATCGGAAATGGTAGCAACGTTGCATTTGGTGTCGCGGATGGCGTTGGAGGATGGGCAGATTCCGGCATTGATTCGGCACATTTCTCCCATGGGTTATGTGAGCAGATGACGGGGGCTGCAAGAGGGACTGAGACCCAATCTGAAGGGAAATTAAGGCCGCGCCAACTCCTACAAAAGGGGTACGATAGAGTGGTCGCTGATTCCAGCATTCCTGGGGGCGGAAGTACCGCCTGCATCGCAGTTGGAAGGGATGACGGATATCTGGAGGTTGCAAAGTAAGGCCACCTGGCGGATTGGTTTCACCTGTGCAAGCTGATGATACTTCTCCCAGCCTTGGGGATTCTGGCTTTGTTCAGCTTCGGCTTAATGCTGTCCACCATTTTTCCAATCCACAGACACATGCGTTCAACACACCGTATCAGCTATCTATAATCCCTCCTAAGATTCTGGCTAGAGCTCGAGCTTTGGGTAGTCAGCCACTGAGCGACTACCCCAAGGATGCCAGTGTCTCGGGCCATCAGCTACGGCATGGGGATGTTCTATTATTTGCTACAGATGGTGTCTGGGACAACCTAAGTTCCCTGGATCTATTGAAGATCGTAAGCCGGCACATGACTGGATTTCAGGCTTGGGAAGCCGGCGAGAAGGGTTTGGCTGTTTCTGAAAATATACATGCCCTTACGCAGAAAGGCGGTATCCCAAAGAAGTATGAGGATAGTCTCCAGGCGGCTTTAGCAGTGGCTATTACTGGAGAAGCAAAGCTGGCGAGCTTGAATACGAAAGCTGATGGTCCGTTTGCTAAAGAAGTACAGAAATATTATCCTCATGAAGAGTTTCATGGAGGCAAGGTGGATGACATTTGTGTTGTTGTCGCCATTGTAGTCAAGGATAAATCGTAAAGCTCCGCGTTCCGTCCAGACAATTTAAGCCGCCGGGGTTTAAGACTTATCACTGCAAAGCGATTCTGGAGCCATTTCTGGCCCAGTGACATTTATATTATGCGTCCTGTAAGTATTCTAGCATTATAGCGACGATCTGAAGCCATCTGTTCCATCTCCCCAAGCAACGCGCCTGCGTCAACAATTCTAAGCGAAGAATGAGCGAAAGTGCGGGTTACGAATACCAGACCCGTCAAAGATCAACACCTTCCATTTGAACCCGTGGATCCGAACTCGGCACAATCACCCACAAGGCCACATACAGTCGCAGGATAAATGCGGCGAACGACAGGTCTTATGTACGAGTACTCACACGACTAGCCCGACCACTTTCTTCATACTTAATCACACTTATCCAATCCTTCTATTAGGTACCAATGTTTGTACGCTTGATCTCATTCGTTTCTACCTCTTCTTGCCCGATGAGCTTTCGCTTTTTCCCCTCGTCCTGCGCAGAAAGGACTCAAAAGCGCAGATTGAATTTCGCCAAGCTTCGAACGTCACTTTCTCATAACGCCTGCTCTGAGTGCATACAAGACCAGAGGAAGCCACTGGCCGATATTTGAAATCTGCAGAGTCCATCCAACTGTGTACCATCTGTTCCTACAGCTTTACCTCATTTTGTGAGCAATGGGTGCCCGTACCAATGCATTATTGAGTGCCCGTAAAGAGGAAAAAGGGTTCCAGGATTTCGCAGTTGAAATATGAACGAGCAGCACCAAGCTAATCCCACGAGTGGTATGTGATTTATTCCCTATTCGCATACCCACGAGTGGTTCGCGACTTCCCCCGCAGACAGACGTTTCTCGGGTATGTAGTCCAATGTCCTTCGCAGCAAATCGGTTAGGTCAAATGCCTCGTCTCTAGTAACCCTCCTTCCAGAAGGTTCCAGTAACGAATGGTGGTTCAGAGAGGCAATATCGGCTTCGTGAATGGATGTTTCTTGATCGTATATACCAATCTCCTTTATCCGATCGTTTAGAGTAGATCCGTCCAACTGTGCGTGACCCGTGATGGTAATCCCATCTTTCATCCAAAGCGAATGAAATGATTCCGGAGGCATGCCTAAGGTTCGCACTATCTCTTCAAGGATCTCAGTGGACGACCCCACAAATGATTCAAACAGTGGAAACCCAGATCGGATCTCGAATATTGTACAAGCTAAGGCCCAGATATCTGATGCTCTGCTCGCCTTGCTATCCAATATCAATTCCGGAGAGCAATAGGAAACTGGTGTTCCGACACCATTGCATGGTGGAGACAGCTCGAGAAAAGCTTCGCCCAGGTCAACGAGTAGAACCTGCTCGGAACTGTACTCGAAATCGATGCAAGAGAAGGATGCTGGCTCCACGAGGTACTCAGGTGCAGATAGGTCTGGCTTTTCACCGGAAGTCTTGAAGACCCCATCTCTAACTGGGTGGCCAACTTGCTGGTAGATCGTTTCCGTATGCCATGTGTCGACACCTTTTAGTTGTAAAAGGACATTCTTAGGCGTAATGTCTACCCCAGCGGTCAGCACACCCTCTCAGTTCCTCCTGTTTCCAACGTACCTCCGTGAACGATACCGACATCATGCATGAAAGAGACCGCCTTTGCCAGTTGTCGAGCTAATCTACGGGCCAGGGGAGCACGGAGGCGGCGGGTGCCCGCTATCTCGCCTGGAGAATCCGATATCGCGGAAAGGCTTGGACCCCCCGGCTGCGATACATAGCAAAGATGTCTGCCGTTGGGCCCGTCAATGATGAAATCATCCAGTGTAGCGATAATGCTGCTACGCCAAGGATTGGCATGGGCATGTTCATCGAGATGCCGAAGTATCGTGAGTTCCGTGGGTTGCCGGGAGGCTTCGGCAGTGAGCACCTTGAGTGAGACCAGCCTGTCTTGATCTTTGTCGCGAGCCAGCCAGACGGTAGAGAACCCTCCATAGCCTAATTTATGCAGAACGCAATATCTTCCGCCTTTGAGAGCGTCTCCTAGATGGATCGGGTGAAATCCCCCACTCGTGTACTTCTCCACATCCTCCACATTATCTAAATGCGGTAGTCCATATCGCAACTCCTTCGGCGATTTGGCAGCCATCGAGCCACGCTGAGATATCGGAGGTTGTATGCCCACAGCGCAAGGAGAACCAACCTGCATACTTTGAAGCAACTGGCCGCCACGGACGCTGTTGGAATATCTGGTTGGCTGAGCAAGGGTGCCTCTGACAAAATAATACATCAATGGCGAGACCAGAAGACTCATCTCAGTCCGATTGCGAAGAAAATAAATAGAACTCAAAGACGTGACTTCTTTAATCACTTGAAGATGACTTTCTAACTTTTTATTCTTGTCTTTAATTCTCTGAGTAACTTTTTTGAATCAACGTTTAGCTCAAACTATCTCATCGTAATAAGTCTTTCACATCTGATTACTAGATATTTTATCAAATAAATCACAGACTTTCACGTCTAGATCTTATTGCTTTCATAGTGTAGAGGGGTGACATGTCTCAACTAGTAGTCAGAGCTCAGAAGGCATAGTAGTAGTAGTAGTAGTGGGTAGATCTAGGAGGTAGGCTAGATACAGGTAGGGTGGGTCAAACATCAGGCAGAAGGTGACGGGAATGATGCTTCGATGCTTGACTGTAGCTCGGGAAACCCCTATAAGTAGTAGTCAAAATCCCCGGACCAATAATGTTCCGTGAACTCTCGAGGTGCGTGGCTCCACCCCACGACAATATTTTGAAGCAATAGAATATGAAAGACGGATTATCAGCCCTATGGGGCTGGAAGACTGTTAGGTGAACCCTTCCAGAGGCTTTTTAGAGTTCTTACCGGTACTTTCCTTTACTCTCATCTATCAAAAAAGACGACCAAGCCTCTGGTACTGTTGCTGTCGTTGTGCGCTACTTTGCTGTGTCCTTGGCACAATTGCCATTCTATGTACATCCTTTGACTTGATTAGTGACGACCTATGATAGAGCGATCAAAATTTATATTCTGTTATGAGCCAACAGGACATGTTCAAAAGTGCCTGCTGGAACGAGCCCTTGCGTGTCAGCCTCTATTAGAAATGGCGGAGGCCGTTGCCGTGATATCCTTCATTTCAGCAGTGGCTGCGCTGATCGAGATTGGGAGCACAGTGGTGGGTCGGCTCAACGACTTCCGCGAAAAGGCGCATGAGGTGCCTGAGGCTTTCAAGCACATCAAGGCCCAACTACCCATCACGATTAACAGTCTCCAACGAACTAGCGCTGAAGCCCAAGCAGGAAATGTGGATTCAGACACTCAGAAGGCTTTAACGCCTGCACTCAAGGGATGTCAATCTCAGATTCGGCGTTTAGACAAAATTTTGGACCAGGTCCTACCCACGGATAAGGACTCTTCTTGGACTCGAAAAACCAAAGCACTCCGGAGTATTAGCAAAGACAAAGAGGTCCGGAGCTTATTACTAGAATTGGATCGCTACCTACTAAGATTGGTGCTCCACAACACCAGTGGCACCTCGAGGGCATTGCCGCAATCTCTCTCCATGCATCAGGTTAGCATGATACCTGCCAAGAGAGACCCCAATTTCATCGATCGCCCAAGAATATTCGAAGAGCTACAGAGTAACTTGACTCATTATGGTCGTGCTGCGTTGGCAGGTATAGGAGGTGTCGGGTGAGCAATTTGTTACAAGGATGTTACTTTCTATTCGCGTTTTCCTGCTTCTTGTACGCTAGATATACTACGGGCTTTTTCATGCTGAATAGCAGCTCTCGTTTTGTGGAGATCGGTCAAGCACTATTACCGATTCTAGACTAATCCATAAATATAGGAAAACCCAAATCGCCATCGAAATGTGCCACAGGTTCCTCGAAACTCATTCAGAAGCCCAGATATTTTGGGCTCATGCAGGAACACTCACGAAATTCGTGCAAGCGTGCAAACATATCGCTGAAAACTTACGCTTACCAGGGTGGAATGACCGAAAAGGAGATGTCCTGCAGCTTGTTCATCACTGGCTTAGTAGCAATCAAAACGGAAAATGGCTCTTTATACTTGACAACTTCGACGACATACAGCTTCTTGATGAACCGTTACCATCTTCAGTAATTCAGAATTCGTTGATTCAGTACTTCCCACGAGCAACAAACGGTGCTATCATTGTTACAACTCGGGACAAAAGAGTTGGGGAACGTTTAGCTGTCAGAGGCAAGACGACGATTGTCTCAACCATGACAACGACAGAAAGTGTGCAGCTTTTACGTTCTTATCTTGTTTCGTCGATGAATGTGACCATCGATGATCTCGAAAGGCTCGTCGAAGCTTTAGATCGACTACCTCTGGCAATCACGCAAGCCGCGGCGTACATCACCGAACAAGTTATAACTGTCGAAGACTATCTCTCGATGCTTCAGGAGGGAGACGAAGACATACAAGAATTACTCTGCGAGAGTCTCGACGACGATAGAAGAACCGATAGGGAGAGTAACTCGGTCATCAAGACTTGGAAGCTGTCATTCGATCTAATTACTAAACAGAACCCCAGAGCAGCTCAGATGCTCTCACTGATGGCCATGTTTGACCGGCAAGGCATCCCTCCTACCCTGTTCAAACATAAAGACGAGCCAAAACGTGTCTTCATTCAAGCGTTGGCAATGCTGCAGAATTTCTCCTTGGTCAACAAAGGAGCTCATAGTGAGACCTATGAGATGCATCGGCTTGTCCAATTGACCACACAGGCATGGCTAGAAGTTCAGAACACTACTACAATTTGGAGACATGAAGCGCTACACATATTGGTGGAGCAATTTCCCAATGGCAACAAGATTGACAATTGGCGTTACTGGGAGGCTCTCTCACCCCACGCGCGTACGATGCTTCAATTTGATTTTCTTTCGACTGATGCCCGGCTCGATCGCGCCAAGCTTCTGGAGCACTTAGCTTCCTTTGACAGATACCGAAGCCATAATGAGACTGCTTTAGTTGAAGCTAAAGAATCCATGGAAATATTCGAGCGTCTTCGGGGCTTGGAAAGCTCAGAAACGCTCTCCAGTATGACCACATATGCGATGTGTCTAGAAGCGCGAGGCGAAGGACAGAAAGCTCAGGGGTTGTTACGGAGAAGTAGTGCTGCTCAGGAGCAGCTGCTTGGTCCTGACCACCCGGACACCCTCAGAAGTTTGAGCCGTCTCGCATGGACTTTATACAAACAAAAGGACTTGGACGAGGCTGAGGAGCTGCAGAGAAGAATTTTCAGCATCCGGGGGCATTTGCTTGGTCCCACACACTCGCTCGCACTTCGAGATATGGTAAACCTGGCAGTGACCTTGATCAGTCTTGGAAAGTATGAAGAAGCTGAGGAACTTTGTTGCAGAGCGCTACTAATTCAAGAGAAAAGCCTCGTTACTGATCACCATAACACAACTCAAATGAGGCATAACCTAGCATGGTGCCTCTCGCGTAGAAAGAAATATGATGAAGCAACTGAACAGTATCGGCACGTCTTGTCATTAGGAGAAGGACTGCTGGGAGCCCATCATCGCTACACTCTCAAATGTCGCCAAGGTCTTGCGTGGTGCCTCTACAACCAGACAAGATACGATGAGGCCATACAACACTATAGATTAGTGTTTGCGTCTAAGGAGAAGGCGCCAGGTCTAGAAGATGATCCCGAAGCACAAGAATGTCGCGCGGAATATGCGAGATGTCTCTGTATGTCGGGGAACTCAGACGAGGCCATTGAGCAATATCAGCTTGTTTTTTCCTCGAACGCGTGGCTGGATGCAGCTGCCTTTGTCAACATCCTCAGAAGGAGACATAGTTATGCATGGTGTCTTTCTAATTCAAAAAGGTATGACGAAGCCGTCGAGCAATACCGGATTATCTTGGCATCGAGAGACCAGAATTTAGCAAACCCAGACTTACACGGGATTACAGAAGTGGTTAAAGTAGAAAAAGGGCTCACTTTTTGTCTCAGTCAGCTGGCGCTATCGAGAGCTGGTGCCGCCAACACTGTGGAAAAGAAGCGTACCTAGAAATACGCTCGCAACTGCTATGACCAAGCCGAAGCGTTACACTCCATAGATCGCTGGAGTCTAGAAGTTTGGCGTGGCTTGCCAAAGGGCTTTCGTGCATTTCAGATCGTCGGACAAGTAGTCTATTCGCAGCTTCTTGACCTAGATGTCACGGCAAAATTGTTTACGGGGCGACAAAGCTGTGGCTCAGCTTCGGTCTACGTGTGCCATTGTTTGATAAGGTCCTACTACGTACAGGTCTCGCAGAGCCTCCTGGAGCTTCTCCTTCTTGAAAACGTCGTCAGTGTTGATCCCATGCAAAGTGGTAAACTTTTGGCTGTGGAAATGTCATTCTAAACATACCAATGAACATTGAAAAGAAACAGTAGCATCTTGAGACTTCGAGGTAAAAAGTTTAACAAACACAGAAGAGAAGAATGT
>JAABUL010004421.1_pt1 | contig 18865 bp, 24 predicted proteins | sample 5559151 | NCBI WGS metagenome assembly JAABUL01 (sample SAMN10711876, study PRJNA513368) | rock metagenome | isolation source: Antarctica rocks | place: Antarctica: Victoria Land, Pudding Butte sud | reverse complement strand
AAAATCTTCCCCCACCCCCGTCTCATTGGCCTTGCAGGTCATTCATTCTTCTGTTTACATCCCTCCCTAATGGAGGTGTCAAAGTGGTTGCGCATGGAATGTGATAGGACGCGTCTAACTTTGACAGCTGCAGGAACGGCGGCTTTTGTGCACAAGAAGTATGAGATAGTCCGAGACCCTATTCTTCTGTAGTACAGTGTGGAGATCTTGAGCTTCATGGTAGTTGCGAGGAGACGATAGAGACAAGATGGTAGAAAGGAGGACCTCGACGTCTCATACGAACCAAGTAGCTGGGCCCAGCCATGACCAAGCGTTCCAATGCATATCTTCCGATGCGATCGCACACCAGCTATTGGTACGGTGGAACTCGATGAATCTGTAGCACGATTGCTTGAGCTGAGGTTGAAGTTGAAGCAATGGAATCGACTTCTTCCTCTCCGCCAAGCCCTTCGACCTCACCCTTGCCATCCACCACCTATATTCGAGATACGGACATATCTCCGACCTCTCCAAGACTCTCTCACGCACAAAGCACTTATGCAGCGCCAGCGTGAGACCAGGCGGCACCAGTCACATTCTTGATGGGTGCTTGTGCGTCCTGTCTCGGCTTGGACCGGCATCCCTCGCAGAACGTCAGTGACAGCACCTCACTCTCCGACTTCTCCACCAACCCATACTAACACTGTACTCAGAAAAAGGCCGAGATAGAACCTCTCGTGAGCGCCCAACAACAACAATACGGAACTGTTGAGACTGGGGATGCGGGACAGCCGGATGAGGAGGAGTTGAGGCGGGAGAGGGAGGAGTTGGAGCAGATTACTGTTGAGGCGACTGAGTGCGTGAACTCGCCTCTGCGGGGAACTCCTGGGCTGATAGTGTACTACAGGAACATGGTCGATGCCTCCCAACCAGGCACATCTGAGCTAAGTCAACACCTCACGCATGCCCGACCTACCAGACAGTTCGAGGCGGCGGCAGCGGATGGCACGAGCGAGGTAGAAGAAGAAGAAGAAGAAGCGGCATGGCTCGAAAGCGTGCAAGCGGCTGGGGTAGACGATGTCAAAGCCGTGGATGCGCTGAGGTCGGGAGATCTGGTGCTGGATATCAGCCAGCTGCGCGACGCACCGGCTGCTACAACCTCGAATGCGCAGCGGAGCTTGAAGGGCAAGCTACCTGCGTGAAGGGAGGGTGAGGGATCGTTGGGTGGTGTGCGTTTTTGACGAGCGTTATGAGCGTTCTCTGAGATACCCTCTGTCGCGATATGTACCTTACAGTAGCATTAGGCCATTAGCAACATCACCGTACTACTCATCAATTCTGGCCGAACGGCTTTTTGGTACAAGAAACGCGATTGCAGAAAATGACTACGTAACAAGCTAGCACTAACTCCTCCATGGGTATCCAGAAGAATAAGTAAGGTACCTTCCCTCTGCAACACATTGACGAGCGAGAGCAATGTACAAGCACATCGCACACCAATCAGCGGCCATCACTCACGCGTCGCAGACGACTAGTCTCCCCCCCTAGTTCCCAGTTTCTCCCCCAGCCGTCTGATATCAGTCCTGGTGCTTTCATCGTCCTCGAGAATTTGCCGTAAATGGATCAGCTTCTCGTGGCCGATGGTTGGATCCGCGTTGACTACGGCCTGTGCCGTGGAGCAGTCGAGCAGTGGGCCCAAAATTTCATAGATCAGCGGGTTGGCATAATGCGGGACTGCTTGCGGAGGCGGACCCGGGTATGGCTGTTGAGCCTGCTGCGGCCAGGCGGGTGGCGGGGCCTGAGTGTGGGCGGCGCCGGGTGGTGTTGGGGTGTATGGGTTTGGTGGGATACCTGAGCCGTAGCCTGCTGGCTGCTGTGGTTGTTGAAACCCAGCGTTGTTTGCAGATGGGGAGAAGGTCGGATTGCTAGGATTCATCGGACTCCCGGCTGGTCCTTGTGTCGCAGCCCTCATGTGCTGTGGTAGGACCTGCTGACCGTTCTCACCAGTCTGCGGCGCAGCTGATGCACTTGCGGTTGCAGCCCCGCTGACTTGTCGCTGGTCGACTGGAGGTGTGCCCGGAGCACGACCGATCACAAATGTAGCGAGCAAGCACTTCTGCTGCAGTGGCTTCTCGGCGATGTGGTTAACCTCCAGCATACCAACGTGCGGCGGGAAGCTCTCTCCAGGCTCGTACGGTATGATGTACAGGTCCTTGACCATAGCCGGCTTGTCCTCCTTGACGACCGCGTACCTCTGGCGAGATCTGAAGTAGTTGTAGAAAGCATCGAAACCCTCTCCATCGGCATCATCCGAAGGTGTGAAGGCAAGCACACTGACATCGGACGAAGACGAATACTGAAGTGAGCAGAGATAGTCTTCCGCCTTGTCGATCGCGAGTCGACCATCGATGTTGAGATGATCGGGCAGTAGTTTGTCCCACGATACTGTGCTGATGATGTCTCGACCAGCGACCCAGCGTGCACGAACAGTTGGAGAGCCCGAGTCGGTCGATTGAACGAGCTTGCCGCGCCAAACGATGGCGTCTGGATCAGTGTACTCGGCAGGTGAGTAGGCTTCGTCATCGTCGTCTTGGAGCATGCGATCGACATCTGCGTCAACCTTGGTGCCACTGCCTTCTTGCTGTTGCTGTGGGATAGAGCTGCGGCGTCGAGGCGGCATTTGCATAGGTCGAGGGGCGGTCGCCGAGGCGCTGGTTGGTGACTGTGCCGACTTGCCCCAGATACTGTTCATGTCGAACTGCTGGCTGCTCTGGCGACGTTCGTGCATGCCTGCGCTGCTTTCGCCGCGTGTGTTGACCGTCAATGGTGGTGCGGCTTGTGAGTTTGTCCTTCGTGGCGATGCCGCCCCATCCAGTGCTCTCGTCGGATCGCTCGCGTCTGCCATATCGGTATCGGCGAGACTAGTTCGCTCTCGGACGGGTTGCGCGATAGTGTTACTAACCTGGCCCATCTGAGCGTTCTCGTCTTCGATCAGTTCGTCGCCTTTGTGGGTGCGTCTGTAGCGTGGGCCTTCTGTCTCCGTAACGATAGCTTGCCTGTCTAGCTGCTCCTTCATTGCCGCTCGTTCCTTCTGTAACTCCTCGCTTGCCATGTCTGACGAGCTCATTGTGCTCAGCTCGTCTGACGTCAAGCTCTTTTTGAGTAACTGCTCGATGAGCATCTTGTTCTTCTTCATGTTCGCGTTGAGCGTCCTGAACTGCGTGCGATAGCCTTCGCTCGTGGTCTCGCCGTGGTTCATCTTCAGCGAATACTCGATGCGCAAGGCGTGGTGCTCGCCAAGTGACTTTGCGGTGTGTCCATCGGGAATACGGTATGCTCCCGCCTTGGACCGAGAGGTGATGTCGTCGGCGATGATCTTGCTAAGAGCCGTGACGATCTTCTGGCGGTCTGATGGTAGCTGCTCGATACCCACTATCTCTGTTTCGGGGTCCACGGTCGAAGGAACGGCAGACTTGCGCCGCTTCTCCTGCCTCGCCAACCGACTCGGCTTCTCATCTTCGTCTTCCGCTTCGTCTTTGACAGTACGCTCCGGCTCCTCACTCTGCGCCTTTCCAGCCTCATCACTTGCTCTCTTCCGCTTGCTCCCCGCCCCTTGCTCAGTGCTCTCCTCGATCGTGCCCTCTTCCGCCGGCACATCCTTCTTCAACCATCCGGGGTCCTTCTTGCCCTTTCGGTTCCTCCCCGCCTTCTTCTCGTTGGCGTAGATCTTGTTCCGAACCTCCCAGATCCTCTCTCCTCTCGCCATGGCCTGCAGTGTCTCCCGATGATCTTGAGGACTACACTCCTCACAGGCATAACCACTAGGGATATCGTCTTCGTCCTCCGCAATACCCATGCATATGTTGTGCTGCCATACACCACAATCATCGCAGCCGATGAAAGCGCGCTTGTCGGCCGGATTGTTGTTGCCGCAGATGCAGCGGACCTCGTCTCCTTCGTCGTCTTCATTCTGGGCTTCGGAGGGAGTAGGTGTGGGCTCAGATGACTTCTTCGATGCTTTTGACTTGGCCGATTTCGTGGTCTTGGGTAGCGAGGGCGCGGGTGAGGAGGAGGATGGTTTGTGGGTGTGTTGGCCTTTCGTGGCTCTACCGGAGCGGCGTGGTTCGTCTGGGAGGCTGTTAGCTTGTGGTTACAGAGCATACACGCAGGCCTTCCCTCCACGTGTGATGTACACGCGGGTGGCACACTACGTGTGGGTTTATGGTGGGTTTAGCTTACCTGCCATGCTGTCTTGGTACGGCGGACGCCGAGCTGGGTACTGGACGTATGGGCGATTTGGAAGATGACGGAAGAGCACACACGCTTTCGAAACGTTCACACACTACTAAATATACGCGTGGTGCTGCTCAAGAAGCCGCTGCGGCTGTTTGCTTGGGCTCTGCTTTGGAGTCGCTGAAGGGCGCGCAAATGACCACGCAGCAAAGTTGACCACAAGATCCCACAGATGCCTTCCTCCACTATCACGCGAGGCAGGCGCGCCGTCTCACAGCTTCACTCCTCTGGCAGGTGCCGTGTGGGTCGTGTAAACAGATCCCAGCCGATAGCGCAGTTGTGTAGATCGGATTCCCTTTCGCCGCAAGCTTGATGTCCGTGTGCGCGATGAAGCTTGGTGCCGCAGTTCTCGTTCTCACACGTCTGCAGCGATGTAACGCGGTCCGGCGCAGTTTTGTTTTGCTCACGCGACAGTCGGCGCCACCTCCAGCAGGCCGGAACTCACCAGTACTGACCAGTCGTCGAGTCACGGAGCGCTTTACACCAAGTTTTGATGCGTGCGATTGAGTCCGAGAAGATGTGATTATTTCGAGGGGTCGGTGATGTCGAGGATGAAGAGGTGATGTTGTTTCTCGCAAGGTGGAGTAAGTGCGAAACTGACTCCGCTCGGCATGGGGTGCGGGCCGCTATGTCACATGACCTGCAACTTCACTTCATCGACATCAAGTATCTCAACACAGAAGAGTGTAGCGCCATGGCAGACGTACGAGCTCTCCTACGCGCCGAGAGGAGTGCAAGACGAATCACACACCCAAATGCATCATATACAAGCGACGGCAAACTATCATGCAATCTATGCGAGACGCTGGTGAAGAGCGAAGCGCAGTGGCAGAGCCATCTTCATTCTACACAGCACACACTTCGATCACAGCGAGCACAGGATGCGAAGGATGTGAGAGCGGTAGACCCGAGTGTTGGGAGCAACAAGAGGAAGGCGGAGACTCTCGAAGTGGACAGTCCAGCGGCGCAAGCTGGGAAGAAGCGGGTGAGGAGTGGTGTAGATGAAGGAGAGGAGTTTGGACTGAAGTTGGATGATGGTGATGTCGAGGATGCGTTGTTAGATGTGCCTACTATGGCGGCAGAGACTGCACCTCCTGTCGTAGACCCAGAGGCACCTGCAGATGCAGACGAGCTTGAAGCATTTGAGCGGGACCTCATGGCTCTGGAAGCAGAATCGAACGCCAACAGAGCATCAGCTATCGAGTCAGCGGCCACCATATCTGCGGCGCCAATGACGGCTGAACAGCTTGCGGCGCAGGCGAGGGAAGAAGCGTCTGCGCAGAAGGGCAAGCGGGATCAAGAACTAGAGGATGAGAAGGAGGATGCGAGCAGGGCTATGCAGGAGGAATTGGAGGAGATGGAGGGGCTGGAGGAGAGGGTGAAGAGGTTGCGGGAACGAAGGGAGGCGTTGAGGAAGGGGAGTGAGGCTGGTGATGATGGTCGGCCGAGGGAGATTGGCGTGCTGGAGGCTGCGCCGGATGAGGTGGTTGGAGTGGGGAGTGATGATGATCAAGATGATGAGGACGAGTGGAATTTTGGTGGAAGCTGAACACAGGCTTTCCCAGAGGACTGCTCTCCTTGATCGATAGAGCTGAATGCTGCATGGTCCGTTACTCGGCTTCTCAAGCCGCTGCACTAACAAAGGGACCGCTGAATCGGCATGCTCTGCCCCATCTCGTGGTTCTGCAGAGAGCCATCACCGCAATGCTCCCTGATACCCTTGCGACTCAGCCACCCACCTTGCTTTCGTGCGTGCATCGTGCATCGCCAGTCAATGCCCGCTCCTACTTCTGAGCCTTACAGAACGCCTTGAAAACCTTCATCTGCTCCTCGATGGGAAACAACCTGTCCGGCCCCTCGTAAACGTTCTGCTCAACAACCAGCGGCTGACCCGTTGCGTCGTCAATCTCGTCTGTCTTCAACGGCTCCCACCCGGCGCACGTGCGCGGCGACCAGCCGAAATCAAGCTGAGCTGTTGTCGTTACCACCGCGTCGATCCACTCGGTGGTAATACCTGAACTAGCAGCAAGGATCCCTTTCCTGCCAGCGTCGAAGATGACTTTCTTCTCCTTCAGTATCGATATGATGCTGCGCTCGGCACGCGCATCCCATTCCTGAAACGCTGCCTCAAGGTAGCCCACCGTATCGACTGCGGCCCTCGGTACTCGCGGGTCGAACTCGGCGGAAACTCTGCAGTCATAGCCCGCTCTGGTGTAGTTGCGCCAAAATTGCCACCAGCTTCCCAGAGGCTTCTTGGCGAGCTCTTCATCTACTAGTTGCGTGGTGAAGTCGAACGCCGGCAGGACTGTTGCGTGTTGTCCGAATTGCGAACCGGTGGCGTCGATGATGTACTCTTCGCCATCAATGAGCTTGACGTGGATGACGACATGTTCGTACTGCCGCTGGTCTGTCGTGTTGTTTTCGAAGTGACCTATCATCGCGACGTGCTTGCGGAAGTCTTTGACAGACACGGCGAGCTCTGTAGGCGCAACGGTGGGATCTACGATACCTACTCATCAACCCCGTCAGTAGGTGAGCAAATGCGGTGTGGCGTGGCCTTGTGCATCATATCTCACCTTTCAGAACCCTCTTGATCAAGCTGTACATCCACCCAACAGCGAGATTCGACGAGCGCCACGAGAGCAGTTGCTTCTTCCGCTCATATTCCGCCAGCTCAGTTGGAACTTTGAAGATTGGCAACTTCGCCGCAGTGCTACGTCTGCAGGTGATGTGGACCTTGCCATCACCGCTGATGCTGATGTTTTTGATGTCGAGATCGAAGGTCGCCTCGCGAAGAGCAAGAAACACATCTTGGACGAGCGCGCCGCCGCGGTACAGCTGCTTCCGAGCGTTGGCATAATGGCAGACGGTCTTCTTGTGGGTGTCCCAGTCGGCGGCCTGGCATTCTCTGCCGCAGTAGAAAATGGGTGACAGATTTCCATCACGATCGAGGCCTTCACCACATTTGCTGCAGCGCAGACTAGCGTCTTTACCGCAGACATGGCAGGCCATGGTCTGTGGTTGCGGATGATGGTGTGAGGCTAGGAAAGGTGGCGATGAGAAGAAGTTGATGACTGAGGTGAGGTGACAGACGAGTTTTGCAAAGCTGCATGGGCAAGATTCGTATCAGGATCTGGAAGCTTCGACCGAGACATGTGAATGCAAGTTACAAACGACACGAAGAGAGGAATTGCAAGATTCAAACGTGCTTTCGTTTGATATGCAAGCTCCCGAACGGCACCGTGCATGTTGCTCCGGACTATGTAAACGCATCCAGCATGCACCATTTTCAGGCATGCTCGCTTCTCAAATACTCTGCAATGTCGACGATCGTCGCCTTGCGACGGCTCACTGATTCTCAATCATCCTCCTCAGATCACCGTGGCGAAGCGCTCGGTCAAAACCTCCACGTCGCCCTTGGCCACAATGACCCAATCGTCTTCGCCGACTTGCGCATGGGCCGAAGCCTGGCGGTATGAATGAACCTCGATCACATCTCCCTCCCGCATACCCAACTGTGTTTTAATATTAGCAACCGCACTCCCTTGACAGGGACGAACCACTTACGGAGACTGGCGTGTTCGCTTGGGGCAAGGGCGCTCCATCGAACCAGAAGATGCAGTGATCCATAACCAGGCCCACGCGATCGCAAAAAGCTTCCGTGACTTTCTTGATCTGGGTGTTCTCTCTGAGTTTGAACCACAGCTCACCGTCGTGCTCGCTTGCGACCTTGATGGTGACGTATCTGACATCCTCCGTGGTGACTTCACTGTCCACCTCCATGCTGCTCTCGTCGGAGGTCTCTGACGTGGCGCAAGACTCGAGATAGTAGGGATAGGCCTCAAGCACATCTCCGTTGCTCAATCCCAGCTGCATCACCAACGTTAGAAGCCGTGCATGCATTGACCGGATGGCTCACTTACGGTGAACGGTGTGTCCGTGAACTCCACCAGATCGCCGTCGAAGAGGAAGTCGCAGTGTTCCAGGATCAGGCCCTGGCGCTTGCAGAAGGCGTACATGAGTTTTTGCATCAGGCTGTGGGGCCGGATCTTGAAGTAGACTTCATCGCCGTCGTTTGTGATGACTTTGATGTCGAGGTAGTCGCCGTTCTCCATGACGCTCTGGGACATTGAGTGATGATCGAAGAAGGGAGTAGGTTCGTCCACCTCCATGCTGTCGTCGCTCGAGGTCTCTGACGTTGTGCGCATTCCGATGGTATTGGCATGGGCCTCAACCGTATCCCCATCACACATGCCCAACTGTGGCACCAAGATCATCACACGCACCGTTAGAGAAGTGGCGATTCACTTACGACTGCAGGTGTGTCCATGTAGCCTACTCTTCGTCCGTCGAAGAGGAGAATGTGGTGCTGCGGATCCATGAATTGGCGCTCGCAGAAGACCTCCATGGCTTTCCTGAGCAGGGTGGTGTGCTTCATCCCGACGAAAATCTCGTCAGCGCCATTGGAGACGACTTGGAGGTGAAGGTGCTCGGTGTCGTCCATGGTGACCTGTGAGAGAGAGTTTGATAATGTTCCTGTAGTGCTTGCTGAGTACTGGAGAACTGTGGTGCTTGACGGCTGGTATGCTGAAGACGTTAAGGTATTTGGATCAGTCTGAGTAATTTTAGTCAAAGACTGGTGAGGTGTGGGAAGTGAAGGATCCACAGGACGTTTCAGAAGACGGTACGTAAGCTGTGAGAGATGATGTCATGCAGTCAGCAGCATGTGAAATGGGACACCTTGAGTAGGCAGCAGGGATCGATGGATTTGATGTTATGACAGAAGTTAGAATGGGTAAAAGGACTCTCAAGACACGATCATGCTCCGTGAAGCGCTCCGAGACCCTCTAACCTGCTAGATATGTCTGAGACACTAGCCGACCCTTTTACCCTTCTGTTCTGTGGGAGAAGTCTTGATTATGAGCTGAAGTATGAAGGTACCTACAGCTTCGTCTTCACCTGGTGAAGTTCGTCGGCAGTCTATCGTCCGTGATACTTCACCATATCTGCCTATGATCTGTCATATCCTCACCTCGCGTTGTGCAATTGCAGCTAGCCATTTCCAAGCTCCATGCCAATGTGCACTTTCGTCTTCTTCGCTCCGACTAGCGGCCCGATCATACTTATGTAGCGTAGCCTTTCCAGCATGGCGTACCACACTCCTCAAAAAACCGCTCGATTGTCGGGCAGTTCTTCAAGATCAGTACCGTGTACGTCTCCCCAGAGCCGTCACCCGTAGGCCTCTCTTCGTAGTCGAATTTTGGACCATTGGGATCCTTCCACATATCCATCCAGCCACAGAAGTTGGTGATGACCTCTACAGCAAGCTGCAATCTTTCTTCATCATCCTTCTTGTTGAGTATGGCTGCCAGAGTTGTCGCCCTCCCTTCCACCCAGCGACTCACGGTCAGGTCCATAAGCCGCTTGAGATAGTCTTGCATGATGGCGATGCGGATGTCGGAGGGTGCCTTCACGTCGGGAGATGCCTTTTGGCCAGATGGTGCATCTGGGGTAACCCTTCCGCTCAGGCGGTCTGCCCACCAGATTACAGCAGTACCGAACGGCTCGGACTTTGGGGGATAGCTGCAGAATGTGTCTTGGAAAGTGCTGAAGGGCGGCACTGAGAATTTTGTGCTCCTGCGAGATCTAGAACAGAGCTTTCTCCATCTTTGAGACGTACGCTCATGGCTGCGTGGATGTAGTTTATGTTGTTTATGCCGTCCGAGTTGGGCCTAACGATGCGAAGCACGTGCTCCTTCATGTGAGTCTAGATCTCATGAACGTCTGTCTCGAAGTCGCAGATACCTTTGGACCGTTAGCCGTGATCTTCGTTCAGCAATTCACTGGGGATGCAAAAGCCTTACCATCGAACGCCTTCTGAAGAAGATCGTGCACGATAGCTGGAACTTCACTACAGCCCATGTACGTAAAGACCGCCCTCTCATCCCAGATATTCTCGAGCAGGTGTTTCGGGAACTGGAAGAACGGAAATGTGACCTCCCCGTTGCGCTCAAAGTCCGGCTCGAAGATGTGTATCAAGTTGCCATCAATCTTGACGTCTTCGATCTCGATGTCGAACGCATACTCGCGCAAGCCCCAGTAGATGAGTGCCAGGAATCGAGCACCGCGGAAGAGCTGCTTCCGAGCGTTCGCTGCACGGCACTCCGGCTTGTGTGATTCAAAGGTGGCCTCCTGGCACTCCTTGCTGCAGAAGTACGATGGAGTTTTGACTGGAAAAGGTTAGCCAGTGTCTCAGACCTTGGGCTGGGGGTGGAAGCCCTTCGGCTCATCCATGTGACGTACGACCGTCTCTGTCCACACGCTCAGCACATCTAGAACAGCGCTTCGTAGTCTCGGTCCCGCACGTTGTACACTTTCCATGCTCGTCGGACGCCATGACAGGCGGCAGGGGGTGGCAAAGGTTGCGGTAACCTTGTCGTGTTGTTGTAGAGATGCAGAAAGAGGTGAAAGATTCAAAGGTGAAAGGGTGCTAAAGGTAACAACACGCTAGTTCGGATGCCGGCACCATGTGAATTCTTTGATGCATGGAATGGAAGGACAGTCGACTCACATTACCTGACCTTCGCCCGGCCTCCAGGAACCGGGCTGCCTCACCACATCCAGCTCAGACATAATCTTGCTATGTTGTACGCTCCTGGTCTTGTCTTGTCTCGTCCGCTGCCTACCTCACTCCTTACCCTGCAGCCTCCGCTACTACATCCTGCTCGGTCGGTTGCTCGGTCGTTCCATACTCCACATCCGCACAGTACTTCTCGAAGAACTTCTCTGGCCCAACATACCCCTTCGTCTTCACCGTCATCCGTCCACCACGCGAACCCTCCTTCAGCGGCACCGCCACGCTCTCAAACGTCGGTCCTTCAGGTACCTTCCAAGTCGCAGCAAAAGCCCGTATATTCGTCGTCAAAGCCGCAAGAACTTCTCCCGTCCGCGCTTCGAAGATTCCTTGCTTTTCGTTGAGCACCTTCGCCAAAGTAGTCTTCTGCTTGCGCTCCCAATCGTCCACGGTGAGACGCATCAGCTTTACCATATCGTAGTACACAGGAAAAGTGCACGGATCGCACGTTGCAGCAATCCCTCGCACGTCTCCGTCAACAATCTCCCGGAGCCAGCCGCCTTTATGACCGAGTTTGCTGACCGTTGGAGGTGGAAAAGGTCTGTAGTACGACGAGAGATACTGGGGCAGAGGCACGATCGCGCGATGCTGAGCGTACTGAGCTCCTGCGAGATCCAGAATGTACTCAGCGTCTTTGAGCACAACGCGGAAGACTTCGTGCGCATAGTCTTTGCTGTTGATCTCGTTGCCTTCGTGGCAGACGATGCGTCCGATGCCATCTTTGGGTGCGAATTGGATCTCGTGGATAGCGTTGTGGTTGGCGATGCCTGGTCGCTAGTCAGCTCGCATACAGCGTTAGCAACGAGGATGGGATGGCTTACCGCGAAATGCTTTCTGGACCATCTCGCCCATCACAGCAGAGGCGAAGGTGCAGTTGCAGTAGCTGAGGATGGCCTTCTTGTCTTTAGAGTCGCTGACAAGGTGGTCCGGAAAGGCGAAGAAAGCAGGCCCTGTTGTAAAGACGGGAGGCTCGTAGATGTGCAGCATCCCCTTCTCGGATTTTACCCTGTACACAAGGAGGTTGAAAGCCGCTTCCCGGAACGCAAAGTAGACGTCCTGCAAAAACTGACCGCCACGGTACAGCTGTCTTCGAGCATTCGCCCCCCAACACTGCTTCTTATGCGTCTTGAAATGAATCCTCTGACAATCCCGCCCGCAGTAGTAGGTTATCGCTGGGAGCCCTGCACTGTCCACACCCTTAGAACACCCGTGGCATCGCTTGGTGGTGGCAGTCGCGCAAGTCTTGCATCTGGTGTAGACGGGTGTTGCCATGAGCAGAGGGCGACCTCAAGAAGGACGATGGTTCCAAGACGGTCAGGTTTGATGCAGAAGTCGAGACGGACAGCTCCTGGTGGCAGTGAGCCATTATATGCTGACGCAGGATCTCCCAGCCGCCAGTATGTTTGCTACTGGCGTATCCAGATCGTTCCGGAGCCCTGTCGTAACAGTTCTGGGAGCATCGGTACAGCTCAGCACTGCCAGAACATGCAGCTGTTCTCCATCAGGGGGGCGCAAGTAAGAGACTGCAGCCTAGAAGGAATTAAGAAGCACAAAGCGGTAGGGAATTGGGAATGTGATGATTTCTTATTCCTGTGCGATTGAGCTCGATACTATCACGCTGGAGGAGGCACTTGCCTTTGCATTCGCCCTTACGCGACGTAGGCCTTGTAACACTTCCTCCCTTCGAGCTCAGTTGCATTATTCACCACCTTCTTCTTGGTCCCCGTGTTCGGCCGTGCTTGCTGGTCGTGCTGCACCCGAAGATGCTGCTCAACCCACGCACACTCGATCACTAGGAGTACGCCGCATACGCCTGCTCAACGCGATCGGTCGACCACGCCTTCGCCTGCGCAGCCGTCGGACCCTGCGTCGACTTCCACCACACCATGCAAGCACGCAACTCCTGGACGATGTCTTCGAGCAGCGTAGCTGTTCCGGCCGTGTACTCGGGAAGCTTCAGCTTCAGCGTCGCTGCGAGCGTGGTGTTGTTCGACTGCTCCCAGGCGTTGACGGTTTCGTGCATGACCTTCGAGACGTGACCTAGCATGGCGACGATGCGAGGATCGTTCTTAGGGCCCAAGTCTTCGGTACCGGCGATGACCTTTTGGAGCGACTCATGCCCCGAGCCGAACATCCTGTAAATCTTGCCACCCTCACAGTACGTGTTGATGTAATTGTCCCACGGTGCGGCGGCACGGTAGTGACCATACTGTGCTCCCGCGAGATCTAAGACGAACTCGCTTCGGTCATTGAGGGTTACCTGCATGAGCGAGTGATGGTAGGTTTTATTGTCGATGCCGAGAGCCGTGTGCCTGACGATGCGATGATGGGCTCTCTTGACGAGGACGTCGACTTCAACGATGCCGATCGTGTTGCTGCAGATCCCTTTCTAGATGTTAGCTTGCTCACAAACTTGTAGTGGTTGGCACAAACGTACCAGCGAAGGCCTTCTTGACCAGTTGGTGCATAGCAGCCGCCGGCTCGAAGCAGCAGAGCATGGTGAGAACTGCTTTCTTGTCGTCTGCAGTGGCGATCAGGTTGTTCGGGAAGGCGTAGAACGCTGGGTGATGGAAGGCGGTGGCTGCCTCACGCGTGTGAAGCTTGCCACCTACAACCTGAATCTGGGTCATGCTGACGTCGAATGCCTCTTCACGGAATGCGTAGAACACGCTTTGCAAGAATTGGGCACCACGATACAGCTGCTTGCGGTTGTTGGCCTTGCGGCACTCGCCCTTGTGTACCGCGAAGTCGGCTTGCTGGCACTCGGTGCTGCAGTAGTGGGTGGAAGTCGTGAGGCCCTCTACGAAAGTTCATGGGTAAACTAGTCTAGGTCTCAGAGACAGAACCACCTGGTGTATCAGCGGAGAGTATTCTGGCCATTGAACTTACCCATGTCGACACCTTCAGAACATCCGGAGCACTTCTTGGTAGTCGAGATGCCGCAGCCTTTGCAGTTACCTGGGATAGGGGCTGCCATGGCTGGTGATGGGTGGTGAGGTTCGGTGGAAGAGAAGGTTGGCAAGAGTTTGAGGAAGAAGTTTCAGCATTTTAGTGCTGGAAGGTTCCTTCGGATGTCGGCAGCCTGTTGCAGCCTGTTGTCACATGCATGCACATGCAAATGCATTGGGCCTCGTTTGGTTGCTTCGGGCGACTGCAGTAGCGGGGATGGGCTATGCAAGACTTCTGGCGGGACAAGGTAGTCAGAGAGAAGTGAACGAGGAGAACGAAGTAGTGAAACGTACTGATGCCATTCCGTATCATGTTCGACGCCATTGCCAGACGCCTTCGCTAAGCAGCAAGTCCTTGCCAGACTCGCAGCACATAACCTTGAGCTTCGAGTTCGTATTCGTGATCATCCTCAGTACCGCGGCCCAAACCCTCCCGTCCCTCTTCCTCGTCCCCTCCCACCGCCACCACCACGCCCACCATACCCCCCACCACCTCCATACCCACCACCTCCTCCATACCCACCACCCCTCCCTCCATACCCCTCCCCATACCTGGGCGCCTCATCCACCTCCTCCCTGTACGGCGCCTGCCTCCCCTTCAACTCCCTCCCCAACCTCTCCATCTCCCTCCGCATAGCCGCATACCCCAAATGCATCTTCCCAAAAAAATGATCCGCCAACCTGCGATCATTATCCAACCTCGACAAATACGCCCCACAAACATCGCAAACCTGCAGTTTCTGATGTCCCGACGGCCCACTCGTATCCGTCAAATTCTTCAACTCCCGCTCCTTCTCCTCCTTCCGCACCTTCGTCTCCCGCAGCCGAAAATGCTCCTGCACAGCCAGATTCACACTCCCCTCCTCGGCCAACACCTCCACCTCCAACATCCCCGCCTCCAACGTCCCGCGGAAATCGTTGATAGATTTGAGCAAAGTGTTCGTCTGCCTGACCTCCTCCTGCGTCTTCTCCAGTCGCCGCTGGGCGATGTCGATGCGGTTGTCGCAGTCGCGGATGTATTTGGAAATGTCGCTTTTGTAGTCGAAGTCGAAGCCCAACTCGTGTTTGCGGGTGTCGGGCAGGGCTTGGTATTCCTCGCGCAGGTTGGGTTGGTGGGATTTGGGGCAGGGGCCGAGGTCTTGCTTGGTGTTGGTGAAGAGGTCGTGGGGGCAGGAGCCGCAGAGGTGGGAGCGGCAGACTTTGGCGTCGGTGACGGTGAGCGCGGGCTGTTTGGTGGAGCCGGGCAGGGCGAGGAGCTGGTCGCCCATGAGCTGTTCGAGGAGTTTGCGCTGTTCTGCCGCCATGATGGGGGGAGGGGTGGCCGGCGGCCAGCGGTGGTGGGAGGGTGGTGGTGTGAGCTAATGTGTGCCAGTCAGTATGAGTCTGGTGTATGGTGTCACGTTGTCTGGCTGCGAGTAGGCGTTGGCGTGGCGTGGTATGTAGCAGGGTTGTTCCATACAGCAGAACTTCTGAAGCTCAATATCTCTTGGCACTCCCGTACAACGCCGCAACCACCACCTATACATTGTCTCTATGTCTCTATACCACCACCATTGGTACACAACCCCTGTTGCGGATAATGCACCTCCTCACCCTCCCCACCCCGCTCCTAACCCTCCTCCTCCCCCTCATCACCCCCGCCCTCTCCATCCCCCAACACACCTACTCCGAACACCTCCACCTCACTCCCCTCCCCCCCGCCTCCCTCTACGCCGGCTTCAACTTCACCTCCACCACCCCTTTGTCCTCCTACCTCGCCAACAACTTCCGCTACTTCCCCCGCGCCCTCGCCCAAATCTTACAATACACCCACACTAGCGAACTACACCTGCGCTTCGCCTTGGGAAGATGGGACGATGAGAACTGGGGCGCTAGACCACGGGATGGAGGGCGGGAGGGGGGTAACGGGGTGGAGCTTTGGGCGTGGGTGGAAGATGATTTGGAGAAGGGGGGGAAGGGGGCAGAGGAGCGATGGGGGGAGCTGGTGAACTCGCTATCGGGGTTATTCTGCGCGAGTCTGAATTTCGTGGACTCGGGGAAGACGATTAAACCCGTCCTGTCGTTTGATCCCGAGGGGATGTTGGAGGCTGGACAGCTCGCGCGAGGAAATGTGACGGGCAAAGGGCAGGGGAAGTTGAGGCTGCTGCAGGGGATGTTACCGCATGAAGTCGTTTGCACGGAGAACTTGACACCCTTCCTCAAACTCCTCCCGTGTAAAGGGAAGGCGGGGATATCGACTCTACTAGACGGCCACAAACTATTCGACGCGAATTGGCAGACCATGGCCGTAGACGTCCGCCCCGTGTGTGACGAGGACGGGGAGTGCGAGATCGAGATTCAGCAGACGGTAGACATGGTCCTCGACATCGAACGCTCGATGCGTCCCCGCGAGTCGCCTATCCCGCGTCCCCCGCCCGTCGAAGACATCCTCTGTGACGAGGACAAAAGCTACCACGGCCACGATACCTGCTACCCCACCCCCTACCCCGGCGAGACCGAATGGAGCATCTCCCGCATCTTCGGCCGGCCCATCCGCGGCAGCTGCCCGCTCTCCTCTAACCCCGACGACTTCGACCTCACGCTCTCTGTCCCTGCCGACCGGAACGTCGAGGTAATCGCCGAAGCCGCTGTGCCCCAGCACTCCCCCCTCAACACCCAGATCCGAGCATACAAACTCCCGGAGGGCAAAACCTTCGACCTCCTCCTCCCCCAACAACCCCACGCGCCCACCTACGTACAGAATACCTCCCTCACCCCCCCTCCACTTTTTGTAACCAGACAGATAACCGGCTACGGCGCCGAGCGCGGGGGGATGCACACGCTCATCCGTAATCCCCTACCCTACGCCCAACGGATCGTGTATTTGGAGTCGCTGCCCTGGTTTCTGCGGCCGTACATGCATACGCTTAAACTTTCTGGCCCGGGGAGGATGGAGAAGATGTTCTATACGCCGTTGATTGATCGGAAACGGGGCACGCAGTTGGAATTGTTGCTTGAGGTTGCGGGGGGGAGTACGGTCGAACTTACTTATGACTTTGAGAAAACCATTTTACGATATACTGAATATCCTCCCGACGCCAATCGAGGATTCGACGTCCCTGCGGCTATTGTGCGAGTGCTTCCAGCTGAGGGCGAGGTGGGGCAGGGACAGTACCTAAGAACGACGTCCCTGCTGCTCCCGCTGCCGACGCCGGATTTCAGCATGCCGTATAATGTTATTATACTGACGTCTACGGTGATTGCGCTGGGGTTTGGGAGTATTTTTAATTTGTTGACAAGGCGGTTTGTGCTTGTGGAGGAGGTGCCTGTTTCGCCGTTGGCTGGGATTGTTGGACAGGTTAGGGAGAGGGTTGGGGAGGTTTGGGGGAGGATTATGGGAGGGGGGAAGGGGAGTGCTGGGGAGGAGAGTGGTGGTGGGAAGGATCGGAGGGAAGACGCGTTGAGGGGAGGGGATGGGGAGGGAAGGAGGAAGGGGGCGGATGGGAAGCCTGATGATCGGAAGGGAGGGAAGGAGAGATAGATGAGAACATTTTTCAGGGCGTCTCATCAAACCCAGACTTGGCCATATACTCTCTTTGCTCTCGAAGCGCTCATGCATGTGACAGCACGTGCAACCCCGATCCCAAACCGGCCAATCCAACCGAAGCCACTTGTGGCGTTACTGCGCCACTCCACTGTATCATCACTCCACCGCTCCAGCTTGCTCGGGCATGCAAATGCATGAGCTAGACTCTGTAGACCGCCTGGCCCAGAGGCTGTTCGACGTACATAGATGTACATACTCTGTATACCCTCTCTACACTGATCTTCTCTTCTCCTCAGGCCATTGTTCTCGTGAATAACTCAATCGGAACCAATCCCACGCCTGAAGCATTGCCGCCCAAACATCGACCACTCACGCCGCGACAACTCATTCTACCTGTAGGCCGGTGTCCACGTCGCAAACGCCGGTGAGGTGACTGGTAGTCGACGTCAGGTACCACCGAAGTGAGGCGAAAAAAGAGGAGCGGTTGTTGAACAATACGTCCAAGACAAAGGCCGGGCTTTGTGCATAGAAAAGACGAAGGAGATTGTATACACCACTTGCTTGTCTGGAACAAAGAAAGACCTTTGGTTGCCGTTTGCTGGATACTGGATACTCGATTGCCTGGTACATTCAACTCGACGACTGCTATTCGAACTACACCCGAACTCGACAACGATACCGTCGAGAATATATCGTGAGCTCACTGGTTTGAGCTACACCACACCACCTAATCCACCAAACGAAGCCTTACATCCCGAGATCAACAACCATGGCGCTCATCGGCCAAACCGTCACAATCGTCAACAAATCCGGCAAAGTAGTCAGCACCTCCAAACACCTCGTCAACGTCTTCAACGAAGCCAAGAGCGCCTACAGCGAGCGCAAAGCCGAGCTCAAAGCCCTCCGCCGCGGACATTCTTACAGCAAAAGCGAGGACCGCAAGACACTGAAACGAGTAGAGACTTTGCTGCTCGACGACGACGACACGGCGTCAAGAACAAGCTCGCGACGCAGCTCAAGAAGAGGGAGTGAAGATGGCAGGAGCAGTGTTCACCGCAAACCCGTACCCTCGCGGCATTCACGGCCGCCAATCGAGCGAGGGGTCTCGGATAGTTTCTACGCCAACGACACGCCTCTGTCGCCGCGGAGACGGCACTCCCACCGCCCCTCCCCCCTTCGCCAACACTCCGACCACTCCTTCTCCTCCTCCGACACATCCAGCCCAAGGACCAACGAACTAACCCGCCGCCACACCGACGGCCTCGAACTCACCTCCCCCGCCCTTCGCCGCAGGCGCTCCTCCTCCTCCTCAATCGACATGCACCTCGCCTACGGCACCCTCCCCCCGCCCCTGCCAGAAAGGAACTACGACACCGAAATCGAACTCCGGATGAAAATGTCCGGTCTCCAGAAATTATTGGACGAGTGCAACTGCCTCCAACACTCCGTCATAGCCACCATAGACAACCTGCAGAAGAACCCCGA
>JAABUL010004420.1_pt1 | contig 18873 bp, 34 predicted proteins | sample 5559151 | NCBI WGS metagenome assembly JAABUL01 (sample SAMN10711876, study PRJNA513368) | rock metagenome | isolation source: Antarctica rocks | place: Antarctica: Victoria Land, Pudding Butte sud | reverse complement strand
TCGTCGTTGCCAGGCTCACCGACAGTCGCCGGGCAGGTGCAAGCATCTCGAGCCTGAACCGCAGGGGCTGGCGACGCTGCTGGCGAGCAGCAGCGCGGACGACCTGCGGGCGGCGGCGGCGCTGGCGCACATGCTCACGGCGCGGCTGCCCAAGGAGCTGGCCAACCGGTTGCACGCGCGCGGCAGCGACATCGTGCCCGCCATGGCTGCCCTCCTCGGCGAACGCGACCCGCCATCGGTGCGCCGCTGAGAACCGCTGAGAACCGCAGAGAACCGCTGTGAACCGCTGAGAATCCCTGCTTTCCTGTGACCCACTATCGTCCACGCTGTCAATGGCTTCGACGCCGCTGCCATCTGTTTGCATGCAATTTGCACGCAACCTGATTAGGGGGTTTAGGGTTTATGAGGCCAAACCCTAAACCCCAAACCCGTGGGATATGCACTTGCCCTGCTGTTGCGGGCGGTGGCTGCTTCTGCTGGCGGCGGCCGCGCCTAGCAGCGAACCAATTGCAATTGTTCAGAAGGCCATCTGCCACGTCAACATCAGCCCACCGGCCTTCAAGCCGTGCTCTCAGTGAGCGACACTTGAACGCCGTGCTCATTTTTGCCTCGCAGGTGTATGCGGCAGTGAGTACGCTGGCGAACCTGGCGGCATCTGCGCCCGGCAACATCCCGCAGGTGCTGGACGCGCTGTTTAGTTCATCTGTCTGTTGGTTGTTTTCTGGCTCTGTGTGCCTGTTGGAGGTTCTAGGGTTTAGGGTTTGGCGGCATCTGTCTATTGGTTGCTTTGTGGCTCTGTGCGCCTGATTACCTGGGGCGAAAGAACAGACTACGAAAGAACACGAAACAACATATTCGTAATCAATTAAATATTAAATATATTAAATAATTCTTTTTATGAAAACCGTGAAAAATGCGTCGCATACGAAAGAACATACCAGCGGGCTGACGTTCTGTACCACGCTGCAGGTGCTGGAGGTCCTGGTCAAGGGGCTCGACGCGGGCTCGCTGCTGGCGCGCTGCCGTTGTGCCGAGGTGCGCCTGTTGAGGCATATCGTGCTGTACGATTGGGATCTCGCCGAAACAAGAAGGGAGCAGCGTGTTGCCTGGGGCAGCAGCCAGCCAAGAAGACGAACATGCGCAAAACACACATGCGTTGCAGATCTTACGGCAGCACATGTTGCCAGCATGGCAGAAGCGCACGCCTGCGTCGCATTGATGCGAACCCGTCTGAGTACACCAGAAGATCTCCCCAGTCCTTGCCTTTCACACCCGTCACTGCGGCTGCGCCCAAACAGGCGCTGTGGCGACTCGCGCGCAGCGGCGTCGCAGCGGCGGACGCGACGGTCATCGCGCAGCTGCAGTGCCGCGGCGCGGCGCTGGCCGTCGCGCTGACCGCACTGCTGGAGGACCCCAACCTGGGCGCCTCGGCCGCCGGCACGAACGGCCTGCTGGCGGTGGTGGGCCTCGCGGCCGCGGTTACCCATGACACCCCCACGGCCGCCCTCATGGGCTCCGCCGTCGCGTCCCATGGCGGCGTGCCCAAAGTGGGCGACTGCATTTGGGTCATGAAAACCGAGATGCGAAATTGCTTTAAACCCTAAACCCTAAAACCGGAACTGCTTTTTGACGGCTTTAAACCCTAAACCCTAAACCCTAAAAACGGAACTGCACCCCCGCGGCGGCGCCCATGGGCTCCGCCGCCGCCTCCCACGGCGGCTCGCCCATCGGGGTGGCCGTTCATATGAACCCTGATCACGAACAAAACACCTTTTGCCAGACAGAGAACGAAAGCGTATCGAAACCGCACGATGCCCCTGCGGCGGCGCTCGTGAGCTCTCAGGGTTTTGTCTGCCTCCCACCCCGGGGTGCCCAAGGGTGGGGCTTCTGCTGATCCTGTGCTGCGGGACGGTATCCGTCTCGGGAGACATGTCTGGAGACTCATGGCGCAGCCGCCATTTGCAGCGCGGCGAAGCTCAGGATTTGAAAAGTAACGCCATGTGGGGCCGCGCCCAGAGGCGCAGCTGAATAAACCCTAAATCCTAAAGCGGTGTCCGATTGCGGTGTCCTACCGCGGAGCGAGCTGCTGGCATGCTGCCATGCCAGCCGCCTGGCATGGACTTCTCGCTCCGAAGGCGCACCCTAGTGGCAGAGCTAGTGGATCGTATCGTAAGCCACACCAGTTTTAGGGTTTAGGGTTTTTGACGGTGCTCTGGATCGAGTTGCACAGGTCACCTGCACGTCGCAGAGCAACCATCAACTCTGAGGTTTTTCACTTTCGCGTAGGTGGAGGAGCTGCGCGTCGCGATGCTGGTGTCGGACGCGAGCATCGCCAATCTGGCGGAGATGCTCAAGCATGACGGTCTGTCCCTCCACTCTGTTCCTGCTCCTTCACTCTTTCTACCTGCCCCGGCTGCAGCTCCATGAGCGAGAAGGATTCGGTTGGCTCGTTGCTGAATTCCACGGCGGCTGGTGGAGCCCCCAATGCTGACTGAGGAAACCCTAAACCCTAAACCCTAAACCCTAAACCCTATGCATCTCGCAGAGGAGTGGCTGCGGACGGCAGCTGCTGCGTGCCTCGGCAATCTGGCGGCTTGCCGCTCGGATTTCGGGGACACCCGGCCTCAGGTGCGCCGGCTGCGACTGTGCAGCTGCCCTGAGATTTCTGTGAGATTTCTGTGAGATTTCCTCTCCAAGAGCCTGTCCCTGAGGTCCGTGAAGTTTATACGAATGTACATACATCATATAATAATGTATATATATTATGTACATTTACATATATAATATTCAATAATGATATTTATATTATTTTTTATCAATGTGTGTGCAACATGCACCTGGCGTGACGCACAGGGCAAGCGGGCTCGGCTGCGGGCCAAGTTCTCAAGCCACCCGCCGGCGTCGGCGCCGCGCGCCGCAATTGCGATGACGCCCACCGCCGTGCAGAACGCCGCCAACCTGCTGTCCTCGCCGCGTGTAGAGGCGCGTCCCGGGCTTCTCCTGTGCTGTTTTGTGGATCTTTTGAGTGGTGTTCACCCTGCAGCTTCTCCCGAAATGCAAGCCCAGCAGTGGCTGGGGCCGGCGCCGACAGCAGCTGTCGGTTCTGTGAGAACGTCCTGACAGTCCGACTCTGCATCTGCGCAACCTTTGCGCTCTTGACTCCGCTGGCGGCCCGCAGGTGCTGGCGGCGGCGATCGCGCTGCTCAACAACCTAGTGGCGGACGAGGACGTGCGCGTCACAGTGCGAGACCAGCTCGCCGGCCAGAAGGGCAGCTTCCATGTGCGCATTTCCATGAAGCAGTTTTTCTGGCCGGCTCCCCAGCGCTCATAAGTTGCATTCGATGCCTGGCCCCGTCCTGCCTTCACGATCTGGCGATGCAAGGGGCACGACAGCAGGAGACGGAGAAGGTCCTGGTCCCTAAACCCTAAACCCTAAACCCTAAACCCTAATCCCTAAACGCCCAGACCTGGTGGCCTGGGCAACCTTTTGAGAGGCACGGCGTCGCTTGCTTTCTCGCTGCGCTTGTGTGTAGCGCAACATGGTGGACTCTGTGTTGTGGACCTGCAGACGACGAAGGAGCGGCTGCTGCAGTGCATCACGCTGGCGGGGCTGCCGGACCGAACGCAGCGGGCGGCGCGCTTCGTCCTGCTGCGCCTGGACAAGCGGCCCAGGGACGCGGGACGTTCGCCGCTGCAATGCTGCGCGCCGCTGCCGCCCAAGCTTTCGCCAGCGTTCTACGACATCTGGGCCACCAGCGCATCGATGCGGCGGCGCTGAGATGCGCGACATGCGATACGATGATTGGATGCCCCTGCTTTGTGTGGGAGGCTCACCAGCCTGGAACGCGTGATCGTGCCTGCTGGACACCTGGCGGAGCACCTACAGATCGGAAGCACGCTCTGCTGCAGCCCATTGGTTGAATTGGAAGGGCTTTGCATTTGATTTTCAGCGGTGGCTCTCAGCTATTTTATTCAACGGGCCCTTAGGTTGTTTCACGGCAGCGCTGGTCGTTTGAGAACACACCTGTGATGGCGCACAGCTTGTGCTGCGTGTCCCACCCTTCCATTGTACGATGGCGTGTCGGTCGTTCGCCAGCTCATGTGTAAAGCTGAGACATCTGCTGTAGCGTCTCGATCGATTGTGCAGCCACAGTCATCCAGGCTGGCGCATGCAGTTTCCGTGGTACGCAGCCATAGCTGATGCAAAGTTGTCAGGCTAGATAGACGCCGCAATCTCAAACTCGCAGAGGGTAATCTGCGTTTCTTACGTCCTGCACCCCACTTGAGCAGGGCACGTCAAGCATCCGCCGCTGGCCTGCGCCGCGGCAGAGGTCCACCGCCAACGAGGCGCCCAGCAAGCAGCAGCGCCGCAAAGCGCTGACGCGGGCTCTACACATTGGTGAGCGCCCCGTGTTGGGATCCGACATCACGGAGTTCCGCTTTAGGGTTTAGGGTTCCGCTGCCGGCTATCACCGTGCCAGACCTCGAGGCGGCGCACCTCACGCGCATGGCGCACACTAAGCACCCGCCGCCGCCGGCGGCGGCGGCGGGCCCGGAGACACTGTCAAGGTTGCACCAGCTGCGCCTGACGAGGACTGCAGGGCATGTCATCCAGCGGGCGCCGGCGCCGTCGCCGTCGCCTCCCGCTGGAGGTTGGGACCCTACCACCGGTGCTGCTAAACGGGGTGAGCCGCTGGCGCCACCTGGCGCATGCGGGACTGAGCCTCTCTGAAACCACAACAGCATGCATACCGCGGTCATGAGCTGGCCGCAGCAGGTGGCAGCAGTGGAAAGTGGGGCTACATCAGATCGAAGAACTTGTTTGCATGTCGTGTCTCCGTTCATCCCTAGAAGGGCGCAATGCTGATGGTAGCTTAAGGCTCTAGGCAGCGCATCAGGATTGCTCCTTCGTGAATCTAGTTGGAGCTGAAGCCTGTCCACCAATCGTGCTGCAGACTCCTGGCGCAGCGCCCGCGGCTCTGCGTGAGAGCGCCTGCAGATCGGCGCAGGCCGCTGGAGGCACCGATCCAGCCGCAGACAGCGATTACACCAGCGGCGTCAGCACCTCTAGCTTTGACAGCGAAAGCAATGGCGGCAGCCCCGGCGGCAGCCCGCCCAACGACAGCCCCGGACTCGGCAGCAAGCGCGCTGCCGCATGCGCAGCGCCGCCGGAGACGCCTCGCACCTCCATGAAGCCGCTCATGCCGCCGCCGGCAAGCCCCTCGGCTACAAAACTGCATTGGCAGTACAGAAGCCACGACGGCGCCAGCCGCATCGCTGGCGTTTTGCCTCGAGGTCCGGGGCCTCCACCGTGCAGCCGCTGCGGACGGACTAGGCCCGGGAGGCCGCCGACCGCCAGTCGCCATGCGCCAGATGGACGTTTGCAGCCTGCACGTATTAGAGCGCGGCGGCTGCGGCAGCGGCTGGTTGTGCTGCGTGCTCGGCGGATGGGCGGCAGTGAGAGCTCATGGTGGCCGCAGCAGTAGCCGCGTCACCAGCAACACGATCGTGGCCCTGAATCGTGGGGTCATGCTGCTGGCGGCGATCTCGCTGGCGCCGAACGTGACAGTGGCGGCGCTGGCGCCGAGTGCCCGGGCATGAACGCAGACGTTTACAGTGCTGAGATGACGCTGTTCAGTGTGTGTTGGCTGAACAAATGGGAGTGTTTACTATTCTGACATGCGAGGTCACTGATAATCAGCAGCATCAGAGCACATCTCTAACAGGTTGTTTCTAGTTAGATCGTTTGTAGTTAGATCGTTTCTAGTGAGATCGTTTCTTGTCCGTTGATTTGCCTATTCTAATAGGCAAATCCACGGACAAGAAACGATCCCACAACTTCACCCAGCTCCCAGCAACACCGAACGCCGGTGGAAACGAACGTGATGCAAGCCACGAGCACTCTCCAGCTTGAATCCGCAGTGGATAGGCAGAGCCCTTTAGCAGCTGCTAGGCATGACCTCTCACTTACGGCGGCACTGGTGCGCCGCGTGGTCGCATGCTACACGCATATTAATAACCTGAGAATCTGAATTTATCACAACAGCACACGAACTCATGTACAGCAATGTTGACGCGCTGCGGTGCGGAGATCGGACCCGCCTCTGGCGATGGAAACGCACGACATTTGCAACACAAATGCACTGCAGAATCATCTGGCGGGGGGCAAGGCGTACTGCAGGAATGTGTTTGCAAGCCAGCGGCCCTTGAGTGGTGTCGGGCGGCCGTGCGTGCGTGAGGCGCCTTCGTACTGCAAAGCATAATGGCAACAAATGATCCAGCACAATCCACCGATGCGCTGCAGCAAGCCGGTTCTTCTGCATGGAGAGAACACGTACCAGCACCATGTCGCCCGGCTTCATCAAGATCTGCCAGGGGAGAAGCTACCATCAGTGTCAAAACTTCGCACCAGCATCCCACCATCAGGTATCACGTTCATTTCCATGGGATGTCAGTATGTGTTTTGATGAGCAGGACGGCTCGCGTGATATAGCATGCAATCACATGCTGGCAGGTGTCGACAACAGGTGCATGCCTTGTGGAGCTGGCCGTTTGGAATTACTTGTAAGAAAAAAACTTTTTTCAGCAAAGTTATCATTATAATGTTGCAAAGAGGTGCATGCCTTGTGGAGCTGGTCGGCATGGTCAAGCACTTCCAGCGGCCAAGGCGCATCGACGTCTTGGTCCACGTTGATGACTGCGGACACCTGGTGCGTGCCAGCCCTGTCCACATGGTTCTGCCCCAGAGCAGGGACAAGTGCTGTCACTCGGACGTTCGTAAATGGTACAACTCTACTGGTCTACTGCACACACAAATTTAATGTCGATAAATATTTAAATTTGATATAAAATATTCAAATTTAAATGTAGATGTCGATGAATATTTAATAATAAAAATTTAATATTTAAATATTTAAATATCGACGCCGAATGGAACGCCGCAGGCCACCACAGCAGCTGCTTGGACGCTAGATGAATTCACACGCCGCAGCCCCACAGCAGGGGCACGAACGCAGTGGCGCGCCTGCAGGGCGCTGCCCTTCGTATAGACGCGGACACCATAGATCGAAGACGGCACCAGCGGGATCTGACCGCCGATCCAATCTTCCAGAATCGGCCGCAGCAGCTCGAACAGAGTGGGCGTCATGCTGCCGGCACCTGGCAGGTCCACCAGCATGAACCTGTGCACGCCACAAACTCCCGTAGGGTTTTGGTGAAATCTGCAGGCGGGAGGTGTGCCTGTCAGACGAGCAGTCGTGCAACCAAAAAATGCTCAACCAAAAATATGCTTATTCTGATTAATGGTAACTTGATCATTGATTATTGATGATCATTGATCAGGCAGGCAAGCACCAAGTGACGACACGGACCTGCTGGCGTGATGGTTGACGTAGATGTTGTCAGCGTCCCAGTGCTCGACGACGGAGTTGTTCTTGTGCGCATCGAAAAACTCCTGCGACCAGAAGCCACGGCGACATGATGAGAGCATGCCCGAAACAGAAGGCACCAGGGCTGTCATCAAGTTAAAACTTGACAAAAAAATTGACAACCGCAAAATTGACAACCGGGCACGAAGCAGCGGCGGGCAGATGACGGTGCGATGTACCTTGAGGATGGCGTACAGAAGTGGCGGGGCGCGAGTCTTCTTGAAGCCGTGTGCCGTGAAGCGCCGCTGTGTCTTCTCCTGCGACACGAGAGTGCATATGGGATACTATTAGTATACCATATATATAAATACCCTAGTAGGTGTGCGAGGTCGACGATGGTTGCGGCCTCGGCACTCTGCGCCTCGTGTGCTGGGCAGTACACGAGGAGCGAAGTGGCCCATGGGCCACTTTGCAGTTCTACTTGTTGCCAGGATCAATAGCCCGTTATGGCATTTAGGGTTTAGGGTTTAGGGTTACATTTTGGGCCTGCCGATGCCCAATAATGGCGGCTGCCGTGAAGTAGACAATTGTCAGGGGTAGACAATTGTCGGGACCAGGTGATTGCAGGGTTTAGGTTTTAGGGTTTAGGGTTTGCAATCACCTGGTCCCGGATGTCGTTGTTCATCTTGGCGAGGTTGTGCTGCCGCTTCTTCAACGTGTCCGCGCTGAAGGTCAGGTGCGGCAGCGGCAGCCGGCAGCCCGGGTCCGCAAACAGATTGCAGTCCCCGGGTCGGTGCACCACCAGGTGGGTGTCGCCCTTGACCTGCAACAGTGTACCGAACCTGAGCGCGTCTCTCCCAGAAATCCTGCGAATGGTCCCTTGCTCAGGGACATTTTTCCGCCGGCAACAGTGCCTGTGATAACACACGCAATGGCGTTCATCCAGTCGTTTCATCGGTGCGCGCACATCCTTCCAGCGACAGCGACTGAATCTGCGCAATGCTGGATGCTGCAGGATCCGACGCGGCCGATGATGAGCCGGTTGGCCGTGCCTTCAGGGTGACGACCGGCTTTGGCGGCGGTCCAGTCGTCATGTTGTCCACAGGAGTGACAACCCAGTCCGCCTGCAATGCTGCAGGACGAAATTTCGATCCGGAAAGAAACAACTTGCAGTCGACAATGTTGTGTGGTGATATAGGTCAAAACGCATCGCTCACAGAGTGGCGGCAAAAGGTAAATAGCAGAGATTCTCGCAGATGACTGCACTGCATGACGACGGAGAATGAGTACTGCCACTCAATCTCCAGCAGTAACCCTAAACCATGCGGCAGCTGGTGTCCGTTGCTGAGCCTCCAGTGGGTGTAAGGACCGGGCGACAAGTTGCGGGGAACCATCGAGAAAGCGTTTAGGGTTTAGGGTTTAGGATTTAGCATGCGCACCCCCAGCGGCGTCTCGATCCAGTCGTGCCGCCGAGGCTGCAGCACAAACTCGCCCAGAGGCTTGCCGACTTCCGGACTGCTAGGGTCCCTCACGTGCCGGAAGTTGTACGCCACTGTGTCGTGGTCGTTGGCCATCAGGATGGGATGCCTGCGGGTCAGGGTTTAGGGTTTAGGGTAGCCGCACACATGCTGCGCAGCATGTGTGCGGGTGGACTGCATGCAGGTCAGCCGCGCAGCTCCCATGACACGCACGCACTAGATTCCCTCTGCCAGGTGACCGCATGACAAGAGGCGCAGTCTCCTGCCCAGGCGTCGAGCGCCTGGTGTTGGCAATGGTAAAGCACTGCAGCGGCGATGTCGTTGAAAGTTCGTGACGGATCCGAAAGGCCCTAACGCTTCCTGTGCCGATCTGCGCATTGCCGAGTTCCCGCAGACCGAAGGGTTCCATGTGGTGCCCCCAGGGTTTAGGGTTTAGTGGCCCCACCTTCCGGTCAGCTTCATCCACGCCGCAACATCCTCTGCGCTGGTGGCGGGCCTGCTGATGCCGCCCCCGGCAGGGTCCTGCCCCGTGGCAATCTCGAGCACAGCAGGCGCGCCGCACGTCGCCGGCATGCAGTGAGGGTGCACGTACGCCACCGCCGGCAGCCGTTCCACGCCCAGCCAGTTGCCTGAGGCAGGGTTTAGGGTTTAGGGTTTCACCTCACAAAGCAGAAAACATGATATGGGATGTGGCGTGCTGTGGGACGAAAACCCTAGGCTTTTCGAGGCTCAGAGGTCGAAATCTGTCGGATGATCCACATCAGCCGGGGTCCACATAGCGCAGCCGGCAGCCTGCAGCCCCCTGTAGGGTTTAGGATTTGGGGTTTAGGGTTTAGGGTTTCGGGTCCGTTGTTTTCCAATCTGTCTGCGCACCGCTGCATGGGGCCGCTGACTGGCGGAGGCATCCATATAGATGCATGGGCATGTGCCTGCCGCAGCCATGCGTATGGAGCTTCCAGTGTACGCAGGTGAGCGCCGCGATGGTGCTCACCCAGGGTTCCGGCCTCGGCACCCTTGAACCAGGTAACGCGCAGCGGCCAGACCACTTTGCCGGCCGCCTGCTGCAGCGCGTCGGCGTCCCAAGTCGGCGCGCCGCCCTCGCCGCCGCCCGCCAGCACCAGCAGGTGGTGGCTGTACCCGGGAAGCGGGGCTCGTAGGGCACTACAGGGCTGGTGGCTGTCCAGCGGCACCACGCCTGCCGTGCCTTGCGTCCGCAGGCTCCTGCACTCATTAGTAATGTTCAGTAATGTTGACGGATCATGGGAATCGGGAGAATGAACAGTGCCAGCACAGTGCCGTGAATGTCCACTGGATGTCCATTGGCAATGCATCAAAGCCTCCTTGCCCAAGGTCGCGGCGGCTCTGCATCACCCGCTCCCGAAGCGAGGGTGTGCATTGCAGTGCTGAACTAGCGTCACTGACCTTCGATGCAGCTGGGAGGCATGTGAGTCCGTGGTGTCATGCTGCTTCACAGTCGTGTAGGCGAACCTGCAGCCACACACCAGTAAATGTCTGTACAAATGCCACCAGCAATCAGTGGCGCAGCTCTGCAGGACTGTCCATGATTTGCGCAGATGGTGTTCTTAGCCACGCGCAGCTGATGAAGGAAGCCTGGGTTCAGTCACCCGAGGATCGCGATGAGGCCAATGGTACACAAAGCCGGCAGAAACGGGCTGCGGATACGATGTGGATTTGAGCGCGGCGACTTGCTGTGCGGCACCTGCAGTCCCAGTAATAAACACAAATCCGACAGCAAGCAACCTCGCATGGTGGGATGCAAGCCATTTGGCACGCCGATGCCAGCGATGGAGGACTGCATGTCACAGTCCTCCTGGCAAATGATGATAGAGTCTGCAGTGCGGCGGCGCAGGCGGCGGAGCATGAATGGTGGAACTCACCAGCGATTTGGAGACTACCATTTCACTCAGCAGTGTAATATGGGAAGAGCTACCGCCTCCTGGCAGCTTATGGCCTGCGCAGGTTTCAAGACAAACCTCCCCCCCTCAGGCAGCCAGCCAGCCCTGCGGCGACGGCACGACTTCAAAACGGTGCAGCAGCTGGCGTCAAACTGCGCCTGATGATGAAACAGATGAGCAACATTGCTCAAATGGTTTTGGATCTGCAGACATACTGTATGGCACGCAGAAAGACGCTCTGCCGACCCGTCGATTTACACAATTGTGCCCGGAAGTCCACTCGCTGGGGCGCAAGCCACTACTGATGGCATCAAATCATTCCTGACGCAGTGGCGGGAGAGTTCCACGAAAGGCAAGGAAAGGCCGTCGCGCATCAGCTTGTTCGCAAGGACGAATGGACCAAGGTGAGGTCTTTCGTCCCAGGAGCATCGGTGATGTACCGCCGCAGTGAGTGCCGGCGGCACAGCCACAACAAACTCTGTCCTCACACAAGCGAATGTGAATCACTGTGCAAGCCGGGCATTACGGACTCGAGTGAGCCGGTGGTGTCCCAAGCAGTCTGGAAAAGAAGAGAGCTGACCTGCACAGCCAAAACCAAGGGGAAGGATGGGGGGTAGCTCAGCACACATCGGTCAAAAGGAATCATCCTCAGGAAGTTCACGTGACCAAACAAAGTAAAACTACCAGTACTGCGCCTCGCCTCCTCGATACTGTCTAGTACTCTGTCGGTGCGAAGTTGGTACCTGTCCTCAGGTTGCAAATTGCTGCAATATTGACGATCGGTGCATTAATGCACCGATCGTCAATAACCCTCTTTCGCAGGCCTGCTGTCTCCACATACTGGTATATGGAGGTCTGGTTTCGATTTGCAAACAATTTTTACACAAATACGATCCTTCAGTGCTCATGTCAGGAGAATGGGCCGCGCCACCAGCAGCGACAGCGGCGTCACAGCACGTCATAGTACTTCTTCAGGCTCACTGGCCATCCGAACCCTGCCAGATAGGCTGCTGCCGCATGGAACCAGCGCTGCGACACCGCCTCGGGCAGCAGCGGGCTGGTGATGTCCCAGGACCCCTGCGCAGATCATTAGTCATCGAGATTAGTCATCGAGAATTTCTTCGTCGTTACTTCCTCATCCTCCTCCTCCTCAGCAATGCGCCCATCGGTGTTGGCATGGTGGTCCCCAAAGTGAACCCCAAAACACATGCGCGAACAAGAGACATAGAAACACTGCAGTGGAAGCGAGTAGGGCGAACACAGCGGCGGACAGCGATCATGAGGAGCCGATGCCTGGGTTCCTTGTGGACCCAGGCTAGGGTCCCCCTACTCTGGCGCCAATCTGGTGCCAACATGGGCTAGGGGAAACCCGATGCTCCCACCTCTTCCGGGGGTCGATCCTTCCTTCCTTCCTTCTTGGTCAACAGGTGGTCAAGAACTCCCAGCAGTGTCGGCGACCCGAAATTGCCACACAAGCTACCCACAACCACATTGACACTGCCAGTCAAACGTGAGACTATCTAAGAACTGGAGGGCTAGGACGATGTTGACCGCTGCATTGATCGCCGCCGTCAGCGCTGGATGCGCTCTCACCCTGGTGACGACCGCTGTCGTGGCCGCGCCGACCAGGATGCCCGCCGCGACATCGCCCAGAAAGTGCCGGCCCAGCAGCGCGCGGCTGATCGCGGTCGTCAGGCCCCACGCGAGCACTGCGACCGCCAGTGGCCTCGAGGTGTGGCCCCAGCACACCGCAGCGAAGAACGCGATGAAGGACGCCCTGTGATTGGTCAGGATGCAAGCAAATTGAGTGCAGCATCTTGCTGTGCAACCCTCAGACAGACTAAAGTTTAACCCTCAGACTGACCAAAGTTTAAACCCTCAGACAGACACCAGTCCAGGAATGCAAAACTGCTGCAGGGAGAGCTGCAGAACTGCTGCAGAAAGTAAGGGAATGCACCGCGACGCGTGCCCGCTCGGGAAGGAGTATTTGTCCACAGACACCACCAGCACAAAGTCCTCCTCCTTGTTATACACCGGCCGCCTGCGCAGAAAGACGACAGAGTTGCACCAATCTTGAAGCGGCAGCTGCTGAGTCGACTGCGCTCATCCTGAGGGGCGTGTGCGACGCATTTTCGCACACTCTCACCCGCGCTTGACGATGCCCTTGACGGTGCCCACCACGATCAGGTCGAACAGGAAGCCCACCAGCAGGTTAGCCACCAGTGTTCGCTGGTAGGGCGTCAGGCCTGGCAGCAGCCACACCGCGATAGCCCCTGCAAGGTGACAATAGCATTCATGCGGTGCTGCGGCGCCGACTCGGTAATGCCGCAGAGAAATCGAGAAATTGATCCAGGTTTCAAACTACAGCAGGCTTCCAAGTCATGAGATTCGTCATGACGTATCAGGTGTGCCTGGCAGCCAGAAGAGCCCATTGCCGGCATGCTCAAAGAGCATGAGCGCTGGCCGCGGAATGTGCGTCCCGATGCTGCGGAAGGCAGCCAGCGACAGCGATCGGTCCAGCGCCACCAGCCGATACTTCCTGGCGGTATGGTTCTGCTCCAAGTCCCGCTGCACAGCTGACATGGCGCCTGCAGCCTGATCGAGGCCAACGTGATGCGGCAGCGGCGGTCAACGAAAGCTCAAATGCTGCTGGCTCCGATATCGGGGGATCGGTGCGCGCCAGTGCTGCTAGCAGATCTTGGTACAAACAACGCTTTCGGAGTTCCTTGACAAATGTCGAATTTGCTTTGAAGCTGAGACAGATGGGATCCCTATGCACGGTCCTCAGCAGCACGAGGGGACGGCGAATGCAGGATCGCAATGGGCGACACTGCTGTGAGAATTTGCTGTGGCGGAACAATCTGCTGTGCCACTTGCGAAACGCACTGGCTTGTCACGTGCCAACTTCCGAGACACTTGTATGGGTCTTCGTTTGGCTCGCGGAATTCGCGAATTTCGGTTACGAGTTACAACATACACGTCGAAACCTGTTGTTCAGCAGTGAACGGCTTTCCGCGTTTCGCACCTGAGTTGCTGTGTTGCACTTGCTCGGTTTCGGAAAGTCAGAACAGCGTCGGGGGCAAGGGTCCCACACGCAGCAGGCTGTTGGAACGCTCAAGTGTGGTCGTGAAAGCTCTGATAAGCAAGTCGTTCTGCCTCGAAATCAGCTGTCGTACGCCCTCGATCTGCAGGGTCGGACGCCAGCGTTCGTTGCGAGTCCGGTTCAAGGCACGCTGTGCAGCACCCTTGGGTGTGCGAAGATTTTGGGTGATTCGACATGGTGCCTCGGCGCTCGACAACCCTCGAGTGACACACGGCTAGCTGCGGCACAGCTGCGCCAGATTTCGCCGCAGTGTGTCCGCAGCTGAGGCAGCAGGCATGGGCAACCAGCTGGCGCAGCCGCAGAAGCTGCAGCCAGAGCACCTGGCCGAGCTCAACGATGTCACGCTGCAAGACATGCTGGGTGCGAGGCCTGCATACATCTGCGCCATGCCGCTCTGCGCTTCCTGACATGACACAGTTCCACCGCCTGCCGATTATGAGAGCTTGACACCCGGCATCTAAATGCGAAGGTGGCGGGCGCTTCCTCAAGACAGCTCTGTGCGTGCACGAGGACGGCGGTCTGGTGGTCGTCAAGGTGGGTTTGCGGGACGATGCCGTGACGCATCGGGAAGGATGCCGCGCCACGCCTTGACGTCGTAGAGCTGCAGATGTGACCGTGAGCTCCGTCATGCGCAGGTGTATTATAAACGTGGAGAGGTTCCGGACTTACGACCATTCGCGAACCAGCTCACAGACATGAAGTGCGTTCCGTTGCTTTGTTGAAAATCTTTGTCGTGCCACCGCCCTAGCTTGACAGTAAGGATCAGCTGGAGAATGCCCTTCGCAGCAAATCACACACATTGCTGGAAATCGACGTGCGCAGGTGGCGGCTGCGGGGCTTCCCTGCCGGCCACGTGTGGCCATTCCAGGTGAGAAGCACTCTGCCGCCTGCCCCGACATGTCCGGGCAGGGACAGCTGCGCAAACCCTAAACCCTAAACCCTAAACCCTGAACGCTGGAACTCGAGGCACCGAGGCAGTTGATCCGCGAAAGGCGGACTGCGATATGTCATCGTGTCCTGCGGCGCAGGAGTGGCTGGAGACGGAGCGTGCCTGTTACCTCATGCGGCAGCACGTGTACGCCAGCCTTAGTCACCGCCTGGGCACCCGCCCCTTCCTGTCCCATGTGGAAAAGGTGTGCTTTTACTGGATGTTTGGCTGGGGCTCAATCACAGAACACACCGTTGCACCATCAGCCCGATGTGCAATAAGCGTCGCCGCTGAAGCCGCCAGCTGCAGTACTGTGGCGAGGCTGGATCCTGAACGCGCCTTTTGAATCTGGTGCTTTCCACCCTGCATTCCAAACGCCTCGCCGCGGCTCGTGCAGATGTGGATCGCGTACCAGCTGCTGGAGGGGCTGGCGACAGCGCACGCCGCGGGCGTCTGCCATGGCGACCTCAAGGCCGAGAACGTGCTCGTCACGTCGTGGCACTGGCTGTACCTCGCCGACTTTGCGTCCTACAAGCCCGTGCGGCTGCCCTCCGACAACCCGGTGAGGCTTTGCTGGCGTTTGATGCGTGCTAGCAACCAGAAGGCACGCCATAAGACACCAAACATACACGAAACCCTAAACCCTACACCAAACATACACGAGTCAGCCTGGTGTGCACACAGCGGCCACAACGGTGCACGCATTTGTCAAGATGGACATGCATCAGAGCGTAAGGGTGTGCACATGAGGCACCAGCTGGGGACCTGGTTCTGTGCCTTGGAAGACGCGTGCTGAGGCCGGTGTCATGGCTGTCGCAGGCCGACTTCTCGTTCTTCTTCGACACCGGCGGCCGGCGGCGCTGCTATCTGGCGCCTGAGCGCTTCTACGAGGCCGCCGCCGCCGCGGCGGCCGACAGCAGCGGCCTGACGCCGGCCATGGACATCTTTTCGCTGGGCTGCGTGCTGGCCGAGCTATTTGCCGACGGCGCCGCGCTGTTCGACCTCAGCCAGGTGCTTGCTGATGCGAATCCTTGTACTCACGAGGGTTTCGCCTCAGCATGACCAGCGTGTGTTGCTACAGCACAAGTCAGCGAAAGCGTGATGAATGCGTGTCATCTTCGTCGTCTTCGAAGACTTTCGGCCACCGAAGAGTGTTCAGAGTTGGCTGTCGTGTGTCGCGCAGCTGCTGTCGTACAGGCGCGGGGAGCACGACCCGGCATCGCAGCTGACGGGCCTGCCGCCGCAGCTGCGCCGCATGATCCTGCACATGATCCAGCTGGACCCCGGTGCGCAGCTCGCAAGCCCGCCAGCGACCGTGCCCCGGTCCACTGCTGGGAGAGTTGTAGGGTTTAGGGGGTTTGGGTTTGGGTTTGGGTTTGGGTTTGGGCAAGCACGCCTGCTCTTCAGCCACTCACTACGTGGCACAGCTACTGGCTCATATCTGGGTCATGCGCGTTCTCGCAGAGCGACGGCTAGGCGCGGCCGCCTACCTGCAGCGGTTTGGGCCGCAGCTGTTCCCGCCCTACTTTTCGGGCCTGCTGCACCCTTTCCTGGGGATTCTAGCCACCCTGGATCCGGACGCGCGCGTCGCCGCCATCGAGGCCAACTTCGACAGCCTTGCCGAGGTGCAGCCTGCAGCCCAAAGGCTTGAATGGGGCCGAGATCTGCGCGAGGTTTCTCCCACGCCCAAAGCGTTGCAGGCAGCTGGGCACGCCACCAGGTGTTGCCAGGACTGGACTGACGCTCATGACCCGGATTTGAGGAGAATTTGTGCTCGTCTGCCACCTGTGGATCGCTTTGCATGGACCAAAGCTGATGTCCTTGCACGCCGGCTGCAGGGCATGCAGGCGGCCTCTTCAGCCCTGGCAGTGGGCGATGACTGTGCCGCAGAAACGCCGATCGTCGGCGCTGGCCAGCACCAGGCAGACAGCCCTGCGTCACCAGTGACCCCTAGTGGTGCGTTTTTCTCACGCCGCGCAATCTGCAGGGTCGAGATGGGGACGATGCTCAGCGATGTGCAGCCCAAGCACGAGCAGCAATAGACAGCGAACGGACAAGCTGCTGTGCCAAATGCTTCTCGGGCTGTGGCCAAGACCGTCCTATGCATTCGCCCTCGCAGCCGCGCCAGGCGAGCCGGCGCACGACCTGCTGGCGGATGTGGGCGCGCTGCTGGCGGACACGCAGGACCTGCTGGGCCGGCTGGGCGGCTCCGGCGGCGGCCCCGGCGGCAGCGGCGAGGACGAGGGCGCCTTTTTCGGCGGCGACAGCGGCGGCGGCGGCGGCGGCGGCGGCAGCGGCAGCGGATTTGCGTTGGATGAGGGGTACATCGCTGCAGGTTTTCCGGTGGGCAGTCCCGACCGGCGCCGCGGAGCGGCGGCCAGCCCCAGGTACACTGTGCTGACTATCTGACAAAAAAAGTAAGATTTTTGGTCAAATCTTAATTTTGATACATTTATTTTATAAAACTTGCTTGGCTAGTAACAAAAAAATCGATTTCACAAGATTTTAACTTTGACAAAACTGGACTCTCAAGTGGCCTTGCTGCGTGGCGTTGCTGGACACAGGACTGGCTTTCTTTTCTTTGGCTTTGAAGCTGTCAGTGCACACTGTGACGTCTCCCGGTCCACAAGCGAGAAACTTGCAGCCCAAGACTGATGCAGCATCCTGTCATTCCTAGCGCAAATCACATGTATTCAGGGCGCCTTCCGGCGCGCCAGCAAAGCCGCCAGGCAAGGGCGGCAGCAGCAGGTCCGCGCCACCGCCGGCAGCCGCGGCAGCTGTCAGCGGCATGGAGCTGATTGCGGCGGCGCTGTGCCCGCTCGTGCACGGCGCACGGCTGCGGGAGTCTAAGGTGACATGCTGAGAGTGTCGGGGCCCTCTCAGCCAGCTGCGTAGCTGCGGCAGGTGCATTACATAGGCTGTAGCGGGCACCTGTGCACTGTGTGGCGCGTCAGCTGAGGCTCGGTCGTGTTCCCGCCGTACGGACAAGAAAGCACTCCCAGAACATCGCCCTGACAAATGATTGTCTGAACGTTGACCCTCATCTGCAGGTGCGGGCGGTGATGCTGCTGGCGCGGGCGGCGGCGCACTGCGACGACGACTGCCGACTGCGCCGCGTTGTGCCCTACCTCATGGTATATTCTTGTTTCCTTTAAAACAACAGTTTTAGAATTAGTGTTTAAATACGCGGCGGAGTTTGCATGTGCCTGCGGCGTTCCCTCTGCTGTCCGAGTAGAATCGTCACGCGATCTGGATTGCTCACACTCTCGATTGGCTGCAGCCTAACTAAAAAGCAAAGTTTTTTCTAGTTGATAAAATAAAATTAACTTTTCAGGTTGAGTGATTTTATATTTAAACACAAAAATAAATTTAATTATAATATTTAATTGTCTAACACACTCGCCACTCGCTCATGCCGCAGGCAGCTGTCAGCGAACCGCATGCGGCGGTGCGGCGGGAGGCGCTGAGCTGCCTGGCGCAGGTGCTTGCCAACGTGCAGGCGCTGCCGCCCAGCGACGCCAAGCTCATATCCGAGTGCGCCCCTGCATACTCCTGCTGCAACCTTGTCGAGGTCTTGACGCGGCCCGGCGTGCTTTCCATATCTGCACTCGCAATATCAACCACCGCTTCTGATCTCACAGCAGCTTTCGTGACTGTTTTGGCGATGTCGATGCAGATGCAGTTGACCAACAACTTCAGGAACAGCAGACAATGTCAATGAACAGGCATCACGACTTTGCTCGTTGACTCACAGGTACGTGCTGCCAAGCTTGTCGCTGGTGCCCAACGATGCAGAGGAGTCGGTTCGCGTGGAGTGCGCCGCCATCGTGGCGGCGCTGGCGGTCACCGCGCACCGCCTACTGGTTGCGCAGCAGCTGGCGGGCCAGCGTGCGGCGTCCGGCGACGCCGCGACTCCTGCGGTGCGATCTGCCGGATCGTTCAGGTCGTCCGTGCCCGCCCCTGTTGCACCTTCGTGCGGAACTGATGCAGCAGGCGTGTTCTGCTTTCAACTGCACCTCGACAATGAGGCGAGTACCAGCATGCAGATGCGATGGTGGCTGCTGTCAAAAGCCTGACCGCC
>JAABUL010004416.1_pt1 | contig 18882 bp, 7 predicted proteins | sample 5559151 | NCBI WGS metagenome assembly JAABUL01 (sample SAMN10711876, study PRJNA513368) | rock metagenome | isolation source: Antarctica rocks | place: Antarctica: Victoria Land, Pudding Butte sud | reverse complement strand
TATAATAATTTAACGCTACTATAAGGAACTAACCTTTAATATAGTTAGGATAGCTACTTATTATATCATTTTAGGAATGCCTTAATTAAAGAAGTATAATCTAGTAATTAACTAGAAGAAAGGAGTACTTATATTTATGAATACTAGAGATATTACTAGTATATAACCTATACGCTAATAGAGGATAACGATAGATGAGAAATAGAACCGAAGACTATTTAAAGCCTATTATAATTCAGTTTTAAAGAAGAACGACCTTAGATAAGGGTCTAACTTAATATATATTAATAAGGATTAGCCGGATAACTAAGCTAGAGTTATTAAGGGAAAAGACGAACCTCCTAATATCTTATAAGAGTATAAGAAATAGATATATCTCTTTATAAAAGAGATAATAGTAAAAGCTTTACTTATATACTAATCTTAAGATTATAAGATCAAACTTAAATTAGGAAAGGAACTAATATTTAAACTAATCTATATATTATTAGAAAAGGAACTTACTATACTACGCGGGTATATTAATAAGAACCTTAAAAAGGGATTTATTTAAGAATCTAAATTACTAGTAGGTTATCTAATCCTCTTTATATTAAAAAAGGATAGAAAACTTAGACTATATATTAATTATTAGAAGTTAAATGATATTACTATTAAGAATCGATATCCTTTACTAAATATTAGCGAGCTACAGGATAGACTCTCTTAAGTAAAGATATTTATTAAGCTTAACTTATAAGGAGCTTATAACTTAATCCGAATAAAGGAAGGAGAAGAATGAAAGACTATATTCAGGACTTAATATAGATATTATAAGTATCTAGTTATATTATTTAGACTTACTAACGTACTAGTAACTTACTAAGTACTAGTTAATAATATTATTTAAGCTTATTTAGATTATACTATAATTACTTATCTTAATAACATTTTAATCTACTCTAAAACTAAGGAGGAATATATCTAGTATATATAGGATATCTTAACCTACCTATTATAGGCTAGATTACTCCTTAAGCTAGAGAAGTACGAATTTCATAAGGAATTAATAGAATTCCTAGGATTTATAGTAAATATCATAGGCATTTATATAAGCCCTGAGAAAATCAAGGCTATAGCGGAATAGCCTATATTATATAATATGAAATTAGTCTAGAGCTTTTTAGGATTTATGAACTTTAATAGAAGGTTTATTAAGGGGTATTCGAAGATAGTACTACTACTTATAAAGATTATAAAGAAGGAGAAAGGATTTTAATAAAGACTAAGTTAGTAGAAAGTATTCACGATATTAAAGGAGGCCTATTAAAATCTACTAGTACTCTATACCTTTTAAGTAAATAAATCTACTTATATTAAGATAGATACCTTGGATCTTGTAATTAGCGCCTGTTTATATTAGGAAAAGGATAGTAAGTAGTACCTAATTACCTATTACTTATAAAAGATGTTAGTAATAGAATAGAACTACGATATCTATGATAAGGAACTATTAGTAGTAGTATACGCACTTTAGAATTAGAGGATATATATTAAGAGTTATTTAGAACTTACTATCTTTATAGATTATAAGAACTTCCTAAACTTCATTATAATTAAAGAGTTAAACTAAAGATAAGTCTATTAATTAGAATTATTAGGATAGTATAAATTCAAGATATTATATATCCTAGGAAAAGATAATAGTCGAGTAGACGCCTTAAGTAGGCGTATTAATTATATAGAATCTAAGGACGTTACAGAGAAACTAATTCTTAAATAAGAAAAGGATAGATTACTAGTATTAATATAGAGTTTAGTAACTATAACGCGAATTATAGTCCAGGATATTACGCTAATCCTAAGGGAAGGTTATATTAATAATAACCTAGTATTATAACTAAGGAGTTAATAACTAGGATAAGAGCTACTCTAATATAAGGGGAAGATATACTTACCTAAGAAGTATATTAAAGAAGTAATCCGGGATTATTATAATAATCCTTTATTAAGATATCTAGGAATCTCTAAGATAGTAGAGATCCTCTAACGAGAATATATAATACTACGACTACGGGCGTACGTTAAGAAATATATCAAGGAATATATTTAATACTAGTAGAATAAGTCTACGCGCCACGCTAAATATAGGTAAATATAATTTATACCGGTTCCAGATATATTATAAAAAGATATAACGATAGACTTTATTATTAAATTATCAAAATCAAAGGATCTAGTTATAAGAGATACCTTTAACTTAATAATAGTAATTATTAATAAGTTAATAAAGTATACGGTTTTAATCCCTTATAAAGAAATATATAAAGTATATTAACTAGGATTTATCCTATTAGATAAGCTGATAAGAGATTATAGTATACCTAAATCTATTATATTAGATAAGGATAGACTCTTTATATCTTATTATTAGAAGACTCTAATCGCCGTGATTAGGATAAAGCTGCGAATATTAACCGCCTACTATCTAGAAATAGATAATTAGATAGAATGTATTAACTAAATAATAGAAGTATACCTAAGGTACTATATTAGTTATAAGTAAAATAACTAGGTCTTATTACTTCCTATAATATAATTGGCACTTAATGATAAGAGATTAGATATAACCGGACTATCTCTATTCTTTATAAATTACGGAAGACATGCCAACTTATTTCTAGAACCAAGGGAGGGTTCTAGAGTAGAAAGGATAACGGTGTTAGTATCTAATATAAAGAGATTATATAGTAATATATAATAAATAATTAATGAGGTTAATACTAAGACTTAGTAACGAGTTAATAAAAAGAGAAAAATATATTCTTAATTAAAGAAGAGGGATAAAGTATACCTTTATATAAAAAACTTAAAGAGTAAGAGATTAAATAAGAAACTAGACTATATTAAAGTTAGACCATTTTTAATTAAGTAACCTAGGGGGCCTATTAACTATAGGTTATAGTTACTACCTAATACTAGAGTATACCTAGTATTCTATATCTCTTTACTAGAACCAGCCGACTCTAAAACGCTACTCCAGGAAAATTAGAATTTCAAGGCTGAGACTAAAGAATACGAAGTTAAAAGGATCCTAGACTAGCGGGGTCAGGAATACCTAATTAAGTAGAAAGGATATAAGGACTTAAAGAATACCTAGGAACTAGTTAAATATCTTAAGAACTATAGGAACCTTCTATAATAGTTTTATTAGAGAATGAACCTAGAGGTAACTAGTTAAGTATCTCTAAAGATATATTAATATTTAGGAAGTTATCTATTAATAACGCTCCTATAGTATAGTTCTAGACTTCCTATACTTTCTCTAGATCCTCGAGCCTCTTTAATTCTTTAATATCATCTAACCCTTTATTAAATATTTATTATTCCTTCTCTTTAAGGAAATGTTTTTACGCCCTTAGGCGCTTAAGCTTTAATTACTAAATACGGGCGATTTTATTAACGGCCTCCTAGGTAGCTTTTATCTCGATCTCCTTCTGTTTAAGCTTCTTTATAGCTCTATTAATGCTACTAAAATTAACTATTAGCTTAGCCGGCTCGCATTTCTTTCTAGTATAAATATACTCGCCATACTTCTAGGATAAGGAAGAAAGTTGATATTCCTTCTATTATTAAGCGCAGCGGGCATAGGTAACTATAGCTAGGACGCCCCTAAGAAGAACTTACTCTACTAGGTTCAAGCGCTAAGAAGTCTTATATAAAGGTATAGATATATCTTTAAGGATAAAGAAAGAAAAGGAAGGAGGGATAGTATTATAATTATAGGTTTTATTAAGCGGAGGCTTAGCACGGATTAATAATATAGATCAATGGGTCGACTATTAATTAAGAGGTATTGACCCGGTAAGAAGGTTAATAGAACGATAGGGACGTATAACTAGTAATCTAGGCGACTTAGCGAGTATACGGATCTCTTATATCTATATAAATGGCGATGTTTTCTAGTAGATAAGAGCTCCGTATTTAACTTATATTATAATTCTAGTAATCTCCTAAGTATTAAATATAATACCTTATACTAGACCTATTTAATATAAGCCTACTTACCCTACTTCCTTAATACTTCTCTTCACGAGAACTAATCATAGGTCTATCCTATCCACGGACGGAGTGAACTGTAATATAACCCGTCGGCTATTTATAAGTTATACTATTCTTTCTTCTTTTAAGTTAATAGGCCTACTAACTATATTAAGTCTTAAGAGGTAAAGTTTCTAGTTACTCTAGAATCTATTATTATAATAGTTCGCTAACTATTAATTAATACCGGTATATTTATATATATATCATACTACGTAGTATATAGGAATTACTTTAAGGTTAATATATTAATCTACTTATATCTCCTTATAATATAAGAGATTACTCTTTTCCCTATTTAGGGAGAAAACTGTATATCGTTTTAATTTCTATATACTTCTTATATTTATCGTATATATAAGTATACTACTCTAGTAGGTAATATACTACTACGTTTAGGTTATACTTTAGTTAGTTCTTAATATTATTATACTATCCTACGGTAGATCCTAGAAACTATAAGTTATATTATTTACTAGCTAGGTACTAGTTATAACTATTATTTATATAATCTCTCTAAATTATCTATTTATAAGACGTACCTATTACCTACTTCCCTAGTTCTATTTAAACTTGTAAGTAGTACTTATAATAGTTATTAGTATAGGCTATCTAATATATAATACTATATTCTAGATATACTAAGTTAAATTAATAATCCTTAACGTATAGCTTTTCTTTATAATATATTTTCTCTAAGTATTTTCCTTTATTTAATCCTTATAATGCGGTAGTATAAGATAGAAAGTTATTTAGAGTATCCTTATTAATATTATAGCGTAATACTTCCTCTTCCTTTAAGCTCTCTTAATTTTCTCGTCTATATTTTAAGTTATACTCTAGAACCTCGCTATTATTTAAAGATTCCTATTTTATTTTTTACTTTTAAATATCTTAGAGTTATTATTATAGCTAATCTACTTCTTTCTAGATACTATTAATTAGATCCTATAAAACTTCTTTAAGTTCTAAGTCTTCTTATCCTATTATAATAATATATCTTATAGTTCTTTTATTAATCTCCTAGGTTAATATTCTATAATTTAATAAATTCTTAATAAATTAATATACTTATCACGTAAATTTAAAATAGCGTTCTCCTTTTATAACTTTCCTTATTAAATTCTCTACCTCTACCTATTTAAGAGGTAAGTTAGAGTCGTAGTTCTCTAGATCCTTAGAAGGTTTATTATATAAAACTCTTCTTAATATATTTAACTACAGTTATAATATTATATTCTTTAACTAGTAGTCTCTAGTAAAGTAGCCTAATTTATTATAACTATAATAAGTTATTACTTTCTTACCCCTTTTAAGCTACTTCTTACCCCTGAATTTTCCCTTATCTTATTTTTAAGTAAAGTCTAATTCTATTAATATATATCTATATAGATCGCGTTATTAATACTATTATCTTCCTAGTCTATCGCTAGCGAAGATTCCTAATTATCCTATTCTAAAGGTCCTACTATTATACTATTTCTTTATTATTAATTTATAGAGCTTATTATTAACCTTTATAACTTCTACTATTAAGGTATTAAGATTATTAATCTATACTCTAATTTATATAAGTTCTTCTTTAATATTAAACTTTAATCCGCGACGGTATATTATTATTAATATATTATAATCCCAGTCTATCTTTATTATATACTATTAAAATTAAGTAGAATATTTAGTAGTAGACTTCTTCTAAGATAAGTATTAAATAACTTATATAACTACTTTATTTTTATTTAAAGGACTAAAGATTTATCGGATTTTTATATAGAATTATATAAAACTTTCTATCTAACTCTTAATATATTTATTATCTAGATTATCTTTATCCTTAAGGTACTTTTTAAGAGAGGGATAAACCTATATTTAAACTTATCCTCTTATATAAGTAATAGCGAAGGCCGGCTATTATACCGTTAATAAGGCTATCCCGTTAAAGGCGAAGTAAAGTTAAAGCTATATAAGCTAGTCTTTAAGCTTCTCTCTTTTACCGTAGTATAAATTAGGTTTAACGACCTTAGGTCCTTCTTTATTATTTATAATTAGGCGTCAGGAGCCTAAACTACTTAGGAGGGGGGTCTTTATTTCTTAAGGTACTTATTTAAAGGTACTTAAAGTATTATAGTTTACTCTGTCCGTAGATAAGGTAGACCTATAATTAGTTCTTATAAAGAGGAGTGTTAAGGAAGAGAGATAAATAGGCTTATACTAAATAGGTCTAATATAAGGTATTATATTTAATACTTAAGAGATTACTAGAATTATAATATAAGTTAAATACGAAGCTCTTATCTACGTAGAAATATCGCTATCTATATAGATATAGGAAATCTATACTAAGAGCCCTATTTATAATACTTAACGTCTTAAGCGTTATAAGTAAACTTTACTTGTATTACTTAAGATCCTAAGTATCCTAAGTACTAAAGACCTGTATATTTACCTACTAAGCGTTTAGTATATTATAGCTTAGCGGTCTTAACAGGGGTATTCGCGTATATATTATAAAGAAAGAATTAATAATAAATATAATACTTAATAAAGAGAGGGAGATTATCATAATATATAGAAAGACTTATATATTTAACTACTATTATTATCTCTAGAAATAATAATATAATTAATACTTTAATACTATAATAGCTAAGTATAATCTAGCGTATATAATTAAGCTTAGGAGATATAATAAAGAGTATTAAATAGTTTATATCTAATAGATATCTTATTTTTATTTATCTATCTTATAAGTTCTAATGTATCTTTTAGATCCCTATATTTATCTAGCGCTAATTTAAGTATTAATAGATTATAATTAATAGGTATAACAGATTATTATATAGCCTTAATAAATAAGTACTATTAATACCCTTTATAACTCTAACCTTTATTAGTTAAGCTAGGTTTTACTTTACCTATCCTTTAATATAAATATTCTTATCCTAAGTTACCTATTAATCTTATAGCTTCCTAATAATATCTTACTATTATTTAGATAGGTATATATTATAAATAATTTAGAACTAGGCTAGGAATTTATTAAGGATATTATATAGGTATTATAACTTAAACTTAATAAGCTTCTTATTAAATTAAGTACTCTTATTATATTAATATACTATATACACTAGAAGGATATTATTAAAGTTAGAGATAACTTAATTATATATAACTTTTAGGTCTTGATCCTTTAACTTCTTAATATACTTATTAACTACTCTTATAATATCTTTAAATCCTTTAAAATAGAAAGTATACTATTTATAAAGTAGGTTGTTCTAGGAGGTATTACTAATTATATTTATAGGTATAATAATATTAGAAGGCTTAGTACTTACTATAATTCTACTTATTACTATAAATTAAAAATAAAGATAGGGATAACTATTCTTTATATTTTTAATATATTTTTATAGGCTAGCGCCTAGGGATCTAATAATATAATATTTATTAATAAGAATAAGACTTATATAAAGATAAAAAATAACTTCTTTTAAAAGAACTTTAAACTTCTAGATTATATTACTTTAAGAATATTTTTTATTAAATATTAAAATATATTAAAGCTTTATTAAGTAGTAACTATCTAGATTAAAGAGCTTATTAATATAAGCTTCCCTTAGAACTTAATACCTATATAGGCTTTACTCTTTAAAAGCTATATATTTAGGTTATAAATTATCCTTAATCTATTAATCCTATTATTATATTAAAGGTTATAAATATCCCTTAAGCTCTTATTTATAAAGGTATAAGCTCTTATTAATTCTACTCCTAGGCCTTTAAGGTTAATAATCTCTTATAGCTTAATAAACTATATTAAGATATTCTTAAAGGATATAAAAAATATATTAAGATTATTAATTAAGTATATATTATAAGCCTTTAATTTTAATTAATATAAGTAATTAAATTACTAATTATTAATAAGATATATAATATTAGGAGTAGCGCTTTCTTTATAATATTAATATATATTTAGGTTCTCCTTTTACTTAGCCTTAATCTTATTCTATTTCTTTTATAAATATATATAAAGTATAGTAATTATTATACTTATAAAAGTCTAGAGGTAAAGTTAGCTAATTTAGAAGCTTTATATTAAATAGATTAATAATACCTTATTAAGCCCTATTTAATTAATAATTAAAATCCCTATCTATCTAAAGTCTCCTCAATAGAATATTATAATAATAAAGAGTATAAGTTATTATTATTTATATATTACTTAATATATCCCCTTAATTTAAATCTTCCCTTTATCAAATATCTTATTAGGATTCTTAATTTTCTTAAACTTATAAGATTAAATTTATATATTATTATATATATATTTATACTTTTAATTATTACTTATATCCTAGAACCTAAATAGATAATAAGCTTTAATTATTATATTAAAGAGATTATTAATTAATTAAGTATTAATATCTAGCTCTAGCTCTTCCTCCTCTTGTTTCTTATTATTAGCTTTAATTATATTTATACTAGGTAGGGGCTTTATAAGTTTAATAGTTATATTAAATATTAATTTATAATTTATTACTTAAGTTATAACTAACTTAACTCCTTATTTTATCTTTTACCTTACTCTTAGGGGTATTAATAGCCTTATTAGGTATAATATCTATATTATTATATAACCCTTTATTATTCTTACTATTAATCCTTTATCCTTCTTTAATAAGTAATATAATTATTATATAATCTTACTTCTTAATTCTCTACTTTTTCTTTAATAATATTTTAATAGCTTCCATACTATCTTTATTAAAATTAAGAGTATACTTTAAGCTAGCTATTTAAAAGAATTAATCCTAAATATTAATAAATAAGATAAGATAGGAAGGAATAAACTATTACTTTAATATTCTATTTATTAATTATATTATTACTATTATAATAATAGATTACTAGCGCCTACGCGGCTTAATAATAGGTAATAAGAGTTAAGGCGGGGAGCCTAAGGTATAATAAGATTATATCTAGTAAAGAAGGGGTTAAGGCCTTTAACTTCTATCCTTAAGTTAATTTATTACTTTAATAATAGAGTATTTAGCTAACTAATATAGGTGATAAAGTTATCCTAAGATATAATTCTTAATATTATTAAATTTTTACCTTAATTTTAATTGTATATAACGCTGTTTTATAAGTCTTTATTATTAGATATATTAATTATATATTAATTAATAAAGGAATAGTATATAAGGCTAGTCTATAATATATTATAAATAAGCCTATATTATAAGAGGATTTCCTAAAGTATATTAAATTATAAGTTTACTATTTATAAAGCTTTATTAGGTTATTACTTAATTATCTACCTAGCTCTCTACTTTATTAGGAGACTATTAATATTAAGGTATATAAGGTAGTAATTAATTTTGAAATCTTTTAATAATAAGATAAATAATAATTATAATATAATATAAGGACTACTATATCTATATAGGGCTTAGGGCTTAGGTAGGCTTATTTATAAGGGTTAATTACTACGAGGTTTTAATTTATCCTGAAAATTAGGCTCTCTCTTAATTATCTTTAATCTTATAATAGCTTAATACTTAATAACGCTAATATATATATATATAATAAGAAGTTAAGATAACTATTAATTATTAACTTATTAATAAACTTAGCTAATAATAGATATTTAATATTAGTCCTACTCTATTTAAATACTCTCTTTAACTAAAGTACTATCCCTTATATTAATTTAATAAGATATTTCTCTTTAATAATATCTATTACGGCTTAAAATAAGGATTTAATAAATATATTACCTATTAGCTTATATACCTCTTTTATATATTTCTAGATATAATTCTTAGGCTCCTTCTTATACTTAAAGTTAAGTATAGCTAGTCTAGGAGCTATCTTATTAATATTAAATAAGAAGTGATATTAAATAATAAGAATGAAATAAAATAAAAATAGAAAAAAGTAAAGAAGTTAGTAGTAATAAATAATATAAAAGATAATAAAAAGAACTCTTATAATATAAAATATAGGGAGTACCTACTACTTAATAGTATTTAATAGTAAATATTTACTTCAAGTTAATTTAGATAAAATCTTAATAAGATTATATAATTTATTCTTATATTAATTAATTTATATAGGAATATTCTTTTTTACTTAATTTCTTATTTATTACTTACCTAGCTTCTTACCTAACTTCTTACCTAGCTTCTTATCTATTACTTACTTATTACTTTATTATTACTTACCTAGCTTCTTACCTAACTCCTTATTTATTATTTAACTAGCTCCTTACCTAAGTTCTAGCTTATAACTTACCTATTATTTACCTAGCTCTTTATCTAGCTCTTTACTTAGCTTCTTACCTAGCTTCTTACCTATTATTTATTTAGCTCCTTACTTAAGTTTTAACCTATAACTTACCTATTACTTACCTAGCTCCTTATTTAACTCCTTACTTACCTCCTTACCTAGCTTCTTACCTATTACTTAACTAGCTCCTTACCTAGCTTCTTACTTATTACTTAATTAGCTCCTTACTTAAGTTCTAGCTTATAATTTACTTATTACTTACCTAGCTTCTTACCTAAGTTTTAACTTATAACTTACTTATTACTTACTTAGCTCTTTATTTAGCTTCTTACCTAGCTTCTTACCTATTATTTTATTATTATTTACCTATTAATTTACCTACTTTTAATCTAAGTTTCTACCTAAGTTTCTACCTAAGCTCCTATTTAAGCTTTTATATAGGGCCTAGCTAAATCTTTTATCTAATATATATAAATCAGCTAGATAATTTATCTATAAGTTTACCTCTATAATAACCTACTTCTAGCTAGCTTATAAGTAGCTAGGGGCTAGTTAAGCTAAGGGAGGCTACCTAGGGCTAGCGCCGGGCGCGGATGTAACCCCCGAATTTAGCAGGCCGTCCCTGATTTACAGATATACAGCCCGCTATTATAGGCGTACTCCCCGTCTATATTAGGTTTAGCAACCTCTTAGCGGGGTAGCTCCTTGGAGGAACTTGCGACCGGGAGTGTACCCGAGTAGTTCCTAGGGGCTAAGCTTAGAATTACGTCTAGAGATTTACTTCTAAGTAGGAGACAACGTTGGCACTGCGCCTGGCGGCCTGCTTCCGGGGGACAGTGTGAATGTTGCGCCTTGCCCCGCCAATAAACTACTAAGCCTAATATAGGAGTCGCTATGTCTTATATAGACGGGGTGTACGCGTAATAGAAGCTATATTAATCGCGTAGTCTCTATAACTTTTAAGGCTAGTAAGAAGTATATACTTTTATTACAATTGGATAGCTTATTAATATAATTATAATTACGTAACGGATATTACCACTAAAAATCGGGTCTTAACAAGGTTTTCGCACCTAGACCCGCTCCGTGGGTCGCTTTCCGAGACTAGCAACCACCGTCATACAACATCACCTCATCCTTCCTTTTCGGCACGAAGACAAATCAATAAACCATACGTGAGTGCCGAGATTACTTTGGGGCTCATGCATCCTCGTAACGAGATCATGCCCATTCTCCTGCAAACGTGGAGTTTACGAGCCTCAACCGACGCAGCAACAGCTCTCTCCTTACGTCTATCAAAATGCCTCTTTTATCGAAGCATTGGTGGCACCCTAAGACCACAAAGGATCTGGTTGAAGCGCTAGCTTCCACGCCGAATGAGGAGCCCATCGGTAAAGGCGAGGAAAGTGAAGCCTTGTTGTTGCTACAGGACGAACAGGCTGAATCTGATATTTGGCGGAAAGCATTGGAAACGGTGCAAAGTGAAGAAAAGTGGGACTTCCTGAAAGCGCTTCACCTCAATGACAATGATACCCTTGAATGCGTGGATGCCGTTTGCAGGAAAGCTTCAGAGCTAGCGAAAGACACAGAGGACAATGAGCGCGGGTTTCATTTACCCGGTGGCAAGCCGTACACATATCGTTAAGTGTATGAGAACGTGGCGACATATGCGAACAAGTTTCAGATAGTAGGAGATCTACTGGTCCAGGCAGATCCTTTCTATGCCACTATTCCTTGGGTGGGTCCCGTTAACCCACTTGACTGCTAGACTTTTCTTGCTCACATCTGGACTAGGCCCTAGTACGCTTTGCCATTACTGTGAGACAATCCCATCAGATACGCGTCTCGGTCTAATGGTATGCAGGCGGCTATCGGCGAGAGTGAGATATACCATCGTATGCTCGACGGTACCCAATTTGCAGCAAAACTCATTGCCCAGTATCCGGTCATTGAAAAGACCTACGCCCAAGTAGACTCCAAATTGTCTGCCGCGCTTCGAGACTCGCTCAGGGGCCGCTTGGCGAAATGATGACACAATTGGAGAAGGAGGAGATAATTAGGGAAGAAGAAAAGCTATTCGCAGTACGAACATGGCTTTCGGCTGCACAGCCCGAACAAGATCATGACGAAGCGAGGTCCAAACGTGCCATGCATTCGGGCGATTGGCTGTTGCAACATGCAAAATTCATTCAATGGAGAAGCCCGGAGCGCTCTTCAATCCTCTGGCTGTACGGTCTCCCAGGTACAGGCAAAACAAATTTGAGTTGGCGAGTCATCAATGAATTGAAAGCTCAGACTTCGAAGCTTGATGGGAAGCAAATTGATGTAGGGCAATATGGATATTCAACTACCTTTGGCGGGGTGACTTCTACAGCACAGGACGTAGAAAGAACTAGTCCAGACACCACTCCGGCGGACGGTGACAAGGACTTGGACTTGCATGCGGCAGCTTCTCCAATTCAATGCGGAGACCATGCTTTCAATTCAACTGATACTCCGGATTCTGGCATCTTCGCTTTTTTCTACTGCTCGAATGACACAGCCGAAAGAGGACGCAAAGAAGTCGTGTCGAGGGCTGATCCAGAAGAAATCCTGAGGAGTATTGTCAGTCAATTGGCCACAAGCAGACATGACAGAAGCATAGCGCCGGCGTTAGTAGCAAAATACACTGATCTTGGGCCAGCCAGCGACAAACAAAGGATACTCAACTACAATGATTGTGTAGATATCATCTTGGCTATCGCAGTCGACGTTCGTATAAATATCGTCATTGATGCGCTTGACGAGTGCGATCACGGCAAATGTCTTCAGCTGATCGATAAGCTGAAGGAGATCATCTATCGCACTTCGGAGAATGCATCATTGAATCCGATGAAAATCTTCATAGCCACTCGTTCTTTTACAGCCATTGAAGATGAGCTGACGCCGGATCATTCGCTTGAGGTGACAACAGAGAATAATTGCGAGGACGTTAGGAAATTCATCGATGTAACCCTCGAACAACGGAGCAAAGACCTTCTCAGCGGAACCGCTTCAACGCAACTGAAGTCAGATATTCGAGACACTCTGAGCAGCCGTGCCCAGAATATGTTCTTGTATGCAAGCTTACTTTTGAACCAACTCTGTGATCGACACCATTACGACGATGAAGAGAGCGTACGTCGGAAGCTGGATCAACTTCCCAAAAACCTTACCGATGTGTATGATCGAGTCGTAACGGAGATACATGACGACAAAAATAACTCGCCTAGACTTTCTCACATTGCTCAGAACACTTTCAAGTGGCTTCTACAAGCACAAGAATCATTAGACTGCGATTCAATGCTAGAGGCGATCTCCTCCATTGGCGGGAAAGCAAAGGCTGATGAAGTCATCCGATCATGTCGGACGTTAGTAGTCAACGAAAAGTCCAAGTTCAACTTCGCCCATTACTCCATTAGAGAATACCTTGAGACAAAAGCGGAATACAGCCCTGGTCTCTGCCACTTGGTCGCGACTCAAAGCTGCCTCAAAATATTGAATACTTCATTCGAGCTAGAAGATTCAGGTAGACAACCATCTGATGCAGAGAAAGCCCTCGGCACGTATGCATCGATTTATTGGCCCGTTCATCATGAAAAGATTAGACTTGATGACGCAGACGAGCGTTGGGACTCCATAAACATTATGTTGCGTAAATTCCTACTCCAAGGTCACGGCAGAACCAATAGATACACGGATTGGCTGTCTCGGGCGCGAGCATTGGTCCAAGAAGCTGGTGATAATAAAATACTCCTATCGAAGTTGGATTCTCTTCAGGCCAACCCACCGTCAGCACTTTTCGCAGCTTGCGTCTTCGGTTTTCCAGATATTGTTGGGAAGTTTGGGCGTGATTTACACGGTCTCAATAGGTGCAATACAGCCGGACAAAGTGCATTGTGCCTTGCCATCGAGAATAAAAAGATGGGGACGGTGAAGTCCTTGCTATCGCGACGCTATCCAGCTGACGTGAACCTACTCAACATGAAAGCAGTGGAGCAGTTCGAGGATCTTGATCCAGATTCGAAACCCGCCATTATACATTATGCAAGCCCCTTGCAAGTGGCAGCTGCATATGGCTTCTCGGAAATCGCTGAATATCTCTTGGAAAAGGGGGCGCACCTAGATCTTGTTGCTGGATACTACGGTAACGCGCTACAAGCCGCTTCCTTGAACGGACATGAGGGTATGGTGAGTCTGCTTCTGAGCAGAGGAGCCGAGCCTAATAGCCAAGGTGGGTATCATGGAAATGCACTCCAGGCTGCGGCAGCTCAGGGACATATTGGTGTCATCAATCTTTTACTCGAAAACAAGCGACCGGCTCTGGTCAGCACGCCTGGTGGACCCTTTGGCTCTGCCCTCATGGCCGCTGTTTGCTCTGGCAATAGTGAGACTATCTGGGTCTTACTAGCTGAGGGTGCGGACCCGAATGCAAAGGTAAAGGGGAAGTACGATTATCCTCTAGCGCAAGCGGCAAGGATGGGATATAAGGACGTCGTGTCTCTCTTGCTAACCGCACATGCGAAGGCTAATCTAGCGCCTCGCGAGACTCCGCTGCATGTCATCCACCATGCCGCTCTGCATGGTATGAAGGATTTGGTCGAGTACTGTCTTGAAGAAGGATGCGAAGTGGATATGGCGACAGTTGATGGGCCAAAGAATTTGACAGGACCTGTTCTAGAGAACCCAGGGACTCTGACGCCGCTTGCGCTCGCATGTGCTGAAGGCCAGACGGAGATGGTATCTTTATTGATAAGACGAGGCGCAAGTCTTGATATTGGTGATCAATCATCGGGTGCCCTTTGGGTCGCGGTCGGGCGTGGGCAACAAGACGTGGTGCACTTGATCCTGCAGGCCTACAAAGAAAAGCACGCTCCAGAATCGGTCTCAGATTTCGTCAGTCGCTGCCCGCCCAAAACCAATCATCCAATGTTGTTTGTAGCTGTCATCGGAGGAAGCAAAGCGGTCGTCCGCGAATTGCTCGATAGCCGGGCTCAATTTGATAACAATTCGTTTGGTGCTTCGCCCCTCTTTGCAACTGCCACCTTCAACAAGCCCCAGATTGCGGAGATGCTACTGGCATATTCCCATCAGGGAAAACTCAACGGCAATCTATCAATTAATGCACAGGGACGAAGCAAGCTAGAGGTGCAAAACAGTCCATCAGCACTGTTCGAGGCGTGCACACGTGGTCATAACGACGTCGCTAGAGTTCTTTTAGACTATGGGGCAGACTGGTCTATACGTGACGATTGGGAAATGACAGTCCTTCACAAGACTGTAGATGAAGGAGATTCTAATGTTTTCATGGCCTATCTACTCGAAAAGGCTTACAATGGGTCTTCTGCATCACAATTCGATGAGTTCTTGAACGCCAAGAATGTACGTAGCGGTACAGCTTTGATCATGGCTGCGCTCAAAGGCAGATCATTATGCGTCGCCTTGCTCCTCAAATACGGCGCCGATTGGTCCCTAGCTTCAGATGTGGAAGTCACTGCGTTGCATGTCTTTTGTTGGATGGGCCAAGAGACTGAGTTGGCTCTTCTATTGAACGTAGCTCGAAAAGCTGAGAGATCGCGATTCGAGAGCTTCCTGAACCACCGCAATGACCAGGGTAAGACAGCGTTGCTAGATGCTATCGAGACGGACAGGCCTCCCTTCGTCAAACAACTCCTCGAACATGGTGCTGATTACGCTGTTGCCAAGTTTAATGGTGAGACCGCCTTACACGTTGGAAGCTTCAGAGGGTTCGAGTCGGCGATAGAGCGAGTGTTGGAAAGAACGTCTCTCGACACCGATCAAGCCCGCGTCACAAGCTTCCTGAACGCCCGCAACGACAAGGGTAAGACTGCATTGATGGATGCTGCAGAGACCGACCGATCATCAATCATCCAGCTGCTGCTCAAACACGGCGCCGACTACACGGTACAGGATAACAGCGGCTTCACTGGCCTACATCACGGTGCATCCAGAGACAACAGAGCATCCGTCGAATGCCTACTTGAGCATGCTCAGAAGGATGCTGATGTGAAGCGCTTCCATGACTTTCTACTGGCGCGCGATAAGGAGGGGCGGACGGCGTGGATGCATGCTTGTGAAAGGAATGATGGCAGGATAAAGGAGAAGCTGAAGGCGGCATGGGTCGACATACAATGATTTGCACAAGTCCCCTCTTTGCCAATGGTATTCTCATAAAGGTACGAGGGGACCGGAGGTCAATCCAATCGTGGGCTACCTGAAATGTGCTTCAGGTTTAGAGGCCTAGCACAATATCAATCTGGGTAGATACTGTTGGATGATTTGCAGCCTTTCGGGCTATCTAGCTAGACAAAATTAAGTGCAACGCAAGGCTTGCAGACCAATGCGTCATCCCGTTTATCCCAGCTATTGACATTGGCCTGCATTCAAAGGTTTCCATCTGGTGGAATACTTCACTCTCATGGAAATAAGCAGCATGCATCGAAGACAGTCCCCGCAGCCGAGAATGTGCCAAGCTTGGACAAAGCCATTACTTTAGCTTCGCCGGATTGGCTTGAAGTTTCCAGAATGTCTCCAGAGAAGATTGCATTAGCATCAAATCAGTCACCTCATATCCATCAGGATGTGATGGCCTCAAGAGCGATAGTGACGACACCCATGCACCACGGTCAGGTCGATCCAGATCAAACGCACGAGACTGTCTCGCACTTGGGCGAGTGTGCCGAGCAGCTTCGTCAAGCCAGATTCAGACAGCTCGAAGAGATGCGACGGGATGAAGGTCTAGACAAAGGTACGAGAGGGACGAGCGGAGCCTTGAGCTCCAAAGATATTATAATACTAATAGGCTCCCGTCCAGATGAGCAGAGAGTCACCAGGTTGGACCCAACCCTTGATTTCAAACCATCAGATGCAAACAGAGACCTTCTACGTCCTCGCCGACACAAGAGTCCAGATCCTCTAGGTGCTCTTAAGGCTTCTCTTTCGTATGTACAAACTCGCCCTGTCGACCTATGCCAGCTCATCGACTCATCAGCTTTCTAGCCAACATACTTCCGTCCCAGCGCCGGAGGCCTCGGCCCACAAATCTCAGGTCCTTCCCAATGAACAGATTGGAAAAGCCTTCCGAATACCAGGATCAGACAACCCACAAGTCCAGCAATGTAGCTCCCAAGACACTCGGACCAGTCTCATTTCATCACCTCTGTTCGTCCAACACTCACACAAGCACAAGCAAAGAAACAGCAGGGACCCTCACGCCAAGAGACTACGGATATAGAAAGAAGTAAGCGACAAGCATCGCAAAAGGGCGGAGACTTCCCGCTTTTCATTGACGCAAGCAGAGCGCCAAAAGCTGAGTCCCAAAAAGAAACGTAGTAAAAAGCGGGATAAAGCTGCAAAGAGTGCTCCGAAAGAAGACCCGGCTCGTTCGAAGCATCCGCATCAGTCGAAGCCGAACAAGAAAGCCCAGCAACCAAACCAGCAAGGCAACCCTCAACCACCAGACCTCCACAATAACCGACAACAGCGATTCCCCAATGCACCCTCCCCAATAGAAAACCCTAACCTGCACCACCCCATCCACAACCCACCTCCCCATTCCGAAACCACACCACCACCTGCCCCCAATTTCATGCCCTCATCCACTCCTCCGCCCATCAAATACATCCACCACCACCACCCCCGTCCAAATTCAAAATACAGCCATCGACTCCGAAGTCTATGTTGCAGCAATGGGAAGGAATCCATAATCAAGCTATGGCACAAGCGGATCCAGTACCAAACGCTTACATTCCATCTCCAAATCGATCCGGAGATCGCAATTTAGATGCCCTGTTCGTCCAGAACAAACCCGCTCCTGCGCAGCCTGAAGATCGCCATTCGGCTTTTGTGAGCTGGAACAAGCGGTATAGCCCAGCCGACGTTCATACTGAGAAGAATCCACGCCAAGAGGCGAAGCGTGCGAAGGCTGCTGTGGAGTGGGATAGGTATGAGGGTAGAGAAGGAGAGTATTTGCGTTGTGAGGAAGGGGGCATTGAGAATGAAATGTATTATGATGATGTTAATGGGATGGCCGAGAATGAAAGTGAGGCTGATGATGAGGCGACTGTAGACGAGGAAGAATGGGAGCAGGAACCGCTAGAAGGTGAATGTGAATGGGAAGGTACGTATGAAGAAGATGGGGAAGTTGCTATCAAGAGTGAAGACGAAGTCTGATGCTAAAATGGGGCAACGACGCGCGCATATAGTAGACGAGCATAAGTTGCTGTAGAAGGGAAACATGTATATTTTACTAAAGGAGAGATCTTCAAGGAGCTGGTCGGCATACCTACAAACAAAGCTCACCATATCACCCCAAACCATCCTGCTCAATACAAGCGTAACGTATCAATTACTCGTCCCTCCTCGCAATCCCCTCCCACCCCTCCTCCACCCCCTCCCTCAACGCACCCACATCCCCGCCCCTCTCCCCCACCACAAACCCCACCGTCTCAACCATCGTCTCCCCAT
>JAABUL010004415.1_pt1 | contig 18882 bp, 31 predicted proteins | sample 5559151 | NCBI WGS metagenome assembly JAABUL01 (sample SAMN10711876, study PRJNA513368) | rock metagenome | isolation source: Antarctica rocks | place: Antarctica: Victoria Land, Pudding Butte sud | reverse complement strand
AAGAACGAAGCCATCATCTGGATCCACGGCTGCACCTTGGCATAGCAAGGGCTCTGGCAGCGCGGCTCCTGCAAACCCCAGGGATTTGTGCATGAGATGCTGTGCAGAACACGATTTGAATGTGAGTGGTTTCATTCTGAGGCAGCCAACCAGCATCTCACACATGTTTCAAATGGATGTGTGCAGGTGGCGGGCATGGTCGTCATCTCGATTGCGCTGGTCCTGCGCAGCGCCCGGCTGTTCGTCAGGTATGCACTCAATATAACTTCCGGACACTCCATCCCAGTGTTCTGCAGAGCCTGCACTGCACTCGTGCGCCGCACATCTTCCGTCCCATGCCCTGTCTCCCCATGAGAGCCCTGCTGACTCTGTGATGCAAAAGCCTGCCCCTTAGCAACCCGCAGCAACCCTCCAAAGCCTCCGACTAACCGGCGCAGGGTGAACCTTTCGACGGCGGCGGCCGCGGCGCTGCTGGCGGCGGCCGCCTGGCGCTTCGGCGTGGGGCGCACCGTGCTCGTCATTTCCCTGGCCGCCACGGCGCTGCTGTCGGTGCTGCTGCGCGACATGCCGACGGACAACGCGGGCCACCGCGCCGGCGGCCACGGCTTCGGCGGGCCGCTGCAGGTTAGTCAGTGTGGATTCCTTTCTTTAAAGGCTGCTGCTGCGAGTCGAAGACAGCATGGTTTCCACATGGGAATGCGTGTTTGCCCTGGTGCATCTTCTCCAGTCAATCTTTTCAGCTATGTGAGCAACCATCCAAATCCATCACATTTTGTGTCTCTTGTGGATCTCAGGAGAACACGCTGGAGGCGTTGCGCGACCTCATCCGCCGTGACAACGGCGAAGGGGGGCCACTGCCTCGTTTAGCATATGTAGAGTGGGACGTCCACGTGAGTCTCCGATGCTTCCGCTGCTGGTCCTGGTTTTCCTACACAGCAGCTCAACTTTTTTGTGACGGGAGCTAGGAGCAAAGTGCTGGCACCGATGCGGTCTCATTGCGCTGCTGGCGGCTGCTGCCGCCCAGGCTGTCGGTGCATGGCCGGCTGCTCGCTGACGTGCGAACCTGCGGCCAGCACCTGCCGAGACGCTGCCATGCCGCATGCAGGAGACAAAGGACGGAGAGCTGGTGGTGTTCCATGATGACACGCTGGTGAGGGCGGTGTCGGATGACGGCCTCAATGCGGCGCCGGCGGCCGAGCTGCGGAGAGGCGAACTTTCAAAACCATGTGCAATATGACCCTTGAGCTGCTGCGCTGATCTTGTCTGACAATCAGTCGTGAGCAGTCCAGCTGGAGCACGGCTGCTGCCTATGAGCAGAGTGCCTGTGGCTTGATGTCTGCGATTGCATGTGTGCAGCGGGGCTGGATGTGGCGTCGGCCAGTATCGGGCAGATGACGGTGGCGCAGCTAAAGTCTTTTCACCTGGGGGGCGTGAACGGCAGCCATCTCCCCACACTGCCCGAGTTCCTCAGGTGAGGCGTTCAACCGTATGCCAAGTGGCTGGCAGTGCAGTGCAGCCGTGTCCCCACGCTGCCCAACACTGCCAGGTGGGGTTTCACAGGCTGCTGGCAATGCAGCCTGTCAGTGCAGCTACCGGTGAATGCTACTGACGGTGTGGAGCTCCAGATGAGAACAACATGGCACAGATAAGTTCCTCCAGCTCTCGGACATAATCCGTTGGTCGACATGCGCAGCTGCTGCCGGACCATGGGGCTGCGGCGGTCCATCGCCGTGGAGCTGAAATCAGTCGCGACAGACGTAGGGCGGCAGCGGCTAGTGGACCTCATGGGGTGGGTTTTCCCTCTTTGCTGGCGCCTTTCGTTGCTCTGATTCGTCTTCCCTTATATGTGATATGTCTGTATGCTGTTCGTCTCTCCTGGGGTTTTGCAAGGAGTGGCAGCGTCGATGTGCAGGTCAGCACGTCAGTCCGGTTCAAGTGGTGCCAGCAAGCTGCAAGGTTGTGTGCACACAATCTAGATCCGCCCTCACATGGCAGCAGCAGGTGTCACATGTGGAGGTGTCACATGTGCCAGGTTGAAAAAAACATGTTTGTTTACAAAAACCACTTCTATTTTGCTGATAAAGTAATGCTTTGCTGATAAAGTAATGGGTCTCTACATGCAGGGGGTATGTGAGTGACCGCAGCGGGGAGCTGGAGGCGTCGTACGCGCAGCTTAAGTACAACCGCTTTGGCTGGGCGGCTGTTATATCCTTCCCATGGACCTGGGCAGAGGTGCGGCTCGGCATTGGCAATAGGCATCGCCTGATGCGCAGCGGCAGCAGCGGCAGCAGCACGTGGGTACAAAGTGCGCGGCGTTAATTTGCACAGGGAAGGCGCATGCGATTATGCAACCGTGCCTGCAGGGCTTCGGCGAATTCAGGACGAGGACCTGGCGGCATTGGGCACAGAAGTTCGTCGATGCAGGGGTGCCGGTGAAAAGCTGCGTGTTCCATTGGCTGCTGCTGACGCACGGCGCAGATAGATAGTGCAGACTTGGAAAAGATAGCTATGGCAAGATTAGTACCGTTCTGTCGATGGTCTGAACGGGTTTGCAGTGAGCGAGCACAGCGAAGCCAATGCGCAGCCTACGTCCAGGCTGCGGAGAGTTAAACCCGATCACACCCGCACAAGTATCGCACAATGTTCGCAATATGTTTCACAAGAACATGATAATGTCAATGTTTCTAGGCAAGAGAACGCTGACACAATCCGCATTTGCAGCTATTGCTGACAGCAGTGCCACCACCCGCCTGATACAGACCCTGCACCGACGGCGCCAGTGCCGGGACAGAGCCAGACGGGCGCTACCCTGCTAACAAGTGCACTCCACCGCTACTGTGCCGTCGGAAGGGAACTCCACACTCGCCAACGAATGAAAGTCTGCTGCAATTGCAAAACGCCAATGTTGAGATGCTCCCTCTCTCTCCCTGGCAGATGCCGCGGCTCGCTGCGAATCCCGCAGCGAGCGGCGGCGGACACTCCCCCTGTTGAACGCGCATTTATTTGGCTGGCCCGGCATTGCACCAGACCAGGAGAGTGGATGCCTTCTGCGGCAGAGGGCGCCGGCGGCAGCAATGCGGCAGCCAGCCACCCTCAGCGGCGAGGGCCGCTGCGAATGGGCCTTGGATTCCCTCACTCTCCTCGATCAGCAACGGAAAGACAATATTGCAGCCAGTGAACAATCTGTGGTGATCCTCCTGGTGAAACAAGCAATGTTCCCGCTCAGCCCGCCACCGCGCCGGGGCCGGTGGTGCTCTGCGGCACGGGGCCGCTGCCGCCGACGGTGCAGCCGGCGACCTTGAGCGGCTGGCGCGCCGCGATGCGCGTGGCGGCCCCCTTGGTCAGCCCCCTGCGCGCACGCACAGCATATGGCGTGTCACATCTAGCCATGCAAGCTAGTTGCAAACCGCAGCCTGCAGTCACGCAACTGCTGTCCGACCAAGCAAGGCGCTACCGGGGAGCATACGGGAAGTTGCACTTGGATACCCCCTGAGCTGCATGAAGATGATTTGATTTGATGCACCAGGTGCTGTCGGAGGGCACGACGCCGTAGTCGACGCGGTCGATGTTGCCGCTGGCGGTGGCGTTGGCGCCGCTGGAGTAGCTCTGGAACAGCCAGAACATCGCGCCCTGCAGCGCATTGTCCGCCACGTCCGCCGCCTCCACCGCCTGCAGACATGGTGTTTCAGGGATGTTTCCAGTCTCAGGGCTTGGCATTGATACAGCTAGAACATCGCGCCCTTAATAGCACACCCTGTAGGCTTTGTTTTCAGTTGTTCATTACATGCAGGAGGTAGGGATGCATGACGGAACACTGCAGCAGGTGAAGTGTTTGACAGTGCGCTGAGGAAGCTGCGGCATCATCTGTGCGAGGCGGCTGTGAGCTGAGAAGGCTCACATCGAAGACGGCCTGGTAGAAGGCGTCCCGCGGCATGAGCTTGCCAAACTGCATTCATGAGAGAATCGAGCTTGTCCAGGTCCTCAACAATTCGCCAAAGCACAAGCGAGTTCATTGGCGCGGCTGCGGTCTCTGTCAAATACGAGGCCTGGTGCGCACCTGCCGCATAAAATGCACAGCAGGCGACGCATGTGGATCAGCAGAGCAGATGATGAACAAACACATACCTCTTCGAGCAGCAGCGGCTTGCCGAGGGCCGTGGCTGCCTGGATGTGTGCCGACAGCCACTGCTGGGCAAAGCTGGGGTCCGTCTGCGCAAAGCCGCAATTAACCTCAGCTCATTGTACTGACGGCACTTGTGGCGCAGACGCGTGTGCCGCCAGACTACCAAGCAGGCTGTTTGGCAGAGCGTGCAGGTGCGCTGCCAGTCGTTCATCTGTCATGCTGTGAGTTCCAGGTTGTCAATTCCGAGCTTGATCGCGGAGCAGTGGGGCGCGCGCATACTTGAAATGGTTTTTCAACGCCCTAAACCTTGAAATTTTGTTTACTTTTCAACCTGGCGCAGCGGCGCACCTCCGTCCATCGGTCGGGCCACAGATGTATGGCGGCAAAGTCCACATCTGGCGAAGCGTGGTTCGTCGTGAAATCCTGGCCTGCAATGTGCACGAAAAAAGGGTTCAACATGGCGTCTTTTGGCACTGTTTGGACATTTGCGGCAACCATTTCCAGTTGTGAAGTCATTTCGTGGCCGCCAGCGGCGTGATGCAATCTCCCTGCAACACTACGCAAGCAAGTGTGCCTGCAGCGCCAGTGACACAACGGCGCGCCTGTCTCCTGCGGCCAGGTCTGGCCCTGCACGGGGTTGGACGTGACCTGTGGACTCGACGGCCCAAAGAAACCCTCCTCGCCGACGGTCAGCTGCACAAGCAGCGCCCACAGATGAACGTGATTAGGTTGAACTTTGCTGAGCTCACTTGGCACTCATTCCTCCCCATTGCTGCTGGCGGCCGCGCGGCGGCAGCGCTCTGTGCAGTGGCGAGGCTGCAAAATCGCTGTGCGTGATGGATATCTGGCATGCGACGTCTCAGGCTGCGGTCGAAAAGAAGTGGTAGAAGAGACAGGAGAGCCCAAAGGGAGTAAGACGACACAGCGGGCACGTACCATGTGATTAGAGTCGATGCTCTTGAAGAACGAAGCCATCATCTGGATCCACGGCTGCACCTTGGCATAGCAAGGGCTCTGGCAGCGCGGCTCCTGCAAACCCCAGGGATTTGTGCATGAGATGCTGTGCAGAACACGATTTGAATGTGAGTCCAGATGACCAGTCATCCGAGGGTTTTTCAGGTGCGCTGCTGCGGTGCAGTGCGGTGCAGATCTTCCCCCAGTGGCCGGCCTGTCGATGCAAGGCTTAGTCACATGCAACCGCATGATGTGAGGCTATTCACGTTGTACAGGTCCCATGCGAAGATCGTGGGGTCGTTCTTGTAGATGCGGCCGTTGACGGTGTTCTGCCTGCAGTCATTGGGAAACGCGTGGACGAACCAGCTAAGTGGTCAAGAGAGTGAGACAGAAATAGCAAAATGGCCTGAACACCGCCGCATGAGGTCGGCATTATCTTTGGATCTCCATTCCGCACACAAGTTGGCTGCGACAGTAGCGGCGGCAGTTGCACCGACGGCTGTATTGTTGCCGCTCCAGCACTGGCAGCAACAGAAGCGACGGGCGACCCTAAACCCTGAGTTCAAATTACTGAGCCCTCACCTGTTCAGCACCTTCCGCACGTGATTCTTGTACAGCTGCTGGCACTGCGGATTGCTCCAGAAGGGCGTCATGTCGATGTCGTTGAAGCTGCTGCTGTCGTTGCTGGGGGCGACGCCGGTGCACCATTCAATGTACTGCGGCGCCTGCAGCAAGTGCCACATGAAGCAGGGTTCAGGAAGGTGCAGACATGTGGCAAGGGCACGACGGCAGCGTTGCGCGTGCCACGACTGGGCGCATGCATGTGTGCGCTGCAGATGCATGGCAGTGTTGCCAGGTGCAGTTGACATGTCAGCCGCAAAGTGGAAGGCGGCATGAAGGCAGAAGGGGCATTACCCCATCAATCAGCTTCCAGTTGTCGATGAGGGTGACGATGACCTGCGGGGCAACATGCAGACAGCTGATCCACAGCGGCAGCCAGGGCGCACCAGGAGATGCGACAGAACGGCAAACTCATTGCATGCATGTGAATCTGTTGCATGTGAGTTTCCAGTTTCCATTGCTCCTGTGCAGAGGTGCAGGTTGCTGCTCTGGCAGCATGCCACCAGTAGCGGTGCCAGTAGCACCTTCCGAGATCAAGCGGTTTGTAACTCTGTTTCTGAAGCCTATTTGACAAACAGAAATGTGAAAGACCAGTCTGGTTTCCTTTCGATGTCCCACCTGCAGCTCGTGCATGGCGGCGAACGCCAGCACCGTGTCAATCGCCCTGGAGAAGAAGAGAAAGCAAAGGTCTCACGCCTGTCAGCCTCACTCAGGCTGACAAGGCGTCAAATCACAGATCAACCATGGAATGTGGCCGGATTGTGCATTACCTGAAGATTGTCTCGTTGTACTGTCCCGGCGCCGGCTGCAGCGCGTACTGCGTCCGGTACGGCGAGTTGCGGTTGTCGTCGTTGTCTCCCTGCAAATACACGCAGACAGGCGTCATGATGAAAAGGAATCAGGAAGACAGGCATAATCAGGAAGAAAGGTGTCAGGAAAAGGACGGCTTGGCTTCCAGAAGCAGGCGGCTGGGCTTGTGTCCAGTGTCCCGGCGCGACACATGCTCTGCGGCCTGTTGGATGAATACAGGCCTGGAGCTCAGCATGACACTTATCGATATTATCGATACTGACTTCCACTGCAAGCTGCTGACAGAGACTCCCGGTCCCCACTTTCCCGCTCCCCTCCGGCGCGCCGGCAATGGAGAAAACAGTACTAGAAGATAGTCAGAGACAGGCAGCAGCAAACAAAGTGCACCAGGGCGAAGAAGCGGAAGGTGTTGAAGCCCGCATTCTTGGCCGTACTAAAGGTGTAGTCCAGGAATAATTCGCCGGCTGCACCACAGAACACACGAGCCACCTCATGCATCTGTTCTGCATGTTGTGGCATTGGAACGTTGTGGCATCAACCTCATCAATTGCTGCAAGAATGCCTTGTGTGGCGTGGCGTCTCAAGTTGGAGGAAGACAAACGATTCGCGGAACCTCACGTGGAACGACGCCTCTGTCCGGCTGCGCCGCCGAACCTGTGATGGTCTCGATGAGGTGCCACCTGCACATGGAGGTGAACACCACAGCTCGCATCGTGCCGAGGCATTCTTGAGGTCACATCATGTACCGAGCACAGCCGCTAGTGCCTGAGGATGTCGATGAGACAGTCCGCCCACGAACATACAAAAACTCATACAACGGCAGCCGAGTGCGCCCTCGCTTTCATCGACACAACGTATGTGCCAAACATCGTGAGTAGGGCATGAGCAAGGGTGCGCACGCATTCCAGCCGAAGGGGATGAAGTTGTTGCAGTTGGAGTCCACGAACTTTGCGTTGACGGCTCGCATGAAGCCGCCCGGCTGCGGCGCCGGCGCCAGGCCCGGCAACACCGGGGCAGCGGCAGCGAGCGGCGCCGCCGTTGGCGCCTTCGTCGGCGCCTTCGTCGGCACTGCCGTTGGCGCTGCCGTCGGAGCTCGAGTCGGGGCCTTCGTTGGCGCTGGAGTTGGGGCTGCTGTGGGTGCCTGCGTTCGAGCGGCAACCAGTGGCGCCTTAGCGGGTGTACTCGGGGCTGCCTTTGTGAGTGCAGCTGGCTGCTTTGTGGGCGCTGGGGTGCGCACGAAAGTCGGCATCGGCAGGCGCGCCGGCAGCTGCAGGGGTGGCGGCATGCGGCGGGCATAGGGCAGTCGGGTGAGTGCAGCCACCGCGGGGGCTTTCGTGGGGGCGGGGCTGCGCACGGTCGTTGGCAGCGGCGTGGGCGCCGCCGTTGGGGCGGGCGTGACGACCGGCTGGATGGTTGGCGCTGGAAGGATGCGGGGCGCCAGCGTCGGCGCAGGCGTCGGGGCGGCCGTGAGCGCGGGCGTCGCGGGGATTGCCGGTGGCGCCGTCTTCAACGGCGCAACAATGGCGGCCGGGGCCGGCGGCGGGCTGAGGAGCGGCGCCGCTCTCGCTGCAATGAGCGGCTGCGGCAAGAGCACTACTTTGGGTGGCGGCGGCGGCAGCGGAAAAGGCGGCGGCATCTTCGCCTTTGGTGGCGGCGAGGACGGCGGCGCAGGAGGGGCCTCCACCACCGCAGCCTGAGGCGCCGGGGGTGATGGAAGCGGCGCCGACGGTAGCGCTGGCGGCGAGGGAACTGGGGCCAGCGCTGGTGCAGGGGGCGAAGACACCGGCGCCGGCGATGTTGGTGGTGAAGAAATTGGCACTGGCAGCGGCGATGGCGGTGGGGAGGCCATGGGATTAAATCCCCCAGTGCTTCCCGTAAAGCCTTGGGTGAGCACGTCGCCCTGGCCAGCCACCGGGCTGAACAGGGCCGACAGGGCGAACAAGGTCGCCACGGCGCAGCCTTTCCGGCGGGCCGAAGCTCTCCCGAAGCAACCCATGCTGCTGCAGACCCGATGTCTAGGGTGCAATCGCTGGGCGGCAGGATGCAAAAGACGGCGGCCAGATACTCCGATGGCGAATAAGCCTGGCTCTGTCTGGTGAAGGTAGCCGCTTTGCGATTGCCTTGGCAGCGTCCGTCACAGCCTATCTAGCCTGCCTGATGGAAGGACCGAACATTAGAGAGTGAGCTGAATGAGTTGAGTCGCGCCGGATCGTGGCGGATTGTGTGACGGTCAGCAACTTCAGTCAGCAGCGACGCCAGCTGGGCGGAGCGACGCGCGTTGTTGGACTTTCTGGGAGGAGTCGTGGCCCTTCGTGGTTGGTTGGGACAATTTGGGGCCGCCGACGGCCGATCGTGACCTGACACCTGTCACATTCTTGGACTTGTCTCTGGCCCCCTCACCACATCCGCAGCAACTTCTCGGCTCACTAGTGAGTACTCGGCTCACATGCAAGCATGACATGAATTCGCCAACCAGCAGACCTGGATGAACAGCAGGATGCCTGTATCATACATACAGACGTTCGACACATACACACAAGCATGCCACCCCTGGCAGCGGGGGCATCGCATCACAGATGCGGGTCAAGCAAGGCGCCGCGTAGCCGGCGCTGTCAACACCGCACGAGTCAACACCACATGTACACGTTTTGTGCGGAAGCTGAGACCACTGCTGCAAACAAGCTTGCCGGATGGGGGCCATGTTTTTTGGAAGAAAATTCGCAAATCCGCCCCCGCCGCTGGCTACTGGCGGCGGGCACATTCTGGAAGACGACAGAGAAAAACGATAGGCACTGCTGATGCCAAGCTGAGCACCATGGCGGCGGCAAACGCGCCATACCTGCGGCCATGCATTCACACCTCATTCAAACGTCATTCGATGCATTGCATCTGGTGCAGCCAGTCGGCATGCGCAGGCGAGTGCTTCGTGGGCGCCCGCACGTGCAGACAGCTCATCAGGCAGCGAAAGTGCCACACCTGACCTGGAAACAAGCGAGTCTGAATCGGGAATGGAGCAAATCGCACCACAGGTCGGCGCATTCGTCCGGCGGCAGCGCCCAGTGCTCGCAGGCGGCGTTGGCGAGGCCGCCCAGGCCCGCGTTAACCACCTGGTGAGTGCAGCAGGCAAGCGATTACCAAGACCGCTTTGAGCGAAGCGCACTCGCTGTGAGACTCGGTCATGGACGGTGCACGTCCCTGGTGTGCTTGTGTCCCCACACTGAAGCTTTCAGCACGAGTGCGAACCCGATGTGAAATTCGGGTAGCCTTTTTGTCACCAGGATGGAAAGGGGTCCTTCTCACCAGCGGCGCCAGCAGCCCCAAGACGGCTGGACACGCCACGCAGAACCACAGCGGCACCTGCGGTGGGGAACAGAGACAGACACTTGCAGGCAGGCAGACAAACAGGGCGATGTCACGATTGCCAGCGCTGGCGGGACCACAGAAAGCAGGTGGCGTCACACAGCTGCCCTTGGTGGCAGTGCCAGTAACGTCTCTCATGAAGTGCGAGGCAGACACTGCACACGTGTCGACGGCACTCAGCGCCGCAGGAGCTGCTGCGCGTGGCGTTGAGCCACAGGGCGTTGCAGAGGCCGGAGCAAGCGCACCTGGTAGGCAATGGCAACGCCGATGCCGGCGACAGCAGCGCGCAGGACCACTTGCGCCAACCTTCCTACCCCAGCATGCTCCTGAGGTCAGTGAACAACAAACAACTGTGGCAAAGCAGCTTCAACACATTTTCCAGCAGGTGTTTCAACAGGTGTCTCAACAGCGGTGGCCTCGAGGCTGCATTACCAGGGTGTTGTCGAAGCAGCACAGGGGCAGGGCCTCTGACACAGCATGCCTCAGGTGGAGAGTGAGCAGACCTCTTCAGCAGCCGCGTTTTGCATTGCCAGTCATTCAGAGAAGTTTGCTGGCAACATGGCCGGGCTTGGTAGGCGTGCAGAGGCGCGCACCGTGATGTTGACGACGCGGGAGATCTGAGAGAACATGCTGTCCGCAAAGTCGCCCAAGCCGCCGCTCAGCGCCGCTGTTGGCAGCGCCTGCATCTGACGCACCACGCGGCTGTCCAGAACGACGCGGCCTGCAACACCAGTCTGATGTGAGCAGACAGTCACATCAAAGATCGTATGCTCGCTACATGTATGGGCCACCTTGAGGACGGCTATGCACTGCGGCTCGAGTGAGAACGTGTCTGGCAGGTGCTCTCAAGGTGAGGCGACTGGCGCACACCAAATGACTCGACAGCACGTGCCATGACGCGGTTGCGCTGGTGGCTCACCCGACGAGATGTCGTACATGGCGAAGGGAGGCGAGGCGGGGTTGGACTTTGAGAAGGTCGCAGCCTCGAGCCTGCACAGGCACAAAGGCTGATTGGCAATGACGATTTTGAGGGTGGCATGCTCTGCGAGGATCTGCCACATGCATGATGCAGACGATGTGCTGTGGGTGTGAATAAACATCGAAACCTCGAACACCAAAGTGCATCAGTGGAGGCACACGCCCTGAAGTTGGCCGCTGTCCAGTTCTGACTGCCAATGGCAAGGCAGCTGCCTTGGCAACTTCACGAGAACTTTCTGGGTCAGTTGTACGCAGCTGGTGCTCACTCAATGGGGAACAGCCGCCGGCCGAGGCTGCCCTCCAGCACCGCCGCCGCCGAGTTTATGGCGGACACTGGAAAGATGTGTGCCAGGCCATGCGTGTCGCCGTCCGCGATGCACATGTACGGCTGACCCTCTGTCCGTCTGCAGTCAAGCGCCCACCAGGCGAAGTTCAATCTTTCCACGAGCCGAATTGGTGACGCTATAGAAATTCGGCGGGCCGCGCGCGCCGTCGGTTTTTGTGACCAAGCAGAAACTCCAAATCAAGCGAGCCGTTCTGTGTCTCGCCGATCTTTGAGGCCAGTACGGTATGACTGTGGCAGCCGCGTTGCCCATGGCATAGGGTTGGTGGAAGGTTGTGCTAGGCAGAGCGTAGCCACGGCAGGACAGCTGGCGCCATTCCATCTTGACTGATCAAAAGTGTGGTCATGTAGCGCATGTTTCACAGCAGTAAAGGTGCAGCACCTGGCTGGTGGGTCGCCCGCGATGAACGCCACGACCGCCGCCTCGCCGTATCGGTCCGCGCTGGCAACAACCGCCTCGATGCTGTCGCCTCGATCTGCGACCAGAAGATGGCAGGAACCATCACTGTCAAATTGTTCCTGAAAACAACAGCTTGCAAGCCAAGCTGACTTTGCGTTGCTGATCAATCGTGATATTGAGAGCGCACATGCAAGTGGACATGCCGACAATCCGCCACATGAGCGCCCTGCCGTCAAAGGGATGCATGGGCCATGGTGCCGTAAAGTGCAGTTCTGACATCACCTGCGACCTGGGCGAACGTCAGGCGGCTGCCGAAGCCCCAGGAGCGCGCCAGGCCCGCCGCGCGGGCCTGTAGCCACGGCAGGTCGTGCCCTAGGTCCGAATATGCCGCTGTGGAGGCTCTGCCATTTGGCGCCGCCTCTGGCTTGGAAGACCCGCCGGCCGCCGAGAAATTGCTTTGGAAGGTCATAAAGACGTCTCGGCCGCCGGCGAGCAGCGCCGGCGGCATGCTGGCGGCCAGCCAGGCGCCGCCGGGCAGCATGTCGACCATCTGGTTGCCGCAGTCAACGTGGCCTTTGAACAGCCCGCCCAGCAGCAGCAGGATCAGCGGCCCCATGCCACCTGGCTCAAGTCAACACAATGCTTCAGCTGGATAGCCCATGGCACCTGATTCAAGACAATACAATGCTTGAAATGCACAGCCCTGCCGAGGCAGAATCCCTGCAGTATCCAAATGCTGCGAACGAAAGTCTGAGGGGTTTGATCACCCGCGGCAGCAAGAACTCCCAGTCTGATCCACTTGAAGCGGCGTTCGCGGGCTGTTTCGCTCTGCGCCGGGTCTGCAGGGTCTCGTTCCGCGTCGTGCATGCCGGACGTCTGAACAGGCAGCAACGGGTCGCTGGTGCTCGCCATCGCGTCAGAATTGCACAGGGTTCGCAGCTAGGGCGAATTTCGTTCCGGTGAGCGTCACATCTGGAACGAGGAAGACAGCGACAGAGAGCACCGTGCTGCAGCTGGTCAGCTTTTCCTTGGACCTGACCTCGGAACCTTCAGTTTGCTCAATCGCAAACCGCAAGCGCTCAGATCAATGCAGGAGCTGCGCACACTCAGCCGATGCATCCAGAGGTGCACTCATGGCATCCGAAAAAGTAGCATTTCCGGGATAGCAATTGCACCGGCCCCAGTCGCTCAAAATTGCCAGGCGTGTCTGCCAGGTGCAGCATGAACCGCCATCTCCGCACACGCAGACATGTACCACGAACTCATGGACTCTCACAAAGACAGGTGCCAGCACTACGCATAGCAGGTGCTTTGGTCCCCACGACCAGCAAAGCCGATGTAAATCCTTCCGATTCCTCCGCGCTTCCACGCTGCCGGCGTGAGGCTCGGGCGCCCCCTGGTTATTGAAGTGCAACTCTGCCTCTTGGTGCAATGGGACCCCACTGTAGCGCAGGCGATGCTGCTCAGGCGCCAGCCGCGCTGCCAGGGTCATCGGCCGCGGTGCGTGCCCGTGGTTGTTGAAACTGCAAATCCTTTCGTTGGAACGACGTGGACGACGCTCAGGCGCCGGCCACGCCGCCGCCGGGCACACCGCCGCCGGCCACGCCGCCGGCGTCCTTGGGCCGCGGCGCGCGCCCGGGATTGTTGAACTGCGACGCAGAAGGGTCGCCGGGCCCTAGCTGCGGCTGCGGCTCCCCCTCTGCGTAGCCCAGCACCAGCTTGGCGGTGCGCGCCAGCATGCGCTGTCGCAGCCCCGCAATCAGCGCCGCTCGCGCCTGTACGAATGACACACATCTGATGGGAACAGGTAGGTGAAGAATGATGTTTGTAGCACAGCCCAGCACCAGCTTGGCGGAGCGAGCCAGCATGCGCTGCCGCAGGCCGCGAACAGCGCCGCCTGCGCCTGCGTTGATGCAAAGACACAACCCTGCTGGAAATGCCAGGCAAGTGACATATTGAAGCATGGCCCAGCAACCAGTTGGCGGCTCGCATGGCATAAGTTGCCGCAGCCCCGCGACCGCTGCCGCGCGCGCCCACGACTGTGTGCGACGGAAACACCAGGGGACATATGCAAGGGCGACTTGCAGGCTGTTGGGAGTGGATACTGACCAAACACGGAGTTTCTGAGGCTGCCGCCTGCAAGAAGGCAACATCTTGTGTTGGGAATTGAAATTGATCAGCGTTTGCTCACCTCGATGGCGCCCGGGGTGCCGGCCAGCTCCCGCAGGCGCGGCCAGTGCGGTCCGAGCGCCACCTGAATCTGGTCCCAGATGCGCCGCGCCTCCCACGGCAGCGGCAGCCCCCAGGGCCCGCTGCCCTGCAGCTGCGCATGAAGTTGAAATTTCATGTAGAAGTATCGAAGAACAAGGACCGCCTTTTGCTGCTGAGGACTTGAATGACCGCGTGACCTCCCACGGCAGCGGCAGCCCCCACGGCCCGCTGGCCCGCAACTGCATGAACATACGTGGATTGTCAAACAGACTTTGCATGATCCTAGAGGTTGCTGCGCTGACAATGGAATTTGATGGCGCCTCCCACGGCAACGGCAGCCGCCACTGCCCGCTGCCCCGCAGCTGCGCGCATGCATTTGGAAAAAGTCAAGCAGAAAGTTTGAAATTCAAGGCCCTGTACTTTGCCCGATTGAAGGGCATAAATCGACCGACAGCATTGGGCAGCCCCTGGTCTTGGCAAGGGGCTGCAGCGCATTGCGCCTGTACACGAGATGACTCGGTGATGAGATTCTCGACTCGTTTCGTGTGCTGGACCATCAATCCGCTCGTTGATCACCTGCAGCGGCTGCGGCGCGGCGCCGTTGACGCGGTCCTGCAGCAGCGCCGCGATGCGGCGGGCGCGCCCCAGCAGCACCTGCAATCAGCATATCCAGATGTTAACCCGACACCCAGAGCAATCAGAGCTCGTTGGCGTGCACATCGGAGAGCTTGTTTTCCGGGCATTCTGGAGAGAATCGCAAGCGCCGCACACCTGCTCGCCACGGATGACGGGCACCACGCGGTCCGCCAGCAGGCGGCCACCGCTCCGCGTGATGCGCTCCCGGGCTTGCTCTGCACAGGGGATTCGAATAGGCTCAACGCCTTTCTTACTCAGGTCGGCTGCATGTTGTTGAGTTGTTTCGTTCTATGCTTGCGGAGCGCTTGCATGGGGTTGTGAGGCAGCCTGGCGGGGCTTGCAGGTACGGATTGTGTCTGCTACTCACCCAGAGTACACGCACAATCTCTTCAAACCTGTGTACCACCTATGCATAGACGGTCGGAAAGGAATCTGTCGGAAATGAAGGCAAGTGGAAGGCCAACAGGCCAGATGATGGCGGGACAGACTTCATCGCAGAAGGACGACTTCTGAACGACGATATGGAGGAGATTCCTGAGAAGCGGCAGCTGGCAGCTGCAACAGCACAGAATGGTAGCTCTGCACCTGCTGCGTAGGCGTCGATCAGGCGCGTGAGCTCGGCGATGAGGGGCGCCCTAATCGCGGAGCCGTTGTCCGACACCTGCGTAGCAAACGCGCCCTAACTAGTCTTCATAGAGACTTGATCCGTGTTTCATGGCTCTCGCACCAGGAACTGCGGCGCAATGGGCCTCGTGTGCAGGAGACGGTGCCCGCAACCGCTTGCCCCACACCAAATGCGGGACAAAGGAGGGGCGGCAGACAGCTGCCGGCAACGGCTTTCGCAATGGATGAGGGAGACTGGGAAGCTGGACGCAGAGGGCACACGACATGCAGAGCAGGGGCAGCGAACCGCAATATCGGCGAGAGGCCACACCTGCTCAGACATGAGTTCACTGCTCTTGGTGCCCATCCACGAATGGCAACAAGAAACGGATGGGCGGGGTTAGGGAAGAGGCCAGGCGGGGTGCGCACCACGAAGTCGGCGAGGAGCCACAGCTGCTCGGCGGTGAGCTCGCTGCTCTTGGCGCCCTCCCGCAGCAGATTGTCCAGCCGGTTCCACCGGAAGCGCCCCTCCACCAGCACCATCTCCTCCAGCGACCGCCTGTACGTGTTGTGGAATACGGTTACTGAAAGAAATAATTTAACAAGAAGCAGAAAAATGGAATCAGCAGGTTGTTCAGCCGGTTCCACCAGAAGCGCCCCCAAGTAAGCACCAACTCCTCCAGCGACTGCCTGCACGGTCTAGAAAAAGCAGCAAGGTAGCAGCAAGACGTGAACATCATAATCGGTCACGGCTGAGCAAGTGGGTCAGGGCCAGTTCCATCGGCAGTGCCCTCCGCCAGCATCATCCCCTCCAGCGGCCGCATGCAGGAGCGGGTACGTGATTACTTCAGCTGGTGGGCCACACCTCAAAGAAGGTTCCGGGAAAGTACATAATGCTGCAGACGTTGCATGTAGGTGTGACAATGCTGACTGCTGCAAGTGAAAACTCAGGTACGACACTCGGACCCTCCATGACAGAAACATTGGTACCGATTGGTGATTCGATCACCGATCATTGGTACCGCCCGTGCAGGCCTCGTGCAGGTCTGATTGGCAGGCTGGCAGTCATTGCAAATGCGATGCAGCCCTGCGACAGCACTCCCCCTTCCCCGGGCGCAACACCCATACCTCCAGCTAGAGTTTCCCAACAGCTGCCCCCGCACTGGCCGCATCTTGGTTGGAGTTGGCTGAAGACCCGCTCCCACAGCCATGCCTTACCCGCGCAATCCCATGCACCCGATCAGCATGGCAGTGGCATAGCATAGTGTCAGAAAACGGCAAGAGGTCAGTCTGGCGCACACCTGAGCTGTGGCGCCGGGTCGGTGAGGATGCGGCGCGCCATATACCTGCACCATGCAGGCAGCATTGATTGCTCTGGCGGTCAGGTGGCATCCGATTGTGTTGGGACACCGAGAGTGATGTTGTCAGATGGGAGGCGAGTCTGGCTTCGTGCACCGCAGTGAAAGCCAGCCCATGTACGGAGGGCGCAGGGAGTCAGCGCTCCCAAGAGAGGGCAACTCAAGGCAGGCGGAGTCAACACATGCTTTACTGTGACACGCTGCTGACAGTGCTGCGTCAGTACAGGCCATGCATTTGTTCATTTGCAATGGAGAAAAGAGAAGCTCACGGGTATGCAGCCGCGAGCAGCTTGTAATTGGGGTCGGCTGACAGCGCTAAACCCTCCAGCACCGTCAGCGAGCGCAGGATGAGGGCATAGTAGGCTGGCACCCTGCAGCAGCAGCGGGTGGCGCAGTATGTTTAAACGTTGCTGTACAACAATCAGCAGATGTAGCAACAGCTTCCGGCAAGAACGACACGAGAGCGTCTCAAAATGCAGCATGTGCATTTATGCAAGCCAGCTCGGCACACCTGAACGGGTACTGGAACAGGACCTGCAAATACGCGCCATGATCTCAATCGTGGATTCGGGTGAGAGGAAGGAGGACGAGGGTTGGCAGGACTGAATGGTCGAGCAGCAAGATACTATCACAAGAACATGGACGGTCGCGGCAGGGGCCCGCCGCCACACCAACGAAAAGCACTGCACACCTTGCATTGGCAGTCAAGTGTGACATAATATGACGATAAACGTGGTACCCATTCATGCGTACCTCGCCAAGACCGTCGACGATGGCACGGAAATTGAGTTCCGACACGCTGCGGTCAAGGACCTCATCGAAGAAGCGCGCCAGCTCCGGCGCAATGGGCGATGTGTCGATGCTGCAGCGCGGGAAACACAAGGCTTAGCGGTGCATTTGGGACTCACTAGCCTTGATGCATGTCGACGAACTCTGCCCAGCAATGGGCGACGCTGCACCACCGAAATGAACAAGGGAATATGCAGTGGAACCGGATCGATGTGCTGCAAGCCTTGACAAACGCACGACAAAAGGCACGACAAAAGGCGCTGATGCTTACTGACTGACGCTGACTAACTGACGCTGACTGACCGACGCTGACCTTGGTAAGCACTGTACAGCCAACGCTGACGCTTGGAAGTCTTGCAAACTCATGACACTCAATGGCAACAAACAACATGGAGATGTGGTCACCTGCGATCCATGAAGTCCAGGTCGTAGTAATCGCGACACATCGCCTGCAAACAAAAACCAGTCAGCGTCAGCCAACAGTCGTTGGTCGTGTCACGCAGGAATGCATCATCACACGCTCGCAGTTGGCAGAGTCTCGCATGCCGCCACCAGCCTGTGGCGCCAGCCTGTGCCTCGGCTCAAGAGACTATTCTACTTTCAAGGATGCAAGCTCAAGGTGCATGTCCAAGCCTGACTGCATTGGGAATGCAAGCTGGAAAGAAGATGAAGGGGAGGCGCACGTCATAGTCCCGGTTTACGAGATGCGTGACATGGCTGATAATGGCGTATCTGGCATACTGCGGCGCTGAGCTCATCATGCCGAAATCTGCGGCAGCCATGCACAGACTTAGGAAAACATGGCTGATGATGGTGTATCTGGCATACTGCAGCGCTGAGCTCATCATGCCGAAATCTGCAGCAGCCATTCACAGGTTTAGAAAAACACAACAGTGAACAAATAAGCCGACAAGTCGATCGTCATGCGCCGTGCATGCGTTGCCTGTTGATTTGTGCAGCGGGACAGCAGGCAGAACGCACCCAGATACACAAGGTCGCCACTCCTTGTCGCCAGCAGGTTGCCTGCGCGGATGTGGCAACCACACTGCATTATGGACTTGCAGCGGACCTATGGCCGTTCCAAAGTCGGGCAGGCAGTTCACGGTTGATTGGGATTCAGCAGCTCGCAGCGCATGGATCTCTCATTGAGTAGGTCACAGAAACAGTCACCCACCTGGATGCGGATCGGCATGGAAGAACCCGTGCTCCAAGAGCTGTCGCAGAGTGCACTGGATGCCCACCTGTAAGCTCCACCACAATGCTGTTTCGTGTTCGTTTGCATGAGGACGCGCTCTCGGTCTGCGCATCTCAGCACATCGACGCGTTGACGACCCAGCGGACTTGGTGTCTCATGGGCCGGACAAAGGCTGGGAATAAACCTATTTAGGTTAAAACATAGGAGGCCTGTGGCGTTCCTTTTTAACAAAGCTTCACTGGCCTCCTTTGTTTTATACTTTTTGAAAGAAGGAGACGGTCAAGTCGGCTTTCAAAAAAAGGTTAAAACATAGGAGGCCTGTGGCGTTCCTTTTTAACCAAGGCTCAATGCGTTCCTTTTAAAACAGAGCTTCACAGGCCTCCTTTGTTTTATACTTTTTAAAAGAAGGAAGCGCTCATGACGGCTTTACAAAAAGGTTAAAACATAGGAGGCCTGTGGCGTTCCTTTTTAACAAAGGCTCAAAGGCCTCCGTTGTTTTAT
>JAABUL010004410.1_pt1 | contig 18908 bp, 22 predicted proteins | sample 5559151 | NCBI WGS metagenome assembly JAABUL01 (sample SAMN10711876, study PRJNA513368) | rock metagenome | isolation source: Antarctica rocks | place: Antarctica: Victoria Land, Pudding Butte sud | reverse complement strand
AATCCGCAGAGGCGATGAATGCGGCCGCTCGCATTAACCCAGATGGTGATGACATTTCCTTTGTGGCGCTTTGCGAAAAACTCACGTGGCCATACGATGCAACGCTCCTGTATGGCCTATTAGGGGAACTCGAGCGCGATGGAATGGTGGAGGTATCTCCTTCCATTGCCGACAACTCGTTCCGCATCACGTTCACCGGCTATGTCTGGGCAACGAGACGACACGCTGCGGCCAAATTCCGGCTCATCACCGAACTGATCGAAGAGGGTGAGAACGTCAACGTCGATTTCAAGCGCGAGCTATGCGTGGACACCACCGATCAGAAGGCCGAGTTCATCAAGGACGTGACCGCACTCGCGAATACACAGGCCCGTGGCCAGCGGTGGATGATCGTCGGCCTGAACGATGACGGCACATACTTCAGACCTCCCGCCACGACGATCACCACCGATCGGCTTCAGCAGGTCGTCAACCGCTACTCCTCGCCGCCCGTCCCCATACGCTACGAGGTGATCGACCATCCAACCGGACAGCTCGGCATACTCGAGGTGGCGAGGAACCCGATCTCGCTCCCATACACGTTTGGCAAAGACATGGACGGCAAGACGCCCAGAAAGAAGGGCGAATGGTTCGTTCGGCACAGCTCCCACGTTGAGCACCCCGACGACCGTGAGCGCGAACTGATCGAGCAGGAAGCCCACCGCGCCGCAGCAAAGGCGCAATAAGGGCCCACAAAACTTCACAGCCGAGCGTGTATGTGCGCGGATATGAGGTTTTCTGAGGTGGCGACCGTACCCGCAACGCACGTCTTTGTCTGCCGCGCGCGAGCAGGAGCGCACTGCCTAACTCGATGACCGCAATGGGGTGAGAATTCGACATATCCCTTAAGGCAAATCTCTATACACAGAGGGGAACACGCGGTACACTCCCCGTAAGGACAACGACCAGGAGGAATCGGTGATGCCGAAGCAGAAAACGCGCCCGCAATCCCCCCCCAGTCCATCGCCTGCGGGAATCCACGTCCCGGAGCGTGGGCTCGCCGACATGCGCGAGGCGGCGGACTTCCTCATGGAAGATGCGGAGGCGGTCGAGCGGGTGCTCGCCGCAGCGGGCGTGCCCCTCGTGCATGCGGACGCGGGGGCATGCGTGCGGCGGCACGACCTCCGCCAGTTTCGCGCCCGTGACCAAGCCGAGCAGCGCGAACGGCTCCGCGAACTGACCCGCATGAGCATCGCCCTGGGCTTGGACGACGTTGACTACGCTTCGCTCTCCGCTGACCGCTCCTGAGCCGTGCCCGCTCCCCATGTCGTGCTCGACGCGAACATCATCGTGCATGCAGACATCCGCGATCTTCTGCTCGACGCCCACATCGCCCGCGTGTGCCGCGTGCGCTGGACGGACGCGATTCTCGCGGAGGCGCGGCGGGCTCTGATCGCGGATCTGGGGAGGAGCGAAGCGGAGACCGACCGCCTGCTCGCCGCCATGCGGCGCATCCGCCGGATCCACCTGACGGGATACGAGGGACGCATTGCCGCGATGACGAATGATCCCCACGATCGGCATGTCGCCGCTGCCGCCGTGCAGGCGAGGGCGGACGTGGTGACGTTCAATCTCCGCCACTTCCGTGCGCGCGACCTCGCCCCATTCGGGATTGCGGCCATCCATCCTGACCCCTTCCTCACCGCCCTTGCTGCCGACGCACCCCGCGTCCTCGCCCGCATCGTCCGGGCGCAAGTCGCCCAACGCACGCTTCCCCCGCTCACGGCCGACGCGTATCTCGACCGGCTGGCCGGGTCACTGCCGCGCTTCGTCGGGGCGGTGCGCGCGTCGCTCACTGCCGCCAACGCAGAGGAATAGCGGCCGTCATCGTCCTCATCGCCCTGCCGTCTCCGCGCCCCACGGCGGGGATGGCCATCCCGCAGGTGGCGGCGCATGGCCGCAGGGCGCAGCCACGGCCCGGTCGTCACCAAGCGGGGGGGATGCACGGGGATATGTCTCAATGGTTTTCGCCCCTGCTTCCCGCAATCCCAAGCGGTCCGTCAGCACCGCCAGCAGGTACGGCATCTTGTTCACGCCTCGCTCATCCCGGTTCTTGATCGCCGACGTGCGGGCCTGCGTCATCGCCCGCGCGCTGTAGACCGCCGCCACGAACTCCTCCCACGCCACCCCCGACTGCCGGTAGAGATTGAGCGCCCGACTCGTCGTGCTGCCCAGCGTGGCCCGGTCCCCCAGCTCGCGCCGGAAATCGCCAATCAGCACCAGGATGGCGTCGCGAACGGGATCCGGCGGTGTCACCGAACGTGGGGCGGGGTGAGACGAGGAAACGGGCGCGGCGACCGATCGCGAGGTGGGGACGGGCAGCGTTTGCTCAACAACATGCAAGGGGGAGGGGTCATTCGAATATTCGAATCCTCCCTCGTCTTCTTCGATTCTTTGTTCTTCTACTGAGAACCCGGTTTCGCCGGGTTCTTGATCCCGCTCTTGCTGGGGTCTGCTCGGTGCAGTGACGAGGAGGCGGTAGGTGTTGACGAGACCACGCCCGCGGCGGGTCTGCTCGACGAGGCCCGCCGCCACGAGCTCGTGCATCACGCGGCGCACCAAGTCCTCGCCGGCGTCCATCAGTGCGCAGAGGCGGGCGTAGCCCACCCGGACGACATAGCCGGTGCGCGGGCGGGCATGCTGGAGGAGCAGGGTGTAGAGGAAGCGGGCATCGCGGGAGAGGGTGGGGTCCAGCAGGACGGTGTTCGGGACCTGGGTGAAGCCGACGACGGCGAGGGGCGAGGACGGGGACGGGGAGGGAACGAGAGCAGCGACCATACCGGCGCTCCTGTTCAGTGCACTGATTGCCCGCAGGGTTTTCGGTTTGCCTGTTGACAAAGCGTACTGACATAGGGTACGGTGTGCCCAAGCATTTAGGGGTGTCACCGCACCTGCCATAGTCGCCCGCGAACGCCAATTCGCGGGCGACTCTCGTTTGTGCGCACCGGTGGTTAGCCGATGGGCAACGCCGTTGCCCTTCATGATCCGGGACGGCGAAAAGGTACTTGTCACTATACGTGGTCAGCAGGCGAATGTACACCCACGTCGCGGGCGTGCCCCTCATATCACCCCGGCGCTCTCCAACCCGAGCAGCACGCGCCACCAGGAGCGTCGTGGAGGCTCCTGTCCACCCCTCTGAACGTCGTTTGTGACCGAGATGGATGATTCGTCCTCTCGGATACTTGCGGAGCGTGTGGCGGCATTAGCATCCGTACCGGACGGCTGATGGGCGACCGACATGTGTGGTGGGATGACAAGCATCGATTGGGCAAGGAGTCGGCGGAGTTCGGCGCGTTCCATGTCTGCGCGTTCCGCCTGTGCATTGAGGGCGGCAATCTGCGTTTCGAGCTGATCGCGCTGTCGCTGCACTTCGGCGAGCAGCCCCCGTGTATGCAAGAAATCGCGCTCAATCTCTGCGGAGGCGCGATCACTTTGTATCGGCGATGCACTGGCGGCGCGATCGGAGCGTGAAGCGTTCGTCTGCATGCTGCTCATCTCATGCATAGGCTCGTCATTCCGTGCTGCATAGGCGTGCATATGTATGGTGGAATCGTCTTCATATGCAGGCATAGGCACGTCATCCGGGATCGTCACACGCCAGTGACCACGGGTGTCTCTCTCTGCCAGGAGTTCACCTCGTCGCACCCGGCGTCGCACCGTGTCGATTGATACACCCAGTCGCTCTGCCGCATCGGGGATCGAGACTGCGGTCATCGGATCACCTGCCTACGTATGCATGCCTCCCTGCCTATGTGGTACATAAGCAGCACGATCGTGTCTGCATACGCAGCATACCAATGTGTACGTACACATGCAAGGGCAGTGAACTGGCACGGCTCCCACGTCATTTGTGTGGCTTTCGCGAGGCAAGCACACAAACACCGGCAGGATTGCAACCCCTTGCCGGCGTTTTCTTCGGTGTGTCGTGGTGCCGATTACGCGGGCTGCGCTTCCCGCGCGATATGGAGCAAATCCGTATCTTCCGCGATGAGGTGATTGATGCCATCGCTCCCGTGGGCCATCAGCGCCACGCCAACGACGCTCTTCTCACCCGCGGCGCGGACGAATGCACGCACCGCCGCGAACGCGTCGTCCTCGGAGTGGTAGGTGTCGATCAGATTGCCGCTGGGGGTATCCCACAGCTCGTAGGCGTCGTGCATCGCCATATCCTCTCGTCTCACGCTCGTTATACCGCATCGATGCCCGTGACGCAACGGTGCATGAGCTGCTTGTCACCCCAGAGCGTGTGGTGCCCTTCCCGCTGCGCGAAGGTGCGCTGCACGCGGATCGCGGGGTCGTTTCCCGCCAGCAGCGCGTCGGCGATCGTCAGGGTGGCGAGATGCGTGCCGATCGGCTTGCGGGGAAGCGCGTTCGCCGCGCGCGCTTGGGCGGCAGTTGCGAAGACCGACACGCCGTCATACGCCGCGATCGCTTCCGGGGAGGTGCTCCGCAGGGGCGCGCCCAACTCCTTTTGCGAGCGAAAGTCGTCCGGCGTCGCCTGCTGGCTCTTGATGATCCGGTAAAAGGTCCGCGCCACTCCCCGCCCCTCTCCCCACCCGTCGGCAGCCATCTGCCGATCATGATACTGGTTGCACAGGGAATCGTGCGCACGGGGCGGCGGGCGAATCGGCATCGCACTCTCTAACCCCTTCGTCAGACCGTGCAGGTACGGCAGGGCAATCGCATCTAAATTTCGGACGATTTTCACCGACGTTTCTCAGGAATATGATTCCCTTTACCATCATTCCGTTACCCAAGCCGCCACGATCCACTCCCGGAACGACGATCGCGGACGCCGAGAGCTGCCGGAGGAGGGCGGCGGCTGCGATTCATCGGTAGATGATAAATTCGAGTGACGAATGTACGGCGAGACGGATTTAGATGCGATTGCCCTGCATACGCGCCCACCGCCCCGCCGGCGCCGGTCGCCCCAATACCCACTGGTGTCGCGCCCACGCGCGTCGCGCCCGCGCGCGTCGCGCCCGCCCCACTCCCACCAACAGCCACGCCGGCACGGTAGGACCAGAGCGAGGACAGCATCACGGCTGCCGGTGCGGGGCGTGGGAGGTGCGTGACGATCACTGCGGACGGCTCGATCGGCGTGCTGCGCTCACCTGATGGAGCCGCCGCCCGAGGAAGAGCAGACCGGTACCCAGGAGCGCGCTTGCAAGCACTGGGAAGGCATCGCCGCGGCTCTCCGCACCCGTCGCTGGCAGCAGCGCTGATCGCGCGGGTGGTGCGCCATGCTCGGCGAGCACCCGGAGCAGCACGCGCTCCCCCGCTTCGGTGGCCGGGAACCACTTGCCATCGTCGGGGCCGGCGCCGTTGACGATGCCGACGTAGTAGACGACACCGCGCGCCCCCTGCCGGTCCGGATAGTAGCGGACGTGGTCGAAGGCGCGGAAGCCGTAATACCGGATGAGGTCATACCCCGCGCCGGGATTGACGGGTGGGGCGATGGGGCTGCGGTCATCTTCGAGGTTGTCGATGAAAGGCAGGTGCAGCATTGCGGCCGTCACTGCGCGCTCCCCGGTCAGCCCGGGACCGCTGATCGTTACCCGATCGAATGCCCCCTTCGCCGCGACGGGGCGGGCAGGGAGCAGCGCGGCGATGACGATCAGGAGAGCGAGAATCGTGATGCGACGCATGAAGCCCTCCCTTCTGATCTCCCGCTCCTCCCTCTCATACAACGTACCGGCCACATCGGTTCCCGTTCCCTTCCGCGCGGACGGATGGGCGGCAATGCGTATGGAAACGACATACCGTGCGTGATGCTCTCGTGAGCGGGCCACACAGCGGCGCACGGGAGCGCGAAAGGCTCGCGGCTCACGTCATGGCGGAGCCGGGTGTGGGCGGGGTGTGGCCGCGCGCGGGGGGCAGGGAGCAAGGCGTGTTTTCGTTGCACTCAAACGGCCTTGCCGAGGGTGTGCCCCCGGCCCCCATAACGCCGCGCTCCGTCTCGCGCGATCCCGGCACATGATCCCCGCACGAACGCGTGACGCGACAGGTTCTCCCCGTCCGCACACTGACCGGCCCGTGACGATGCACCGTCGCGCGCACCGCTCCCCCGCTGCGGCCTTTCTTCCCTACCGGCCCGTGCGGTGACGTAGGACATGTGTGCTACACTCTGTACGGACATTACATAACGTAGCGGGCGGGGACGGCGTCCGCACCCAGCGGCATGGGGGTAAGAAGGGGGAGCGCGATGAGCGCGGACGGAAAGAGCGGGGAGCATCGCCGCCCCGGCCGACCGGCGAAGGCAGCAGCGGAGCGGCGCGACACGGTGATCGGGGTGCGCGTCAATGCGGGCGAACGCGCGCTGCTCGCCGACCGAGCAGCGGCGGCGGGGTGGGACGTGGGGACGTACCTGCGGGAAGCCGGGCTGCGGCGGCGTGTCGTGGGCACCGTGCCGGCCGTCAACGTCGAGGCATGGCGCGCACTCGCCCGCACGACGAGCAATCTCAATCAACTGACGGCGCATCTGAATGCGGGCCACCTGTCCGATCCGACCGGTACGAGGCGGCTGGGAGAGACGCTGACGGCGCTCGCCGAGGCGGTGCGCGTGCTCCGGCTGGCGCTCCTCGGCGTGACGCCGGAGGCGGTGGAGGAGGCGGGATGATCCAGAAGGCGCAAATCGGGCGGGGCTTTCGCGGCGTCCTGAACTACGTCTTCGCCGAGAGTGCCGAACGTGGGCACGCGCCGGCGCGCATTGTGGAGACGAACATGGCGGGGCGCGACCCGCGCGCACTGGCGGCGGAGTTCGGCGCGCTGCGCCAACGCAATCCCGACCTGACGCGGGCGGTCTACCACTGCTCCTTGCGTCTGCCGGCGGACGAGCATCTGGACGATGGGGGATGGGCGGGGTTCAGCCGCGACTACCTGGCGGCGATGGGGTTTGCGGAGGTGCCGTATGTGGTGATCCAGCACGCGCCGAACCATGTGCATGTGATCGCCTCACGCATCCAGTGTGATGGGCGGACGGTGCCGGACGGCAACGAGCGGTGGCGGAGCAACCGGGTGGTGTCCGGCTTGGAGGAGCGGTACGGGCTGTCACACGCCCGCGACCCGGAACGGGAGCGCACGCCGCGACCGCAGCTGAGCCGAGGCGAGATCGCGTGGGCGGAGCGGCGGGGGGAGATTCCCCCGAAGCTCGTGCTGGCGGCGCGGATCGACGCGGCGATTGCCCGCAGCGACGGGACACGTGCGGGGTTCGCTCAGGAACTGGGGACATTGGGGGTAACGGCGCGGTGGAACGTGGCGAGCACGCGGCGGGTGCAGGGGGCGAGCTACGCCCTGCGCGACGACGTTGAGGAGACGCGGACCTTCTTCAAGGGCAGTCAAGTGGGCAAGGAGTATGGGTGGAGCCAACTGGCGCAGCGGTTGGCTGCGCGGCAGCAGGAGCAGGAGCATGGACGAAGCGACGACGCAGGGACAAGGGAAAATGGCCGACTTGCAGCGGCAGGCCCGCGCAACGGTGCCCGCACCGACCGCGACGCCGATGGAGGAACACCCGCTTCCTGCAGCGAAGCGCCCCGCGCCGAAGCGGGCCGCGCCGACGGCCACGGCCGCGCCGAGCGGCAGTCCATCGGTACAGGTCGTCGAGCCGACGCCGATCATCAAGGCGATCGAGCGACTGCACCAGACGATCGGCGACGAGATGGCGACGGTGACGCGCTTCACGCAGGTGCAGGGGGAATATCTGACCGAACTGCAGCGGGCGCAGAACGCGTTGACGAGCGAGTGGTACAAAGTCGCCGCGCAGGTACCGAGCGTGCAGAGCGCGATGCAGCAGTTGGCGCAGGAGATTCGGCAGCGGCAGCGGGAGATGGAGGCGAGCGCGCGGCTCGTGCAACGGGTGGCGGCGGTGGCCGTGGCGGTGATGATCCTCGCCGTCGTGCTGACCGTGGGGGTGCTGATCGTGATCGCGCGGCGGCACCTGTAGACCGGACGACCGAGGCGGTGCGGCGCCACCTCGCGGCGATGGGATGCGACCGCTACGCGATCGGGGTGCGGGACCCGGCACGGGGGATACTGACGCGACAGGGGAGCGCGGACGAGATCATGGCGGGGATCAGCTGGCTCAAGGCGATGAATGCTCAGGGGAATGATATCTCCGTGCGGCCCGCGGGGAGTAGCGGGCTCGTGCTGGTGGACGACCTGAGCGCGAGGGCACTGAAGGAACTGACCCGGGACGGGCTGACGCCAGCGGCGGTGGCGGAGACGAGCGCAGGCAACTACCAGGCATGGGTGCGGCTCTCGGACGCGCCGCTGCTGCCCGAGGTGGCGACGGAAGCGGCGCGGGCGGTGGCGGCGCGCTATGGGGGCGATCCCACCAGCGCCGACTGGCGACAGGAGGGGCGGCTGGCGGGCTTCACGAATCAGCAGCCGGAGCATACGCGGGTGGACGGGCAACAGCCGTATGTGCGGCTCAGGGAGGCGCGGGGCGGAGAGGCACCCGCTGCCGCGAGAGACGTGTTAGTAAGGGCGCAGGAGCGCTTCGAGGAGCGCTTGCAGGCACCACGATCCGTGCCCAGGCCATCACACCCACGCGAGCACACCGGGGGCGGCGGACCTTCCTCCCGCGGCGCGGAGTACCGGGAGCGGGCGGCGCGGGATGACGGGCGCGGCGATCGGTGAGCGCGGCGCGGTCCGGCCGTGGCGGACGCGCCGTGGCTGCTCGCTCGCGGGTGCCCGGCGCATCGTCCGTGCGCTGCATCGCGGCGGGTGCCGAGCGATCCGCGTTCGTCTGTTCCTGCCGCGTGAGCGCGACGAGGGCGGCACCCGATGCGACCGGTTGCCTGTCCCCCTCGCCGCTGATGGACCCACGGAACAGGACGACCGCATCAAGATACGCCGGACCAAACGCCGTGATCCTCTCCGCCACGGCGGTGAGCGCGGCCGCTTCCGTGGCGAACTCCTCCATCAGATTGCCCGTGCGCGTGCTCCACAGCTCCCAGACTGCACCGTTCATCCGCCCAGACGATGAAAGCGGGATGCACTTGGACGTTTGCCACGCACATCCCCCCATCATTCTGCCGCGATTTATGGCACTACACGCTGCGCACGCCCGTTGAGCGGTACCGTAACGGTCGTCTGCTGTCGCTCGAGGTCGAATACGTGCAACGCGGTGCCGTCGGAGAGATAGACTTTGCCGCCAGCCACCCCGGCCACATTCGCGTAGGTTGGCAGCGGGATCGAGGCGGAAAGCGTCACGTTCGGCAGCGCGAACTCTTTCAGGGTGATGCCCGATGCCTGGCTCCTCGGTGCGAGCAGCATCCCTACGAGCAAGCTCCGGCCGTCGGCGCTCATCGTTATCACATCGAGGGGCACTGACTGAGGCGCCTGTCGCGCTGTCGTTACCTCGCGTACCTGTGTCCGCGTGGTCGCGCTTACTTCCACAATCCGCAGATCGTTGGTCACGATGTAGACCGTCCGCTTGTCCGGCGTCGTGGTCAGCCCCGCCACTTGACCCTCAACTGACAGCGGCGCGACGGGCGGTAGTGCCACGGTTGCACTGACGTTCCCCGTGGCGGGATCGACGAAGCGGAGGTCATTCGCGTGCGCACAAAGCGCGATGATTTGCTGCTCGAGCGTCGCAAATCGCGCGGCGCCACACTGATCAAGCACCGCATGCATTGGAAGTACTTGGAGGGATTTCGCATCCACGGCGGCGAGCCAGTAGTCGGCGCGATCATCGCCGAGGACGTGATAGCTGTAGATGAACAGCCGGGAGCCATCCGGCGTCAGGGATAGTCCTGACGGCCCCGGGCCGGGATACAGGATGCGATCCGCAATGGTCGCCTGCGCGAGCACGCGCCACGACGTCGTGTCGATCAACGATAGTTGGTGGGTCGGTGTCTTCGCGTCGCTGGACCACTTCGTGTCAAGCAAGAAGAGCCGATCACCCGTGGGGGTGACGAGGATGTCGGGCACATCCTGCGTCGCGATCCGGTGCAGCACCGCCCCTGTTGCCTCATCGAACACCGTTACCTCTCGATCACCGAGCGCATAACCGAGAACCCGGCCACTTGCGGTCGATTGCTGTGCCGTCGGCCGTTGAGTGGCCGATGGAGAACTCGCTGGGAGCACCGCGACGCCCCACATGAGGGCGATGGCGACGGTCAACGCAGCGGCGAGGCCGATAAGAAGGGGATTTCGTATGCGTTGTCGGAGAGTCATTGCTCACCTCCAAGTTACATTTTCGCGACGTGTGGGTCGCTCGTTCAACGGCCCGCCTAGCCTTCACATACTCTACAATAGACTAAGGCTACAGGTTCCCTCGCGATGCTAACCCCGCACGACAGCCTCAGTGCAGAACATGTGCGAACGACAGGGCCGCCATAACCACCAACACCAGGCCGGTTAGGCGCATGAGTGGGCGCTGCAAGGGCATCAGCCTATGGGCGAGTTGGAACGCCACTTCGTCGTGGCGGAGGAACGGACTGAGGAGGACCGCAGGCAACGCGCGTGCGATTGCGAACGCGCCGAAGATGAGTGCTCCCCCCGCGAGCGTCCCGCTCAGCAACGTCCACACCACGAGCACGTAGAAGCTGGCGAACGCAATCCGCGTCAACACCCCGATACCCAGCATCGCGCCATAGAGCCCGCCGGTCACTTCCGGCGCGAGCAGCGCACGCCATCCCGCCGGTACCTGCTCGTGGCGCTGGGGACGGGGGAGACGGAGGAATCCCCATTCCGCCAAGCCCCACGCGAGCGCGGCGATGCCACCAATACCTTCGGCTGCACGCTGGCCGAGATGTGTCGCGACGGGTTCGCCGAGCAACGCTATCGCCGCCCCGAACGGGATCGCGGCCGTAGTCGAGCCGAGCAAGTACGCGAGTGCCGTCGACACCCACCGATAGTTCCCGCGTGCCCTACCCACGGTAGGGATGGTTTCTACCATCGATAGGCCTCAGCCGGACCAGGTGAACGTGAGGCCGGTGAATATAGCGAGCATCACCGCGAGGTGTATCGGCATGGTCACGTCCTCCTCTAGGGTGCTGGCCGCGATGGGCAGCCAGTACCGCTACACAATCCGCCGTAGATAGCCATGGTGCATTTATAGGACCCGGCGGTACCGCACCAGTTCGGCTCGCTGCTGTTCGTGCAGAAGGGGTTGCCGCACGAGCTACAGCTGCCGCAGCAGTCTTGGTAGGTGTAGTAATACGAGCAATTCGTCCCCGGGCTTGTGCAGCAATAAGTCCACGAACTTCCCCCACTGCATCCGCCGGGGCAACTGCTGTCGCTCCCCCCGCACCCGGAGCACGGGTAGCCGTGCATCCCGCAATACTGCCACGACGAGCAGTCGCCTTGGGCGGCGACGGTAGGGAGGCGACGATCCCACGGCAGCACGGGGTCCAGCGTCGCTACGCCCGCGAGCACGAGGAGGCTTTTGCCCGCTTTCCCGAGCACACTGCGGCGCGGGGTCCGCTGGGCAAGTCCCCGGGCGAATCGCTCAATCTGCCCGTCGAGGGCTCCCATGCCCTCACCTGCGGACGGAGTCGAATCATGGCGCATGGCTGCTCCTCCCTTCTCGCGACGCCACATAGTCGTCCAGGGTTGCTTGGCCGCGGGATAGTGCCTCGACGAGGCTCTCAAGATGCTCGATGTGGTTGACGATCCCCTTCGCTCGCACGACGCCCTCGGCGTCGACCGCGAGAGCATATGGCGTGCCGAGAACGCCGTACTCCTGCGCAAGGTGCGCGGACATGATGTAGGGCCAGTCGCCAAGGCCCTGTTGCGCGACGTAGGTCCGATTCACGGCCTCGTCCTCGAAGGCGGTGACGAACACGACGTCAAGCCCCCCACGCTCGTTGCGTGCGATCGTCTTCGCCGCCGGTAGCAACTCTCTACAGGCGTCGCACGGCGGCGCGATGAACAACAGGAGCCGTGCCCGGCCATACGTGATGACCGGGGCCAGACTGCCGTGGATATCATTCGCCTGTATCTCCGGTAAGGTCGTTCCGATCTCCGGTCCCACGTTCGTCGTTCGCGCGCCCGCTGGCTGCAGTCGCAGATGCAGCACGCCGATTTGACGCACCAGCACGACGAGGACACATCCTTGGATCAGCGCGATTACCCACAGCGCGATGTTGCTCACCATTCCAAGTCTGTCCATCTGCGCCCACCCTCCTTTCGCCTCCGCCTGCTGTACATCATCGATGAAGGGACACCGCATCTCCGTGCGTTGACCGCGCTCGTGTTACCGTATGGAGGATCGCCGCAGCCTGCCCAAGAAGCATGAGACACACGACCGACAGGAACGCAACGACCGCGATCATGGCGCGCCCCTGCAATGAATCGAAAGTTGGATCGACGGAGGGAGATGCACGGACCAGAACGGTATAGACATCGCCAAATACCACGCCACTCGTGAGGGCGAGCAGAACTGCGAGGCGGGTCACCGTCAGAGCGGTTATGGGTTCGCGAGTGAGTGCCCCGAAGCAATGGCAATCTATAGATAGGTTCCGCTTGCGAGCACGGAGTACGGCAGCGAGAAAGAGGAGCCACAGAACAAGTGTGCTCACTGAGGAGACGATCGGGAGGATCTGACATACGAGCAGCGCGCCGAGGACAAGTTCTCCGAGAGGAAGGGCCCGCGCGAGATAAGCGGGCCACGATAGAGTGCGGATCATGACGCCATATGCCTCGATAGCACGACGAGTGCCGTGCGGATCTATAAACTTTCCCGACGCCGCCAGCAGAAGGGTGCAGCCAAGGAGCGGGCGGACGAATGTGATGAGCGTCAAGACCATCGTTTCCCCGTTGCTTCGTTCAAAGATGCCGGCAACCCGGCGATCTCCTCTCTATGGGACGGCCCGCCTCGCAGAAAACTGCGATATTGCATCCCTACGAACTGCCCCAGCCACATCCAATCTCTGGGACACCTGCAATTCTGGCATCCCACGCGGCCGCTCCGCTTCCGTACTTTGCGCCAATCCGGTGGCGGGTTTGCGCCACCCGCACGGCGGAGGATCGCCATCGGTCATTCGTCGAGCAGACCGAGCCGACTCGCCTTCAAGGTGAGGACGGCCAGATTCGGCGCTTCCAGTTTGGTTTCGAGGATCGTGACGATTCGCTGGATAGTCCGCAGGCTGCGTCCTTCCGCATGGGCGATTTCCTTTTCGGCTAACCCCTGTGCCACGAGGCGGAGCACTGACCGCTCGCGCTCTGTAAAGTGCGGTGCTGTTTCCTGTGAATGCGATGGCCGCTGCACCGTCAAGACGTCCGACACCCGGCGGCTGAGCCATATGCCTCCCTGCATCACGGTCCTGATCGCGGTGATGATGACGTCCGCGACCTCATCCTTGAGAACATAGCCCATCGCGCCCGCAGCCAGCATCCGGCGGACGTAGACCTCATCGTCGTACGCGGTCAGGATGAGGATCCGGGTTAGCGGGCAGTCTACGTGCAGATCGTTCACAATCTCATCGGCACGCGGCCCCGGCATTTGCAGGTCCAGGAGCAGCACGTCCGGCCGGAGTTCCCGGCATAATCGCTCCGCCTCGTCTCCCCGGCTCGCCTCGCCCACGAGGACAATACCATCCGCCGCGCGGAGCGTCTCGCGGATGCCGGAGCGCACGAGCGGGTGATCATCCGCGATCAGGATCCGAATCGTCTCCATCGTCGTTCCCCCTTCGTGTGGTCACCGGAATCCGCACGGTGATCACTGTGCCTTCCCCCGGCCGCGACGCGATATCCAATTCCCCGTCCGCCAGCACCACGCGCTCGGCGATGCCGATCAGGCCGAAGTGTCCCCCGCGCGCCAAGGCATCCAGCGATGCAGGGATGATGAAGCCTACCCCGTTGTCGCGCACGCTGAGCACGGCGTCTTCGACATTGACCCGGAGGCCGAGGGTGACCTGCCGCGCGTGGGCATGTTCGAAGACGTTACGCAGCGCTTCCTGGGCGGCACGGAAGAGGGGCAGGGAGACGGCGAGCGGCACCATCGTGTCCTCGCCCTCCATGTCGAGCGCCACCGCTGGCATCTCCGGCCGTAGCCGGCGCAGGCCTGCCACGTATCCGTCCAGTGCCGCGCTCAGTCCGAACTCCTCGAGTCCGGGCGGGCGCAACTCCCGGACGAGATCGCGCAGTTGTGCGGTGACCTCCTCCACTTTCTGCTGGACCGCCGCGATGGTCGCGATTGGTACTTCCGCCGCATGGCGTTCCCCCGCCCGCTTGCGGGTTTCCGCCAGGTGGCGGTTGATATCCAAAAGGTGCTGCACGGCGGTGTCGTGTAACTCGCGGGCGAGGCGCAGCCGCTCCGTCTCCCGGCTCTCCGCGAGCCGCCGCTGTGCCTCGATCAGGTCCGCCTCCATCGACTTACGCGCGGTGATGTCCTCCACCATCCCAATCGTGAACTGGGGGGTGCCGCTCGCGTCGCGGATGAGGGAGACAGTGAGATTGCCCCAGACGACGCGCCTGTCCTTGTGCAGGTAGCGCTTCTCCATCTGATAGGAATCGCGCTGTCCGGTCACCAGTTCCGCGAAGAGCTCCCAATCGGCTAATATGTCATCGGGATGTGTCACTTCGGTGAAGACCATGTTGCGTAGTTCCTCGCGGGTGTAGCCGAGCATCTGCTCAATGGCGGGGTTGGACTCGACGGGACGCCCGGTCAGGTTCGCCAGCACGATGCCGATCGCCGCAGCGGAGAAGATCGCCCGAAAGCGGGTCTCGCTCTCCCGCAGCGCTGCGGCGGTGCGTTCGCGCTCGTCCAGGAGCGCGGTGCGGAGCGTTTCCTGCTCGCGCAGGACGGTGGCGCTGGCACGTTCCAGATACCCGGCGGCCACCGCGCCCAGGAGGGCAATCAATCGCGATTGCAGCGCGGTCGTGCGCGCCGGGGGGAGGCCGGCAACGAGGTCGGAGCCGAGCACGATCAGCGTCTGACGCAAGACCTCGGGATGCAGCAAATGCAGCCCTGCCAGCTGCGCACCGATCTCCCGCGCTTCTGCCACATCAAGCGCGTCGGTCAGTAGGAGGCTGATCGCCCGATCGACCAACGCGGCGAGTTGGTCGCGGAGCTCCGCCGCCGACAGCGGGGAGAAGGTAATATGGGCGATAGCACGATACCATCGCGCGGCGATCACCGTGCTGCGCGGGATGAGCGGGCTGTGCATTGAGCGATCTTGGACATCCATGGCGCACCTGTTGCGTGTCGGCTGTGCGGCGAGATGGGGCGCGGCTTCCCCTGCTCAGGGCTTGTAGCCGACACCGGCGAAGTTGATCGACCGCTCGGGCGTGTGCACGAAGAGATCGTCGTCGCCTTCCGGGTGCCAGAGCGGCACGTACACCACCCCCGGCTCCACCAGCGTCAGACCCGCGAAGAAGCGCTCGACCGCCGTGCGCGTGCGATATTTCCCCGGGTTGGTCGTCCCGGCGTAGAGCCGTTCGGTCTGCTCGGCGATGTCCGGCGGCATCGCATCGGCGGTGCCGTGGGTGATGGCGATGTAGCTCCCCGATGCGAGCTCGTCGCGCACGGTGCACACTAACCCGTCAGCGTCGGCGTCGTCGGGGAGGAAGTGCAGCACGGCGACGATCAAGACCCCGATCGGTCGGCGGAAATCGAGCAGCCGCCGGATGTCTGGATGCTGCAAGAGCCGCGCGGGCTGGCGTGCGTCTGCCTCAATCGCCAGGGCATAGGCGTTGTCCGCCAGGATCGCGTTGCTGTGTTCCACCGCCACCGGATCGACATCGACATAGACCACCCGGGCGGTGGGGTTGGCGCGCTGGGCGACCTCGTGCACGTTGCCGACGGTCGGGATGCCGGAGCCGATATCGAGGAACTGGTCGATCCCCTGATCGAGGAGAAAACGGACGGCCCGGCGCAGGAAGGCGCGGTTGGCCTGCAAGGCGAGGGGTGCCTCCGGGAAGACGCACAGCACCGCCTCAGCGGCCTGGCGGTCGATGGCGACATTGTGGAAGCCGCCGAGGAAATAGTCGTACATGCGGGCGACACTCGGCTTGTCCGGCCTACTGCTCCCCGCCTCCGTACTCATACACTGCCTCTTCCACCGACGAGTGCCGTCGGGCAAATACGCACCGGTCCATAGAGCACCGATACTGATGAGCATTCTGCAACGCGAAGTCTTCTGTATAGTACGGAAATATGAGACTTATGTCAAGACATGAATCCAAGTAGCACTCCTCAAACTGAATCGACGGACCCTGTACAACAAGAGAATCCCTCACGAACACGCCTCCGGTTCCGCTGGTGCCGCTGCTTGTTGAAGAATCGCCGGTTGCGTTGCGTCCCAGCAACCTGCTAGCATCGAATCAGTGGACAGACGATCCCTTCTGCGTAGTGAATGATGCTGATGACAACCAAGAACGCGCCGATTGCTGCCCGACAACGCGCGAATGTCACTGCACGAAAGGTGACGGGGCTCGCCGATACCCTACAGGAGGCCGTCCCCGACTGGCTCGCCGCATGGATGGCGCGCTACCTCACTTTCGCCGAGAAGATCGCCCTCCACCTCGACCGCTTCATCCCCTTCTTCACCGCCAGTTACGGGCACGACCGGGCGTGTCGAAGACGACCCCCGTTGGCTGGACGATTTCGCCTGCGTCACTCGCCGCGATGCGAAGGACGTGGCGGACGAGCAGTATCGGAACCAGCGGGCGTAGCGGCAATAGCGGCTAACACGACGGGTGTCATTGGGGCAGGAGTGCCGGTCGCATTGTCCTCGCGCGTTGAGGCGGTCATATCAACCCCATGCATATCAACCCGGCGCCTGTACTAACTCCCTGCATACTAATCCGACGGTATAAAATCCTTGCATGTAAAATGTCTGCGTATGAACCCCTTGCGTATGAACGCGGTCGATCGTAACCGGGTCGCCGGTGAGTTCGCCGCCTCCGACGCGGATGGCCTTCAGCGGGCATTCCGCTGGTCTGACCCATGAGCGGCGACGATGCAACAGATCGTACTCGTTGTCGTCTTCCTCGGCGAAGAGACCCGTAAGCGAAACCCGGCGCGGTGAGCGCCAATCTCAGCCGTTTTCCGTGCCGGGCGGGAGTGAGAGATCAGCATTCCACGCCATATGGAGATTCTACCCGCCGTCCCCAACGATACCACACGGGGCAGGAATGCCCCTGAGCACCACGTAGATCGGTCTGCGTACGGATTGGGGAGATACTCTCTATCGTCGGTGTACAAGCGCTTAGAACGACTGACAACGCGCTGTAGGATAATTGCAATCCGAGCACGTCATCGAACCGCCCAGAGTGTCAGGATGAGCCCTAGACTCCTGACGCCAGGCGGTCAGAGAAACACGAAACGATCCTACTCTGACACAAACTGCCGGTCACCTGACAGCCGAGATAGGGTAGACCCCAGATTGACGACTCAGCATAGTCGGCACTACCCACGCTGCTCGCCGTCGCAGCCGCAATATTTGGATGCTTCCGCATGGGAGGCGGCCTCGTGTTGACACAGCGGACGACGTAGACGACAATGGCGATAGGCGTGTAGACAGAACGGGGGAAGTCTCCATGAGTACTACGGTTCGGGTTTCCGATGAAGATCACACGCTTCTGATGGCGCTCGCCAAGCAGCGGGGTATCAAGGCGGCGGCACTCGTGCATCGCCTACTCCTGGCGGAGCGCGAGCGGGCCGTGTGGGAAGGATTCGCCACGCAGGTGGCGGCAATGGTGGCGGATCCCGCCTATCACGCGGAAAACGCGCTCTTCGATCGGGCGAGTAGCGATGGCTTGGCGGCAATCCCGTATGCGGAAAACGCCACCAATGTCCGCTAGCCGCCCCAAGCCTGCCATCAGCCGGGGGGAGGTGTGGGAGGTAGATTTCGGCATGCCTGCAGGTGCGGCCGCCGGCGATCCCCTCGGGAGCGAGCAGGGCGGGATGCGACCGGCGGTTATTCTCTCCGATGACCGCCTGAACGCGAGCGCGCTGCCCCTGGTCACGGTGGTGCCCTGCACCACCAGTGTGCGCGGATTGCCGACGCGGGCACAGCTCGATCCGCCAGAGGGTGGCCTGACCACACCGAGCGAGGTGGTGGGCGAGCAGATTCGCACCATCGCGGTGCAACGGCTGATCCGGCGACGTGGCCGCCTGACGCATCAAGGGATGACGGCAGTGGAGCTGGCGGTGCGCCGCACGCTGGCACTGCCGTGAGCCAACCGCGATCCTCCCGCCACCCGCGCCGTCGTCGCGCAGTCGGTAGCACCGTCGTGCGCGTCCAGGTCCTGCTCCCACCGCTTGTCGACTTGTCGACGGCCCTGGTCCACTTGGAACCGTGGGCGCATGCGGCGCTGACGTTGTTCGTGGCGAGCCGTGCGTCGCTGCAGGGGCGAGCTGACGACGGCAATTTCATCAATTAGAGTAGACCTCAAACTGACACATTCCTGCGCTCTGCTCGTCGCCTCGATAGACGCGACGGTCTTCGCGTACAATATTCCCTCTTTCGTCAATCGCCCCCATTAACCGGAGTAGGTATGGACTTTGTCGATCGCTGCATGGATATCCTTCGTATCCTCGCGGAGGATGATCCTCAGACGCGGGCGTTCGGACTGATGTTCGATGACCTCGTTTCCGCAACGCTCGCGAACGCTCCGAGGCAGTACGGCGGCCCGGAGAGCGTCGCTGCGGGAATCGGGGATTTGGAGCGCGCCGGTCTCGTGGAGCGAAATCAGGGCGCGTTCTTTCGCCTTACCCGACCGGGTCGCGTCGCGGCTGGGAGTCCAATAACGGCCTGGCAGAAGATTCTCGATATTCAGTTGGATGGTCAATCCGCAGAGGCGATGAATGCGGCCGCTCGCATTAACCCAGATGGTGATGACATTTCCTTTGTGGCGCTTTGCGAAAAACTCACGTGGCCATACGATGCAACGCTCCTGTATGGCCTATTAGGGGA
>JAABUL010004407.1_pt1 | contig 18913 bp, 4 predicted proteins | sample 5559151 | NCBI WGS metagenome assembly JAABUL01 (sample SAMN10711876, study PRJNA513368) | rock metagenome | isolation source: Antarctica rocks | place: Antarctica: Victoria Land, Pudding Butte sud | reverse complement strand
GTTTCATCTTGTCAAAGACGTCGTTCATATACTGCCGGACCTCCTCCGCTGGGGCAACAACTCGGGCTAGGAGGTCGAGTGTTCGAGGTTGCTGAGTGGATAGCTGCATTGTCACAGGCTCATAATAGCTCATGTTCTCTTTGTAGTTGCCGGATGAGGCTTCGCCACCTGTGCGTATAATGAGGAACGAGACGATGACCTGCGTGCCACCCGAGAGGTATTCCAGGATGCTGAATCGAGGAATTGAGAAGCGATCGCCAGTCCCTCCAAAATCAAAGACGATGGCGCTGATATCTGGCTTGTAAGGATTTATAGGCTTAGCCTTCGGCGGTTGTAGGGCATACTGAGAGTAAGTTGGAGACTCGATGTGGGTCGTAGGTGCAGAAGGTGGGAACGGAGACGATTGGCTTGCTATTGGGAGACTTGATGCTTGACCCAGGTTGTGAGTGGCAGCGACATTGGTTGATATTCCACCAGATAGAGGTTGTTTTGGTAAGCTCTGATCTCGAGATGAAGGTGGTCCTCGACCCGCATTGATTTCAATATTGAGATCATCGATATGATTCTGGAACTCGCGCAGCTCCGTCTGTGTCGCCTTGCCCGAAGCCACAACTTTCATCAGTGCTTTCAGGGCATGATCAGATGCCGCCCGTGTTGCTAGCATTTGAATCACCGGATCAGGACTGGGTTTCGAGATTGATTTCTGAGATCCATTTTGTTGCAGAGGACTTGACGACACGGCATTCGAAGATCCAGGATTATGTACACTCGGTGTTGGAGGTCCGAACGGATGATATATGGGAGGCGGGGCCACTTGAAGATCGAAGTGTGAAAAACCATCCTTGAATGTTGGCAATGTCGGCTGAGACTGGGTTGGTGGTTGGTGCCCGTAGAAGGGCCCACGTTGCACGGGTATCGGTGCAGCAGCTGGCGACGATCCATATGGAAGATTCGCGGAGGGTACTGTTTGAGAAATGGGCGGGTGGTAAGTCGGTCGAGATTCTCTGACTGTGTATAGGGTGACTTCGAAGGCATGTGGTTCGATAACCATCGAGCAACTGCCGAGTCGAGTCATGGATTCCTTAGCTGGATTTGGCACATCATCCTTTCGTTTCTTTGAAGGCTTAGACCAATATCGTTCGAAAATGCCTTCGACAGTCCAGTTGCGCCTGGACTGCTCAATTGATGCTGCTAGAACGCCGCTGCGTTGATTGTCAGCTATATGATCAGCTCTAGATGCGGCAACGGCCACCTTTCGGCTATGGAATGGTACTCAGACGACGGCAGATCCGGGTCCTGCTGCCGTGACAGCGTTGGGAGCTTCTGACCGTCCTGAAGTCTGGTAGGTAGGCCGCTATGGACCACAGGTTCAACGGCTGCTAATGCAGGCGGGGGCGGAGGAGGGGGGGTTGTCGCACGCTTCTTGAATGGAGGTTCGCCACGGAATCTGGTGGAGATTCTTCTCTTTTCGGTCATGACTGATAGCTGAGAACAGATGTGACACCTCGCAGCGGTCGTGGTTTGTAGGGTATAGAGGTGAGAATAGGAATTGTCAATACTTCAATTTACATTATCTAATCTTGCCCAGAAAGGCAGCAGGGATCCGCGCAGCTAGCCCCCTTTGGTGCTAAGCTCACTAAAGTTTAGGATTCTGGCCAAGGCAAGCTTACATGTACTTTAGAGATCTGGGCGAGATCTGACTCCTGAGTGAACCACTGCCAGCATCACGACTCAAACACAAATACTTTCTTGAATCGTCCATCAATACTCTTATAGAACGTGGATACTAACTCTGGTTGAACGAGAACAGGCTGTAGAAGCTCTTCGCAAATGGAGGGTTTAAACAGGCATCAACAGATTGGATCTAAGAGGTGAGACAAGGCATTTTTCTCACCATGCGCGACTTTCTAAGATCTGAAGCTCTACTACTCGGAGAAGCTCATAATCCCATTCATCTTTCAACGTCTTCCTTTCCGCACAGATCTTCAGCTATTGGTCCGGATGGACTTTCCGCTACTGTTCGTTTCCTTCGTGAGCATCATCGTGACTGTCATCGGTACAATCATCATACGTCGCACTCGCGCTCCACCGCATCCACAGAATGTCACCTTTGCTACTCGTATGAATCCTACAATTGACTCCTCGGAGCTGAGTAGGCTCACTGCAAGCCTAGCGTCTGCACTGCCTAATGGTGTCATTTTACCGCATGACGAATCTCCTTTCAAGGACGCTACACAGTCGTACTGGGCTCAGCAAGCATGCGAGGCAGTCCCAGCATGTGTCATCCAGCCACGCAACGCTCAGGAGCTCAGTGAAGCCGTCAAGATCCTCAAAGACGAGTTTGATGGTACGGGAAAGGAGTCTGTCGGCGATGTCACCAGAGGGCTTTTTGCGATCCGCGGTGGTGGCCACTCACCACTGCCTGGTGCTTCGAGTATCAATGGGGGTGTTTTGATCGATCTGAGGCGGTTGAACGAAGTGACACCTTCTGGGGATGGATCTTCTGTTGTTATTGGAGCCGGGGCGAAATGGATGGACGTCTCTAAAGTATTGGATGCGAAGGGTCTCGCGGTTGTCGGAGGAAGGAACTCTGCTGTCGGTGTGGGTGGCTTGACATTGGGAGGTAAGTTCTCAACTCTTGAATGTCTGCATAAGCCCTCTAAAGCCTGACAGTCTGTGCCATTCACGCGGCTTTGAGGTTATGAGCTAAGCCATAGCTACGACTAGGCGGATTATCCTCCGCTTCCGAAAATCCAGATCTCTGGCGGGCGCTCAAAGGAGGCTCGAACAACTTTGGTACCGTCACACGTCTCACGGCTTACAGCTTTCCCTCAAACAGAATCTGGAGCGGCTTCCTTTATATGCACTCGAGCTCCTCCCAAGTCGCAAAAGTGTTGGGCGCATTTCATGAGTCCGTCAACAGAGCCAATCCACAAGACTCCAGCACTCCTTTCGACAGTCACGCTGCCGGCCCCTTAGCGTGCTTTTCTTACGTCCAGGCGATCGGCGTCCAGGCTATTTCGGTGAACCTGGTCTATACCAAGGAATGCCAGTCTTCTTCAGGCTGGGGTAAGAGCGATTGGCCTATGTATTGGAGGACCTCCGGCTTTAGCTCACTCTGGCGTCTTTGGAGCACCATGAAATACCAGACCCTCACAAGTGCAACAGACGAGATGAATATGCTTAATCCTCCTGGTAGACGACAAGTGTTCGATACTATTACGGTCAAGAACGACCTAGCTACACTCAATGCTGCACACAAAGCCTACAGAGAAGCCATCACAGCCCTGCGTCCTGCTCGCATCAAAGGCTTGGTCTGGACGTTCGTCCTACAACCGCTTCTCCCGTTCTGGGTCCGAAAGGGTGACCCAAATCCACTTGGCCTGGATAAAGGCCCCAGTACACCTCTCGTAATTGTCATGTTCGCCGTCAACTGGGACGAAAGCCGCGACGACGGGTTTGTCAAATTGACTCTACGCCAGACTACAGAGCGAATAGCTGCTGCTGCGAGGGCGCGTGGGACTGACCATCCGTGGAGATACCTCAACAATTGCGCGGAATGGCAGCGGCCGTTTGAGGGTTATGGTCTAGAGAACTTGAGGTTCCTGCAGAGTGTTAGCAAAAGATATGACCCTGATGGATTGTTTCAGAAGGGGTGCGTGGGTGGCTTTAAGCTTGGCATAGAGGGCGACCAGGCTTGATGGGTGATAGGCATCGAAGGGAAAGCGATCAATCCAACGTGATAACAAGCACTACAGCTTCTAGCTTGTAACGACAGTAGATACGAGCTTTCTCTAACAGTATTCGCTATCGCTTTGTATACTATAAACCATGTCTGTATCTTGCGCAACTATATAGAGAGATCCAAACCTGATTCTAAGAATGTCGCGACCCGGCTCCTCCTGCAACCTTCCCACACACAGGTCCCAACTTTTAGGTTCTTTAGCTTCCACAATATGCCTCCTACCCATACGCTGACGTATACTTTGGTATACGTCTGCAGGTACAGCCGTACCGACACCGCACGCTGAACAAGCAGTAACTCGAAATTCGAGACGATAGTCCACACCGAGAAGTTTCCAGCTAGTCGCGAAATCAGCACGAAGAAGATCTAGACTTGCGATTCGCGGTTTGAAGAGGCTGGTCCAACAGAAGCAGGCGAGCTGAGACAAGAGTGGTGTGTGTGTGTGTGTAATTCCTACGCGGAGGATACTGCCCGTAAGGGGTCAGGTCCACTCGGCCGTTAGACCATGTCCAATTAAGTACAATGTGTGTGACAGTCAATTAGACGAGAATTATAGTAACGTTTGCTTCAAAGTTTTTGCAAGTAGTCAAAAAATTATTAAAACAATTAAACAAAAACTATATTTATAAAGATCGTTGTCTACAAAGATCTTCAAGAGTAAATTGTGCTCAAAGTTTTATATCAAATATTACAATAAATTATATTTAAAAAATTCGATAGTCTATTGTTGTATTTTTCTATAAAATAGATGTTCTTATCTTTTGTCTAATTAGTTAAAGATTGTTTGTATTATTTATCTAGATTTACAATATTAAATTTATTGTATAGATAGATCGAACTAATAATTGCAAAAATAGATTATTCGAATAGTTAAAATAAAGCTATATAGAGAGTTTTTTAAAGATACTTAATAGTTGAGTTTGTATTATAAAACAAGCAATCTTAATTGCAAAATTCTTAATAGTTAAAATATTAAAAAAATTAATTAAGACTATATTTCAAATAGCTTTTTGATTCTTATTAAATAATAAATATAAAAGAAAAATATATTTAATTGTTTAACAATTCGATTTGTATCTATATTTGAAACTTAATTTTGTTTTATATTAAAAAAGAAGATTTCTTAAAACAATTTTAATATATAGTTAAGTAATAATTGAGTTTATAGTTTTAAATAGACTCTTATACAAAGTTATAGTATTTTTTGTAAATATTTGTATGTAGCGTTTAAAATAGATATTATTGTATATTTTTCAAACTTTTATTTAACAATTATTGACAAGTTCTTAAATACATTGTTTTGCTATCAAAAATAGCGCAAAATTTTTTGCTAACAAAAAATTAGTTTTTTTATTTTTATTTTTATTTTTTTAGTTTATAGTTTTCTTTGCTAGTTTATTTATTGTTTTGTTGTTCGCAACTTCTATATATACTAGAATTTAATAGATATTTATTTTAATACTTTTTGCAATAAAAACAATAATTTTAATATAAACGCAACGTAAAAAGTATTGTTTCGATTAATATTTTAAATTCTTAATTGTCTAAATTGTTGCTTGATTATTGACAAAGATATTTATCTCTAAAAGCTTGTAATCTATAATTAGTTAATAAGTTAAATTAATTCTTTATAGTTTGTTAAAATAGATAGTAAAGTAAACTATTTTATCTAGATATAACTTGAAGTCAACTTTTAATTGCAAAAAGTAGATAATAGTCTCTATTTAATTGTTAATATTACTATTGTTTGTATAGATTTTAAGAAATTCTTTGTCAATTATTTATTAATAATTAACTATTGTTTTGTTGTTATCTATAGCAATAAGTTTGTCTAAGACGTTTTTGTGCTATAAAACTATTATATATAGTATTTGTTTCTTTATCTTTTTATCTATTATTTAAAGTAACTTTGATTTTAGTTGTTTTAATAAATTTTGAAACTTTGTTAGTTTCTCGAAAAATCTTTGTTAATTAATAGATATATATATAGTTTTAATTAGTTAATAGTTTAAACAAGTTTAAAATTGCAATACAATATTAACAATTAATTTCTTTAGTATTTGTTAAATTAACAATATATAGATTTTAATATTTAGAGAGAAATTTATTATATTTTTAAAATTATCAAAAATAGTATAGATTGCGCTTTTTTAAATTTTCTATAAATTTTGTTTAATCTTGTTGCTTTTAATCTTGTATTTTAAGATATTTAATATATATTAGAATAAGTACGCAAAAAGTAGTATAGATAGTATTATATTGCAATATAGTTTTTTAAAAGACTTATAGAAGATATCTTATTTAAATTTGATACATTTTGTTAAATTTATTAGCTTAAAACTAATTTTTGCTTTTAATTTTTGCAAATACGCTTTTTAATTTAGTCTAAAATCTAGAATAACTTCTAGTAATTTAATCGAGAATTTAAAATATATTGTGTATTTATTTTCTAAAACAAGCAAGACAATTAGATTGTTATCTATAAATTTTTTGCTAATTGTTTTGTTCTAAAGTTAAAAATAAATAAAATTGTATTTTTCTAGTTTAAACTATAAGACGTATTTATTTATTTATTGCTAAATATTTTTGTATATTTTTTTTTAGAAATTTGCAATTAATTTGCGTTGTAAAATTTCTAATTAAAATATTAATATTGTTAATATATATCGAAGTCAAATAGTTTTTGTCTCGATATATATCGATTATATTTGTATTGTAAAATAGATATAAAATAAATAAAATTAACAATTCTTAAAAAATATTTGTAACAATATTGTAAATTAATAATTTTTTTTTCGATATTTTAATAGTAGTAGATCTATTGTTTAGAAAACTTTTAATTTATTTAATAGTCTAAATAAGTATATGTTTTTTACGCAAATTGTAAATTAATCTAAAATAAAATATATTGTTAAAAACTTTTTTAATATCTAGTATTAGCAATAATACAACTAAATTCTTTTTTGATTTTTAAATATTGTAAATAGTTTTTACAACTATATATAATATATTTTCGAAAAAGATTAGTTTTCTTTCTTCTATATATTTTATAAGTAGTAGCTTATATTATTCTACAAAATAAAATAGTTTTATTGCTATTATTTTCTCGAGACTCTTATTTATAGTATTTAAAAAAACTATAAGTTTTTAAGATTTAAATTAAATATAGTTGTTTTTATCTAATTTTCTAAAAATTACAATATTAAAGTATCTAAACTAACTAAAAATATATATTAAATTAATACAAATATTGTAGATATATATTATCTATTTTTCTACAAATAGTAGAATTAGTTGCAAAACTTTAAATGTAAAAGTAATAATACTAGAAACTTTGTTTAAATAGTTTGTTTTAATTGTTATCTCTATTTTACAATAAATTATTGCTAAAAGCTCTATAGTCTCGAAATATTTAAAATTTTCTATATTGTTTAAATTTGTCTCTTTAATTTGTAGAAAAAAGCTATTTTTTAGCAATTCGATTTTAATTTTAGTTTCTATCTCGAAAATATTATCTAATTTAATTAATTTTAAAATAAAGTTTGCAAATTTTGTTCAATTGCTATTTGTCATTTTATCTATTTTCTACAATTTAATGTTTAAGTCGCACTTTTTTATCTATTTATAAAAGAAGTTAGTTTGCTTTTGTTTAAAAATATGTTTTTTTTTATTGCATGCTTTGTTAAGTTTCTCTCGATTCTTAATATTGTTGTTAATTTGTTATTGTTTTTTTAGTTAACGTATTTTTTTAATAGTTTGTATACTTTTTTTCTTTAATTTTAATCTAGATTTCTTAATAATTATTAGTATAGATATAAAAATATCGAAAATCTTTGTAAAAAGAATTGTAAAAACTTGAATTTACTATTTAAGCTTTTTTGCGCTATTAATAGATTTTTGAACAACGTAATATTTTGTTAGGTATTTAGTAAATATTAGTTTGTTAATATATTTTTAGTTTTTAATTTATTTAGATTTTTGCTAAAATATTTTTTGCTTAAATTTAATTAAAATTGTTTTGTAATTAAAGTCGAAATTAAGTTTTTTAATTAATTTGTATCTAATTAAGTTTTAAAAGATATTTTTTGTAACAAAGATTAAATTAATAGTAATAGCTTTATTATTAATTTTTGTTTTAAAAATAAACAATTCGCGAAAAATTATTAATTGTAAATTAATTTAAATAAGTAGATTAACAAAATTTGTAACTTCTAAATACTAATACTTTTTCGAATTAATCTATAGAAAGTAATATAGATTAAAATTGTCTATTACTATATATTTATTGCGTAAATTTTTAGCAAAAGTTTTGCAAAAAGCGTCTAATATAAATATATTCAAATATAGTATAAATTTTAAGTATTGTTTTAGACATCTATTGTGCGTCTTTTATTGCTAAAATAGAAAAAAATTGTATATATTGTAAATATATAGAGACTTCTAATTCTAATTGTAAAATTTTAATATAACAATTATTGTTTGTTTGTTATAAATTTTGAAACTTTAATTGTTTAAATAGATTGATCGCTTCGGATCAAATTATCGAGTTCGAATCGAATATTCGATTCGAATTGGGTCGAATCAATTTTAAAAGTTGAAATCGAATTGTCAATTTAATTTCTAATATTGGAATCAATAATTTGAATCGAGTTGCAAACTTAAAATTGAAAATTAATTCGAAAAATCGATTCAAATTGTCAAGACTTAATATTAGTATAAAGAAATTCTAAAATAAATAGTAAAAACTAGAAAGTTATATTTTGTTCTATAATCTCTTAGTAGTAAATTATCTAGTAATACATTAAGATAATGCATTTAAGCTATTTAGAATTGAAATTCAAAAAGTTAATTTAATTGTATTTTAAGAGAGATTCGAACTTTTAACACAATATAAATATTAGATAAATTGATACTATTTATAGCTAGTTTAATATTAATATTGCAACGTATTTTCAAATTTGGCAACAACTATTAACAATTATATTTGCTCTAACTATTGAGCTATCAAAACTTGTTATTTAAATCTATTTTAACTATTTATATATAGTAAAATAATACTTAAACAATAGTAAAATTATCAAAGTATTAAATATATACTCTTAGTGCGTTATTAAGAATTAAAGTCTTTAAATTGAGTAAAATTAAATAAAGTTATATATAAGTTGCAATTTTAATATTTATTTTAATTACAATTTTATAATGCAAAAAAATAACAAGATAGAGTATGCAATATAGTAATGTATTAGAGTAATATATTATAATTGTTTTTGTAATAGTAGACTTTTTAGACTATATATATAAAGTTATTAGTTCGAGATTTCAATAATTTTGTTTATTTTACTATTATTTTAAATAGTTTGATTCGAGTTATTCTTTATTTTGTTATTATTTTTGTTGTTGTTATTTTTATTAATTTTATCGCTATTGTTTTTATTGTTCTTGCTTTTATTTTTTTTTTGTTATTTTTATTATTTGTTGCTAGATAGTAGTTATAACTTAGCTTTTTTATATTATTTTGAGTTTTGTATTAAGTCTCTTGTTTATAATTTTTTTTTTAATTATATTATTGGAATTCTCTATTTTAAGAATAATAGAATTTGGAATATCTTTCTTTTTTGTATTGTTTAAGATTGCAAATTCTTTAACAAAAATATTAAACAATTTTATAAAATTGTTATTATTAGTTCTTTTTAAATTATTTAAATTATTGTAATAGATAATTTGTTGTTAAATAATTTTTACAATCGATTTTATATAGATCGAAAAGTTTTTATTAATATTAAGTTTGTTGTTAACGCTTAATTGTAATATTATTTAGCTTAGATATAGAGTACAAATAATATATTTAAATAATATATATTTTCTTAGAAAATAATTCTATTGTTATATTTGTATTTTCAAATAATTTTTGTATTTTTTTAATAATTTTAAGTCGATTTGCTTTTTTGATTGCAAATTTTTTTTTTGTTTTTTGTCTAAACTTATTCTTAAAGCATTTCGCTATAAAGTTGTTAATATTGTATGCTTTATTGTATTATCTAAATATATTACTATAAAGATTTTGATTAATTCGATATTTGTTAATTTTATTTTTGATATTTTTCTCTATATATTTACAATTTGATATAGAGATTTGTTTTTAAACAATTGTTTTACGCAATTTTTTAAGTCGAATTAAAATAGTTTTGCAATTATTGTACTATTTTTGATACAACTTTTTCTTATTATTATTTTATTCTTGTGTGCAATTGCAACTTGCAATACTTTTTGAATTAATTAATAGCGCTTCTATTATTTGTGCGTGTACTTAGTTTATTTTACAAATAATATATAGAGATAATGCAATTATATAGCAATTTAGAAATTTCTTACAATATCTAGTAGAATGCGACAAAATTTAAAAAGTAGAAAATTCGAAAAGATTAATAGAATTGTAAATAATGTATTAACGAATAGTTTTATTAAAACAAAGTAAGAAATATATATATTAAAGTTAGAATTAATATTTATTTACTAATATTTATTTTGAACTTTTGTTAATACAAGATTGTTATTTCTTTATATTAATATATATCTAATCTTGTTAATATATTATACAAGTTTATGTTTGTTAATTGATTTGTTGTTTATATTATATACTTTTATTGTTAATTATTAATTTAAATCTCTCTTTTTACGCGATTTTTTGACGCGTTTGCACTAGTTAAGATTATTAAAACTATTGCTTATTTTACTATAATTTCTTTGAATTTCGTCTTAAATTCAATATCTTTCTTTTATGTTTATATAATTTTTTTTTAATATTGTCAAATTTATTATCTTTTTCGATAGCTCGCGTAAAGTAGATAAATAATATATACAAATAATACAAAATATTTTGTCTAGAATTAATATATTTAATTTGCTAGTTTTTCGATCGATTTCGAAATTTTCTTGCAATAAATTGATTTCTCAATTTGAATATAATAAGATAAGCAAAAACAAAGAAAAGTCTTAAGAAAAAAAAAGTATTAAAAAAAAGTATTCGAAATATTAATATAATTAAAATAATGCAAACAAATAATATATTTTCGACTAATATGCTAATATTTTGCAATAGTATGCATAAAAGTAAAAGTTCAATATTGTTGCTTTTTGTAAGATTCGAAAATATTAGAAATTAATCGACTTTTTTATTTTTTAATTTATATTTTAGTATCTAATTTGTAAACTTCTTTATAAGAAGATCGATAATTATAAGCGTAATCAAATCGACTATTGTATTTAGAGTTTAGTTTTAGTAGTACTTTAGAAAACAACAAAAACGTTTATAATTATTCTTTTTTTTAGTAAATGTATTATCTCTTTGCATTACTATTATAATAATAGAATTATAACTAATATTTCGCGCATTATAGATTCGAATTTTGCGATTATTTACGCAAAACGTATAATACTTTAACTAAAAGATTTGTTTTTTGTTAAAAATTTTATAGAGCAATTTGATTTTTTAAACTAAAAATTCTACAACAATATTATATTTTTCTTTTTAAGCAAACATAATATATTGTTCTTCTTAAACAATTATAATTGTTCTTTGTATTAATTAAGATTCGAATTTTCGAAATTTTATTATTAATAGATCTTTTCTAGCAATTTAATTTATTAAATATATTATTTTTTTGTATTATTACTAATAGTATTTGATAATTTTTGTAGTTATTGAAAATATCTTTTTTTCGAAAATTAATTTATCTATAAATAAATTTAATCTAAAACAATTTTAAAATCTAGTATAAAGAAATTTTTTTCTCTATTTATTGCTTGATTATTATTTTTCTCTCTACAATATATATTTTACAATTCGAGAACAATCTTTTTTGCGTCTAGATTTATAGTACAATTAAAGTATTTAATTATTATAATTTGTTCGATTGTTTGCAAACTTATTTGAGATCGATTCTATCGATATATTTTTCGAACAAAACTAAAAGTTTATTTAATATTTATCGATAACACTAGATATAAAAGTACATCTCAAGCTATTTGCGTTAATTTTAGAAAGTTCAATATATTGTTTTTTTAATATTTTTAGATTAGATATTTATTTTCTACAATATTAATACAAAGATATCGATTGTTTTTATTTTGAATCGAACAAGATTGTTAAGATTGTCGAAATAAGAATTTTGTAGCAATTACAATAGACTATATTAATATTAGTAAAAGATTATATATATTACTATATTGTATTATTTTTTCAACAATAGTTGTTTTTTGTGTTTTTGCTCTTAAATTAGTAGTCGAATTATAATAATATTAATAATAATTTTTAAATTTTGTTTTGTATTTGTTTTTGTAGTTAATAGTATTGTTGTTTTTTCTCTTATTTTACAATTTATAAAGATTAACTTTTTACGTAGAATTTAGAATATTAACAAGATTGTATAATATATTGTCTAATTTTTTTGTTTTCGAATAGTATTTTGCAAGTTTTGTCGAAACTTTATTGCAAGTTTTGAGTACAATATTTTTTAAAAAATAAATATTAATTCTTATTATCTTTTTTAGATATTTAAGATAATTAAATATTGTATCGAATACTTGAAATTCTAAATAAATATTTGTGTTAATTGTTTGCAAAACTATAAAAGTGTATTTGTAGAAAGAATTTAGTATATTGTTAACAAGCAAAACTAAGTTTTACTTGCTTTTGTTAAACTTAACTTGTTAAATTTTTGAATTTTAAGAATATTTTTTTACTTAAAAATTAATATAATTGCGTAATTAATATATTTAACAAAACATAAAATAAATAGAGTTTCAATAAATATAAATATTTTGTATTAGTTTTTGTAATTTTTTATCGATTTTCTTTTAAAAAATTCTAAATCGAAACAAATATTAAATTGAGTTGTTAATAGCAATTGTAAAAGCGCAAATCTAATAAATTTAGCATATATATTATTTTTTTGCATTATTATAAATTTAAATATCTTTTTAACTATACTAGACAAGTTTGTGCTTCTTACAATATCTTGAAGTTGTTTATTTTTTAATTGTACAACAATATTATTATTTGTTGCTTTTAATTTTATAGTTGAAATAAAATTTTAAGTTACAAGATTAATTATATAAGTCAAACAAAATATAGAATTTTGTTGCTTGTTTTATTGAAACTTTTGTCGATTCAAGATTTTGTCGAGTTTGTTTTTAAGTATATTGTTATTACTTGCGTTATTAATAATAATCTTAAGAAGTTTGTTTTTAATTTCGAAAAACTTCAAAATTTTTACAAACTTTAATATTAATTGACGATTTGTATATTTGATATTAAGAGAAGTAAATTTAATAAAATGTTCGCGAAATTAAAATATAATATTTATTTAATATATTAAAACTTCTAGATAGACAACTCTTTAAGAACTAGATTATATATTTAAAACAATAGAGATATATTAAGTACTTTTGAAATTTATTTTAATTTTCTCGCGAATTTAATTATATTTTGAGAGAACTATCTTGAATAGTTTGATACAACTTAAAAGTATCAAATTTGAATAAAGTATTTTTAGTAGTTTTCGAAAGTTGAAATTGTCGATAGTTCGAAAAGACAAATTCAAATTTATAAAAGTCTTGCATAGTTGATTTTCTCAATTATCTTAAATAAAGAATAACAACAAATTAATATAACTTTTCTTTTAATAAATTGTTAGTTATATATTATCTATATATATTATCAATTGTAATTTACGCGATTAAAGACTAGATTAATTGTTGTTTGTAGTTGAGATTGTTTTTGTTTCAAACAAAAGAAAAATAGAAGATATTTTTTTATATTCGATATGCTTAAATAATTGTAAGTAGTAAAATAATTTAAAATCTTGTAACAACTTTTGTATACAATTTTTGAAATACTATCTACAATCGAAACTATTTAAATATATTTGTTTCAAAGTTTGAATTGTGTTTTTGTATTAATCTTTTTTGTTCAATATAAATTAACAAGTTTCGATTGAGTTTTGTTTAAAATATTGTTGTTAATAGTTGTTTGTAACTACTATACTTGAAATTAAGTATTAGTATTTAAATTCTATTTAATGTATTTGTTTCTCTCTCTCAAAACAAACAATAGATAATTGACAAATATCTTGTTAAATATTTTGTAAAGAATTTTTTTTCTAGTATTAATAGCAGAAGTAAGAAAACTTCAATTAGATTGACTTGCGAATTAATTGAGATATAAACTACTAAATAGCAAATTGCAAAAAATAGATTTGCTAGAATTCTTTTTGTTTAAAAACAATAATTAACTTAAAACTCTTAAAGAATTCGATATTTTGCAAACAAAAATACAAATATAGTATAATTATATTCTTTAATAGTTCGAGAAAGAAATTTGAAAACAAAAAGATAATACAAGAAAGTAATACAAGCAACAACTAATATAAGTAAGTTGTTCTAAAATAATACAAACAAGAGTAGCTTTTAAATCGAAATATATTACTTGATATTGTAGCGAAAAATTCAATATTATAATAATGTATTTTCAAAAATAGAAAATCTTGATATAATAACGTTATATTTGATTTTTTGACAATTCGATTCGATTTCAAATATTGAAATCGAGAATCGAGTTGGATCGAGTCGATTTAATTTTAAAATAATAGAAATTGAATTAGATTTTAGATCGATTTCTAATATTAAAATTGTCGAATCGAATTGGTTTTAAAAGTTGAAATCGAAATCCGATCCAATAGTCAATCTATGCTTAAAGATATCTTTGTACTAATATAAATAAAAATCTTTGTTTGCTTGCTTTTATAGTTCGAAAAAATTAAATAGAAATTTTTATAAAAAAAATAATATATATTAGAGTTCGAGAGATTTTGAATATTAATTTAGAATTTTTATATTGCTATAATATTATACTTTAAAAAATTAAATTTCTTAAATAATAAATATATTATATACAATAACTTGTATATATTGTACTAAATAATACTAAATTGTGTTTTTTGTATTTTTTCGAAAAATTGTTTTAATATTATAATTTTTTGTTGTTGTTAACAATTTTATTGTAAAAACAATTTGTTGTATTGCAAATTATTAATTTTGTTAAATTAACTAATTCTATAGAGTTTAACAATTTGAATAATTTAAATAAACTAATATTTTTCGAACTAATAGTAACATTGTTTGAGATCTAATTGCTTTTGCTTTTATCTAAAGATATAATATATTTCTTTTTAACTTGTTTTTGTGCTCTTTTACAAATAACTTTTTTTTTGCGAATTTTAATTTTGATTGCTTTAATTTTGGCAATTTTTGTTGTAATTGTTTTTTTCGACTTTTTTTCGATCTTTAGCTTTTGAAACGTGCGAAAGTCTTCGAAAATTATTAATATTGTAAAAGTTTTAAATTGCGTAAATTTATTTTTCGAGAGCAAAGATTTAGTATTAAACAAGTTTGTATTAAATTTATTTAATAATATATTAATTTTAATTTAAAATTTCGAAATTATTTTCGATTTTTTATCTTTTCTTTTCGAAATTATATCTATAATAAAATAGAATTTGTCTTTTTTTAACTTAAAAGTTTTGTTTTTATTAATAAGTATATTTACGTCTATCTTAGTCGATTTTATCGAAAAAGTTTAAATTTTTATTAAGAGATTTTTGCAATTCTTTGTTTTGAAAACAATATTTAAATTTAAGATAACTTTCTTTAAAGAAATTTTAATATCTACTAGCTTTGCTATTTGTCTATCTTTAAATATGTTTTTTTTTGCAAATTTTAATTCTTTAAGTAAATCGATTTCTTTGTTTATATTTATTAAGAAAGTCGATTGCTTTTTGCTATTTTTATTGCTAATTTTTCTTAGAAAGATATTTAAGTTTTAATTTAATATTAATAACTTAGTATTGTTCTAACTAAATACTACAATAGTATCGAAAATTTTATTAGTTTGTAAATTGTTGTTTTTAATTATTTTTGTAATTTAAAAAACTTGAAAAATCTTTAAAATTGCAAACTTTTATTTGCAACTTTTTAATACTACAATTATATATTTCTTGCGTTAAGACTAAAAATTTATATTATTTAATAGTTTTAATTAAAGTTCAAATATTAAACAATACTTTTTCTTGATTTTTGTTGTTAGTTTAACAATAATTAAATATACTAAATTGTATATCGCATAAATACTTTTGCAATTAACGCACTTAAAAGTAAAATTATCAAATTTTTTGTTTTTATAATTTTTAATATTATATTTCTTTGCATAATATGCGCAAATAGAGCAAAAGACTTAATAATTGTTAATAATATATTTTAATTTTTAATATTTAAAGTATCTAACAATTTTGCTTTTTCGATTGTATTGCTTGCAATTGTAATATTTGTTGTTTTAAATTAATTTTTTGCGCAAACTTTATTAATATATTTGGTTTTAATAAACTTTGCTACTATAAAAGTAACTTTTTAATTTTTAACTTTGCTCTTGTTTAATTATTTTATATATTAAATTTAAGTTTCAAATATAAAATAGATATTGTTTTTAACTATTTGTTTCTCTAAAGTATTGCTATTTTTAAGAAATTTGTACTTGACAACTCTTATATTATAGATAACAATACTATATAATATTATCAAAATATATATATTGTTGTTAAAGCAAAAAATTAAATTCTTAATATTTTTGATATTTTTGAGAATCTTAGCGACTTTTCGAGTTTTTATTAGAAATCGAATATTTTTTAACTTTAATTAAATAATTAATTCGATATTTGTTATACTAAGAATAGAGAACTTTTGTAGTTAAATCTTAATATATTTGCGTAATTATTTAATTGTTTTTTTTCGATATTGCGCAATAATTTCTTTGTTCTTAATTTTAATAATAATTTGACGTTTCTTGTTAAATATATTTTGAGAGATAAAAGCTAATTAAAAGAAATAGTTAATAATTGTTTTCTATATATTTAAAATAGAGATTATTAATAAATTCTTTGTTTAGACTTTAATAGAAATTGATCAAATATTAACTATAACAAACTTTGTAACATTATATATAACTATAATATTTTTCTTAATTCTTTTAATAAGTTAAATTAAATTGTTAATTGTAGCAAAAATTGTCTAATTAAATAGCTAATTAATAGTTTTTGCAATTACAACAATAATTATTTCAAGAAAAGCAATAACAATAATTTTGAACACTATCTTGCGCTTTTTGTTGTTTAAATTGTTCTTTATATATTTCAAAATACGCTTTGAATAATTCTTAATAAGTAGAAACTATTTGATACTAATAAGAGTTGTGTAGTTTTGTAATGCTACAAACTATTGCAACTTCGTATTGCTACTATTATTTATTGCAAAGCTTTAAGCTCGAAAGCGACAACAAGACAGTAATCTATAGATTTAGAACAATAATTTGAACTATTTAATAATATATTATAGATGTAGAGGGGGCATTGGTTGTGGTTGTTGATAATAATAATAGCGCACAAGTAGAGTAATCGAAAGATAAAAAGCACTTTTGAGACAAGAGTAATAGTGTGTTCAATTAAGCGTCCCACCTGAAAAGACATGCGCGAGAGTCTACTGCTGGGTGTTAGGCCACCCATCTAGTACCTCGAGACTAACTACAATAGGCCAAGCCATTTGATTGGTGCAATTATCTCTTGTTTACACAAGATCTCAAACAAACGACGCGACGTAGATGTCGAATATCTTGGCCACAAGTGGCAGCTTATGGCGATCAAGAAATCCACTCAACAAAAGAAACATGTAGTCGTCTCGACGTTGATTCGTGAGACTATGCTCTAGTGTAGCGATCGTGGTGGTTTGTATTCAATCCCTGGATAACCAGATACAAAAGTGCATTAAGTAGTCAAACCACGCATTAGCAATTCTCCAATAAATTTAGCGAAATGGTACTCAACTTCGACGGCTCTTAATCAATAATAACTTAATAATAAATGCTTGCCTCTCTTGCTAGAGCGACGTAGGTAGATTGAGAGCAGATTCCGCATACAGCGTGATTTGGATCGTTTTCTTGCTCCAACTAGACTGACCGTTCGGTTCCAACAGTTGGAACCGAATTGCATAAATTATGAAAATACTAACTATATTAGGTTAAAACTTGGCCTAATTAGGTATAACTTTCGGGTCGGGTTATAGATTTTGGGGAAAAACCGACCCGAACGGTCAGCCTAGCTCCAACGAAGCGCCAGAAGGCGCCTTTTGTGCGAAACTCACACAGTAAGCGCACAAAAGGGTGCCAGAGGTGTGCTTCTCATCGAGATGCAAATTTTGCAAGAATTGGGTGGTACAGATGGGTTGATTTCAAGAAATGGGTTTGGAACGTGGGATGTTGTTTTTCAGCTGAGACAAGAGACTTTGGAGGAGAAGCGCTGACGTCCGGAAAGGCTGCAAGGATCCGCGCAGCTAGCGTGATGCCCCCTTCGGTGTTAATACTTTACTCGACTTAAGCACTCTGCATTATAGTTTCCATCGTCGATATGGAAATTTGTAATATATCCGCTCTCCGATATTAGCCATCTCGTGTAGAATGTAGACAGTACTCCCTCGCACTCATTTGCGCCTAGGTGACCTCCCAATTGCGTTGAAACCAATCTCCATGGCTCTCGCGCCCATTCTCAGGAAGGCTTACTGGTCATTGGCATTTGCGGGAGGTCTATACTTTCTCTTCCTTTTCGCTGCCCTGAATGGGGGAGTACAGCGCCAGTAAGTAGCTGTGCCTAGGTAGCCTCAGATCTCCTCATTCACAGCCTGTCAGCGCACTTTACGCACACAAGATAAAATCAACTTGGTGGCAAGATCACAACAGTCCAGAGCAATTTGGCTTTCTAAGTACTTTACCACATATCTCATTTGGCTTTCGGTTGGGCTTAATGGGTACCAGAAAATCAAGTACGGCCTTTCCATCTCAATACCCCAGATGGCGAGGTCCTGAACGCATGGCACATTCTGCCTCTTGCTGTATATTCCGAGAACGAAGTTCTCTTACTCGACGAGCCGCGAGGGCTATGCCCAGACATGACGCAAAGTCATGCCTTCAAGCTTCTCTCCACAGACCCACGTAGCCTTCTGGTCATCAACTGTTAGCTGTTTCTTTCCCTGCGGGTAGCCGATGGATGACCGACATACTACAGTTCACGG
>JAABUL010004406.1_pt1 | contig 18923 bp, 23 predicted proteins | sample 5559151 | NCBI WGS metagenome assembly JAABUL01 (sample SAMN10711876, study PRJNA513368) | rock metagenome | isolation source: Antarctica rocks | place: Antarctica: Victoria Land, Pudding Butte sud | reverse complement strand
AATCGCTTGCAGCACCGAGGTGAGAATATACGCTGCGGTGACCTTGTTTGCTTACACTCCTTGCTGATTGTATGGCAACCAGATTGCACGATCAGCTTCAACCCAACCTAGTCAGCTTCGAATATGCGTACGACAACGCGACTGTAGCTTTCATGAAGTCGCTTGGCCACAACGTCAGCCGGGTCGCGCCAGGCCAGTCGACAGCCCAAGGCCTGACGCGACTGTTCAACGGTAGCTTTGTGGCTGCTGGGGAGCCAAGGCAACGCGCTTCCGGGGGATTCGCGGTCTGAGAAGAGGTGTGAGCAATAGTATATAAAGCCGAGTCAACAATTCTCAACCCCAAACGCCATATGGGTAAGGCACCAAGACAGCCACACTGCTCGTAGAGCTTGTAGCCCGTCAATGGAAGTCTAATGAGACAATATATAAACGGTGTAGGGATGGGAGGATTATATGCGTAGGGACTCTGTGAGTAGGAGTCAGCATCAATAGCATCTGGGTTTCCACATGACTCAGTTATCAACGTTGACTTAGAGACGCCCACTGTTTTACAGCAGGTCAGACACGCATTGTAAAGTACCTTACTTGTGGAACTTCGAAACCTCCGAAGTTCGCCAAGCGCCACACGCCACACGCCAAGTGCCAAGACGTGGCGTCCCTTGGGCAGTCACCTCTTTGTGCCCCTGGAACGACAACGATCGTTCTTCCTCACAAATCGAATCACCCTTCGAACAAAGCGGAGGTTTATGCAGCACCGAATGTTAATTATGCCCTGCTACCGATGATGAGACTTGCACAGAAGCCTCGGCCAAGCAACTATGTACAGTTTTCCTGCATGTTTGTCAACCGGGTACCTTGCAGCGAAAAGAGACACTGTCGCGTGTTCACTTAGTATGTCTCATCAATAGCGCGGCGGTGGCGACATATATGTGTCATTCGCCGCATGTTAGGTAATCGTATTCCAGACTTTGGACGCGAGCCAATGCGTGCAATGCCTCGGGACGGCACGGCAGACCGTTTCTTTCTCCCGCACGAGTCCCAGAATCAATCAGCGTGGGTGTTGACGAATGCACGAGCAGATCATTACCTACTACTATGGTACGTGGTAGTGCCTACTACCCTTCGCCGGCGTCTAGATCTCTGGGGAAAACGCCATGAGCTGGGATGACGGTCGACGGACACGCGACATCGAAGTCAGTCCCACGTGACTTCAACACTTCAATCTCTTCCATCTTCCCTCGAGCTAGGGGCTTTTGTGGGGATTGTGACTGTCAAGCGCGCAGCCAGTACTTGGCCCAGTCGCCCAGCATGCAATAACTTGCATGGCTCCATGCTGTATGGTCTAAGCTAATGCCGCGCTATCAGTCTCTGAGGTACTAGTACAGTCCCGCTTCCGAGACTTCTGCACGTTGAAGTGAACACACTAGAGCAATTGAGGACGTGACCGGCCTGCTAGTGAAGGCAGATCGCCGTAAGCGGAGATTCATATCCATCCCGCTGAGCCCGCCAAAACGCTACCCCGTGAGCCCATTAGCAACCCTATATCATGGGCTAGTACCAGCGATGGCGTCAGGCAAGTCGCGCCCCAATCGGAGGCCTCTCACACTTTGATACCCGGTAATTCATCTCTTGCATACTCCCACTGCATCTCATTACCAATTCTCGTCAGGCCTCCAGTCACATCTACGTTGCTTTGCTCGTGGATGATATGTTGCGTCAACACTAGCTGTGCAAGATGGTGCTTTGGCAAGAGGACGCATACACGCGAACAGATGAGAATGGAGCTCCGATATCCTTCGTAGGCATCATTGTTCAAGGGCTGCGTTCAGCATCGGACTGACCACATACGTCGCAGGAAGAGTACAAACAACGTCAGACGGGTAATAGGCGATGCCAATGGATGAGCGCGAGTGATGCACAGTTATACTCCGTGACTGGGTATGCCCTCGCAACATAGACCGTGGTCTTCCAAGACGGCTAACGTCAACAGCGCCGGCTTCTTCTTAGATTCCTACGACCTGTTTATCGTCAACCTCGTCTCGCCGATCTGGAGCTTCGAGTGAGCTGCTCTTTTGCTGTATCCGTACATCGACGAAGCGAGGTGGGCAGGAAGCTGACTTGTGAACTTGTCAGATATTGGGGCGGTTTGACAGATCCACCCCCACACTTCCCTCCTCTCCTACGTGGACTGGTCAACGCTGCGGCGAACATTGGCAATATTGTGGGGCAGCTGTCATTTGGGTATTTGGGCGACGTCTTTGGTCGAAGATTTGTGTATGGCAATGAGCTCATCATCGGGATTGTCGGCTTGGTCATGATCATCAGCCTACCAAACAGCATCCCGACCGCAAAGCTGAAGATGATATGGCTCTTTTGCTGGCGCCTGGTGCTTGGTATAGGAATTGGCGGAGATTATCCCATATCGGCTGCAATTGTGGCAGAAAGATCGAACCTGAAGCGCCGGGGTCAACAGCTGGGTTGGATCTTTTCGAATCAAGGCTGGGTATGCTTTCCACTTCCCACCATTGCGGATGTGGTTGAAGAGTCACTGGCTTATTGTGTGCTCCACTTCTAGGGCACCCTTGCCGGCTCGATCGTAACCCTGATTCTACTCGGATGCTTTGCCAAGTCTCTCAATGGCGAGGGCAAATATGGTCAAATGGATGCCATCTGGCGTCTCCAGATCGGACTGGCGCTGATCCCCGCCTTGGTAACCGTGTGGCCGCGGCTAAGGATGCCGGAGGGGAAGAAGTTTCTGGAGTCCCGTGAACTCAACGTGCGAAGGCGCCCGGAGTCCGTCAACAGCGTCAACAGCCGATTTTCAGCGCGTAGCCGTCGCAAAGACACCGAAGAGATTGAATTGATTGTTTCCGACGGTCAAGGCCTTCAAGAACAGATTGATGCTGTGCGTGCTGAAATCGACTCGCAGGGTCGGCGAGCCAGCTGGACTGTATTCTTCATGTACTTTGGGGAGTGGAGGCATCTGAAAACGCTGCTGGGAACGATGTCCTGCTGGTTCCTGCTCGATGTGGCTTTCTATGGAACTAATCTGAATCAGTCGGCCATATTGTCCGAAATCGGCTTTTCTACGGGGACCACCGAATACGATACCCTGAAACGGAACGCAATTGGGAATTTGATCATCGCCGTGGCTGGCTATGTTCCCGGATATTTTGTCACCATCTATTTCATCGAAAAGATCGGGCGCCGGTGGATACAGATCCAGGGGTTCCTTATCGCGGGGCTGATGTTCGCGATCATTGCTGGTGGCTACAATCACATTGGAACAGGAGGAAAATTTGCCTGTCTGGCATTTGCTCAGGTAAGTTGACGCTGCTGTTGCAGGTCTCCCTTTCTGACGTATAATTCGCACCATAGTTCTTCTTCAACTTTGGTCCAAATACCACTACGTTCATCGTCCCAGCGGAGGTCTTCCCCACACGTGTACGTGGCTTTGCTCACGGTACCAGTGCTGCCGCTGGCAAGCTGGGCGCTATTCTGTCGGCTTTGCTCTTCAATTACCTCAGCGGACCTGAGATTCTGGGTCTTGCCAACGTATTATGGATCTTCTTTGCCTGTAATATCCTTGGGGCCATAATCACTTACTTCATGATACCGGAGACGAAGTTGAGAGATGCCGATGTGAAGGATTACGAGGAGTGGTTTGAAGCCAATGTAGTGGAGCGATGATGAGTTTGATAACGGTCACGGTCTGGAATAAAATCTAATACTCCTCGAGATTCACTTGTGCGTGCCTTTGTGCCGACCATTCTATTGCCATGATGACTCGCTCCGATCCCCCGGCCACTACATCAACTGCGAGGATGCATGTCAGCTCTGAGATGTCATTGAATTGATCGCAAGACCAACTTTTCGCACGCGCTAAGCCCTGCACTGAAGCTGTCTATTGGTCTTCGATGCGACGACTTCATTGACTGACAGCTTGCATCAACAAGTCTATTAATAATTCTCCGTCCCAGGTAATGTCCTTCCATCCCAACTCGAGGCTGCTTCCGTTTGTGGTGCGACATCAGTCTCGGGTCAGTCAAAATTTCTCGAAAGAATCGCGGGCCGTGACGTTTCGGGGTGTCTCTACGTTTCACAACAGACTAACCCGTTTCGCGCATATTTGTTGAGGCTGAGATTCCAAATCACGCTTCTGCTCTCCTTGAGGGTTCAGGTATAAAGGGAAGATGCCTGCTATCAGTGAATCACCAGAATCTGCCTTATCCCCTTTCAGGCTCTCTCGACTACTCAGTACCAAATCTTCACCATGACTCTCCCCAAAACACCAAGCCTAGCCCTCATCGCCTCAACCCTCGCCTCCCTCACAACAGCCACCCCCCTCCTCGCCCGCGACCACCCCCAGCAAGGTCTCCAATGGGCCCACAACATCTCCTTTGGCGGCTGCGACCTCACCCAACAAACCACCATCCTCACCGCCATCGCAGACGCCGCCGCCCTCTCCACCAGCGCCATGACCGCCCTCGACCTCTCCCCCTACGCCAACCCAGCCTCCTACTTCTTCCCCGAATCCTACGCCCCAAACGCCAAACAGGTCTTCCAAACCGCGCTCTGGGCCCTCCAACCGGACCCTGCACAGACTTATAAGGGCTTGAATGATATCTGGCTCTACTGCACAGACCTTGAGCAGAAATGCGCAGATACCGTCCCTGGCCCTGCTGCCGGCTCGTCGGAACCTCTGCTCGGCTACGTGCCTGAGAATTACAATCCCGCTACGGGCCAAGGCTCCTCCACCTCCCCCGCCCTCTTCGTCGTCTGTCCCGCTCTGCTCGCGCTGCCAAGGAATCCGGCGCCGTGCTCGCATAGCGCTGCGGCTGGGGGGAAGTCGTTGGGGTGGGGGTTTCTGAGGACTTTTCTGACGTTGAGGAGTGTGCAGCCGGGGTTTGCGAAGGGGGCGGGGAAGATTATTGCGGATCGGAGGGCGGGGGTTGAGGGGAGTCATGCGTTGGCGGCGGTGAAGGGGGGGGGGTATGATTTGAATGCGGATAATTATGCGGAGTTGGGGCTTTGGAGTTATTTGGTTGGGGTTAGTGGGGAGGGGGTGGGGTGTCCGGCTGATTGTGCGAATATTGGGGTGGATGCTGGATGTTGATTTTTGGGATTAGGTTGTTGTTTTTGTTGTGGTTTTTCAAAATGGCCGTAGTCTGACAGGCTTACTTTTCCTCCTGTGTGAACCTCCAAGTTGTGCGATGGACGCCTCGAACTTTGGTTGCATGAGAGATATCACGGCAACGATAGGCGAGCGTGCAGTATTTCATTGCTTCGAACGGTGCCTGGAATCCTCCCCGAGCCACCGGAGCCCATATCAACAGTGGATTTTCCCTGTTCTGTTTCCAGTTTCGAGTATACTCGAGCTCTTCGAATTGGCCGATCCCCTTGTTTGCACCCAGATCCCACGACGATGACTGCTACGAGGTGGCGCCTCTACCGTAGATGTGGAGCGGTTGTCGCTGGTGCCATATATTTTGTCGCTTGATATCTTTCAAGTCACCCCATAGCTGCAAGGTAGACGTGTCCTGCGATATAGCCCCTCTTCCTGCAACGGGCATATAGGTCCTAGTAGGAGTTTTCTAATTAACGTTCTACGCATAGAGGCGTCTCGTTTCGGTCTTTGAGTGTCTCATCTCTGACAGAATGCGTTATTACTCCACTCTGTTTTTACGGTAGTGAGAAACCCAATTCGGTTGAGAGTCAAAGTGAGTTCCACGAAGATGCGGCGCCTGCTACCTCGTTCTCGTTGGATATCCCAAATGCCATTATTTTGTAAGCGTGTTGTCGTCCCGATTGTCGATCGGGTCCGATCTTAGCCAGGTGTGGGATGTTGCTGGGACCAGGCGATCCGAAATCCTACTTGGTTTAGGGTTTCCCCTTGTTCGTATGATGAGCTTTGGAACCCAAGTGTCCCGGTTTACGGGATCGTAATGTGATCATAGGGACACATTTAGGCAGTCGTAGTCTTGATCCTTGTGTTCTCCTTCGATGACTGCGGATCATCGGTGATGTTTTTCTTTAGGGGGGTGTCCAATCAGTTGGTTTCGTCGATACCAGATCAATCATTGTATGAATCGGGCCTTCGAAAGCCTATTTCCGTGCTTGAAGGGTTTGATCCGAGCGAGTTGTAGGATGTTGCTGGGATGAGACGATCTGACATTTGACCCGAGTGATAGTGTTTCTTTGTTCGTACGATGAGCTTTGAAACCCAGTGTCCTGGGAGGCGGAATGTCACTGCGACTTTACCGACAGATTTGGTAAGCCGTGGTACTGATTCCTTTGTTCTTTTTCGTCGATGGCGGATCATCGGTAACAGTTTCGTCGAAGGGAATTGGGTAACCAACAATGTTGTCGATACCAGCTTAGTGGTTTCTTCCAAAGGTTAGTTTCGTGGATTCATTCGGATTCTTTGCGACTGTCATCGGTCCACCAAGGTTTGCGAACAGCTTCGGGGTGCTGGTATTCCCCTATTGGTTATTGTCCATTACCAGGATTGTATTTGGGTGAAGATAGCCTATCAATAGGTCCGTGAATGGTCGGCGTTCTTGTCCCAGCGGAAAGAAACCGCCGTATTGTCTCCAATCTGACTGAAGTGGCAAGCATGCCATCCATTGGGCTTTTCGCTTTCTATTCATGGTTTGTGTCTCGTAGCTTGGCTGTCTGGGACGTGACCCATGGTTCTCCTTATGACGTGGTAATTGATATAAAAGCCTCTCATGCCCTCCTCTTGCTCAACAATATCCACACTCAGATCCACTCCACTAGCTACTACTCTAACGTCCCACACCCAAACATGCAAATCCTATCCTACCGCTACTTCTACCCGCTTGGACTTCCTAGACAGCGATGGGAATGCCATGTGTGCGGGCAACAAGACAACATCGGACGCGATGACAAATGCCAAAATCGTCGTGAAGGCGGATGCTCACATATTAAGTGTCCGGCGTGCCCAGTCACATCGACAGGAAAGAAGATTCTGGAGTGGGATAGTGGAAGTGGGTTCGAAGAGTCAACATATCATTGCTGCATCGAGTCTGGTCCATCTCATCTGTGAGTCTTCACTGGTCTGTAGCTTTGCATACTCTTGATGATGTGGCTGACTGGTAGCTTGGTATATAGTGATTATCCCGCACAAATGGGTGCGCAGAGCCTCGAAGATTCTCATCAGGAGGGAGGTGGATGAACATGGTTTTCTAGGGATATTGTTTGGACGATGGGGATTTAAGATGGAGGACCACCTGCGTTTGGCGAATAGGAGCCGCATCCCACTGAGTACCGGCGGTCTTTCACGTGGCGGCATGTCTGTATCTTTCTTGTCTGGTTGGTGAACGAGGAATAGGCCTGGGAAAGCTGTGAAATAATACTCGGCGGAGAGGGAAAAGCACACTCATTTAGTACAATGAAATCATACACAACTACTTCATACGGTCAAGACTGCATAGTGTGTTCCGCTTGGAGTTTGACGATAGTGTGTTGATTTTGTAATCCAGATTAAGAGAATATGACAGTATAGTGGACGGCATGGAGTCTCCCAACTTTCGAAGATTGGGCGACCTATCACATGGAGATGATGACGAAGTCAAGTTGCCTTACTTTCCGTTTGTCTTACCCGCCATGATGGCCTGAGTAGCAAATGCCATGTGGACCACTCGGATATTCGCTCCAATGTCGGAAATTCCCCGAGGCAACCCGGGTATGAACAGAGTGTTGATGTGGCGACCCATTTGTATGGTGCATCTGTCAGGCATGATCCTATAAGCATCACGGTTCTAAAATTATCAAGGTCGTACAAGGCTGGGTAGTATATGAACCCCTCGATCCTTCCCTTTCAAGTCCAGCCTCTACCCTTCGAGCAAAATCTTCTCCTATTGTATCCACTACCTACGAGATATCGAACTCACAATCTGTATCCGACTCACACATCCGGTGTCATAAATCGCCCATCATGACGTGGATATGCTGCCAATGTCAGCAAACATACGGCGCCTCGACTCCAATGTGTAAAGATGGGGAGTGTGGACATCGTAAATTTGACGATTGTTGGGATAGCCATTCCGGTGGCGGCTTTGGAATTGGAGCTTGCACTCAAGATTTTCACCGGTAGGTCTCGCCTTATTCGCATTCCACCTCCGCTGCGAGCCGTTGCTGATGACCTGTAAGGCTTCCAGGCGATCGAGTTCTGACTGCAGCTACCGCTAAGGTGACTTTCCAGACCGAAGACTGAAAATTGATGTTGTGGGTTTGGTTGTCAACAATCACAGACATGAAGTGGGTTCCGAAGAGTTGACTTTTGAGGAACCCAGCTAACAAAGCGGGTGGTAGATATGATGTCTGTTGGGATGGAGAAAAAGTGGAGTGGTGCGGCTTTGATTCCACCTCATGCTCGAAATCAATGGCATGTTGAGGCCCAGAAAATCTCATAGATGGTTGATCGTGGCGTTTGATTCTTTTGAACGAGGGTGGGATCGGCGATCCATGGCATGAAATCATAGTGTACCTACATTTGACCCGAGGCAATGATTTAGATATCAACTTAGGCCGGTTTTGAATTGATTGCCGTTGTGATCAGGACGTGCATTGAGGAGGGGCGATGGATCGTAAATCAAGCCTCATGATTTGCGGGTCAGTCGAGGTCTCTTTAATATAAAGCACTTCCAATTTTCATCAACGATGACCGAGGACTCTACCCTGTATGAGTCAGTTTCAACTCGTGCCTTGGTGGCGATGCTGCTCCGCGAATTCCGTGCAGACAATATCATCAGGAAGAAACACTCCTGCACACCGCGTCATCTTTCCGCTCATCCCAGTCACCTTAGAAATAATGCTTTTAGCTATTACGTTTTTAATATTGGTAAGTTCGACTATCTAAGTGCTCCTGGCATTAATGTTTGGGGTTTCTGACAGATTCAAGGTCCGAAGTTTATCGAAGAATAAAGTACTTCGGCCACACGGCCAGGCCTATTTAGATGCTGTAGAAACATCCGAACTTTGATCGTCAACTTGCTACTAGTATCGGGTGGGGTGGTTTAAAGCTGGAAACTAAGATACGAGGCTTTGGAGGAACTTCTTACTGAATAGAAGGTTTGCTAGATATTGCCCCTTCTGTAGAAGTCTACTTCGTGAGAGGCATGGCCGGCCTAAAGCACGCACCTTGAGCCATCGACGTCACGCATTGAAAGCCAGTAGTTAGTCCTCTTGCGTAATGTCAGTTGCACTTTTCCAGGAGGGCGATTGAAGGTGTTGTAAAGTAGTGGCTGGATCGAAGCGCCAAGAATGGTCGCCACTAGGACCAGGCTAAGTACTAGCGCTGAGACACCTTCCTAATCGAGATTAGCTACTCATAATTATTCCTAGAGTCGAGGAGAGCCAGGCTTACCAGCGTCAGAAACTGCAGAGTGAATCACGCTACAAGCAATGAGGTGATCCTTTATTGTGCCGGCCTTCAATTTGCGAGCGTAGAGTATGACATACCAGGGATCTAGAGAAGATATAATAAGTGTTGCGTCAAGAGGGAAGTAGGATAACAAGGAGAAGACCCTATTCCCACTTCAGGTATTGCGTGTAAGCGTGCAAGTATCTTCGCTTTATTTCGAGATCTGCGTCTTCCGCCAGTCTGATTTATAAGGTAGAAATAGTATGGGACAGCGAAGACCGTAACGCTGGCGCTTGATCACACAATTGAAGAGCGAATGGGTGACATTGCTTATGTAAACAAATGGGATATGAGAGAACCACCTCAGTAACATTCGTAGCCGCGTTTTGGATTGTGAACGTTCAACCATGTGGCTTACACTCATCTCTCGTGGTTGTGATAAATTGCGATGTAGGAAAGGTAATGCATTTCTTCTCAATCGGCATCGTGAAGACTTGCAGCATGATGGATCAGCAGGTCCTGATCTTTGAATATCTTGAGCTACAACTCCAATCATCGTGGCTGCTGATATATCGATTACAGAGCGCCAGACAATGACGAGATTGAGGAAGCCCACAGCCGCATGCATCAGTGTATTGTGTTTCCTGAGGCTGAACGTTGACGGATAAGACATCATAATCGGCCTGAGAAAGTATCGGCACCAGAGAACACATTCCTGCTTCAGCTTGGGGACAAGCCGCGATGAGCCGTTCATAGTCGACGTCAATTTCATCTCGAATAAGATTACAATATCCGACGCCCCCAAGAACAATGATTCCGGACATCAACGCCCATGACCTACAAACTGTGACAAATAATTCATATGGTCAATCCGCTCGCTCAAATCAGGCTTCCCCCCCGCATCATTATGCGAATTCGGTATCTGCGGATGTCTATCACCAGACGACGGCGTCAACTGCGGCGGGTTATAACCATGTAGTACAGTATCGACGACCACGCCGTCCGGAGAACTGGTGGCCTCGACATTGACGAGCATCGAGCTGTTCGTCCCTGGGTTTTGGAATATTGCCGTGAAATGCTGGGTCCATCCTCGAGCAGTGAGTGTTCCGAGCCGGGATAGAGCGTAATCCATGAGTTGAAAGGATATGATACCGTCGTTTAGAGCTATCGCGGTGAAGTGCACTGGCGATTTCGGATCAGTCTTGATGGGTATGAGTGTCAGACCATGGTCTACATACGATTTACCCTGTAATATTCCCACGTCCCTTGAGGCTGCTTTCCTGGGTTTTTTGCCGAATAGCGAAGCATGTCGCTCTTAGCCTGCGCTCTTATATCTGCGTAGAATTGCGCCATGTCGAGGGTTGGAGCCAGTGGGGATACAGTTGAGATGATTGCAGCGGACCATATGAACATGCTCTGGTAGCCGATCCAGAGTTTCTGGTCGGTTTGACGGCGTCCGAGAGCATTTTCGTTTGGGGGAGATGTGACGTCGGGGTTTGAGGAATTGGAAGTGTCATTGGGGACTTCGAGGGGATGAGTAGCGATGCTGAATGGTATGATGGACAGCAGCAAGATGGCTAGGGGTTTGGGAAAGAGCATCTTAGCAACTGTATCATATGTTGTTGTGCCAGCGGCTTCTGTGACGCAGATGGAGTCCGGCGCCAGTGGAAACCAGGGGACTGGTAGCTAATGATGGGATCACATGTCTTCACGTCGAGTCTGGATTGTCCTCAGCATACGCAACGACCGTTCAATAACAGAGCTCAGCATAGCGAATGCTGAGACTGGCAGACAAACTCGAGGGTGGAAACGAGAAACTTTGTTTCGACAATTTAATCGACTTACTTTATTCTTAGCATGCTTCATCTCGTTGACTGAGACATCGCTTGAGTAAATATGCCGCGTGTCGCGTGTAGCAGCCGTGTTGTCATTGTCCCAGTTTCAGGTCGGAAGCGCGCGTATACCTCTGCCACCCCTACGATCTGATGTCTGTGCATTCAAATCTCGGCACGACGGTCATTTGATTCTTGCAAGCGTTCAGCGCTCTATGATGTATTTAGTACTCTTTTAATGTCCGATTTTGCGGGAGGGAAGATCTGCCGCGCACGGCCAGTCTGTGCATCTCATGTAATTTCTTAACCATTCACTCTGCGCCTGCAACACAGAGCACATAGAACGGCTGCCTGACATTAATCTGCTGTGTAAACTGTAAGTCTCTACGTTTTGGTTCGCTTGATGCAGATTCATCAAGTCTGGCTGCGATGGTGAAGTACGATCGATCTGTAACACAAGATATCTGATGGCCGAGGAGCCTCGTGGGGCCCACTATGACCTTGGGTGCCATGGAGAAACTTGCGATTGCGAGGTAGAGGTACTGCTGATATTGACTTCTTATATACTATGAACGTATCCTAAAAACATTTGCATAAAGCGAAGAAACTCATCAAAGAAAAGCAATAACATCCGTTCAATCAGCCCAGGCAGCTACGACACTGAGTACCTTTAGGGCAAGCTCATGAAGACAGGCAACATCTTGGAATAGTTTGGCGTTCCCAATCCAGTTACAGGATCCCATCCAGACACGGCAGTGAAGCCGGCGGTGCCGCAACCTTGATTACCACCAGAGGTGATATCGTTCAAGATGGTAGGATTGGCGTACAGGGTAGGGTTGATGAATCCGACGGGTCCCTTTCCAGAATTTGCGCGCTGCTCATTGATGAGTGTGATGATACTTCCGAATGTTGGAGATGAGGCAGAGGTGCCATAGATCAAGGTGAGGGTGCCATCGACAGCTACTGCGTAGTTTGCGCCATTCGCTGCAACATCTGGGTATCCGCGCACGGTCTGGGAGTTGTTGTATTGCGTGGCAGTGTAGGTTGGCTTGTGATTCGTGAAGTACGCGCTCACTGCTGACGACTGATAAGAAGGTAAGGGAAAGACATTGCTGAAGCCGCCACCGGAGTAAATGACTGTCTCGCATGCTTCTTCTGGAGCTGTAACACTAGCCCCGGGAACGATCTGGGTCGCACCAACGGACGTGACGTATGGACAAGTCCCAGGAAACGATGGATTGAAGGTACCTGTCTTGCCAGTGTTGTATGTGCCGCCAGCGCACTTGGCTTGGGTGCAGCACTGACCGCCATTGCCAGCAACACCAGAGTCGCCAGAAGAATACAAGACTGTAGTGCCTGCCATGCCAAGCTTCATATATCTAGAGCGTGGCACGTTAAGGTTAAGTTCTTGTGATAGGAGGCTTGCGATCAAACTCACTCGTTACACTGTCTCTGTTCGTACGCAGCGGTATAGTCTGCCTCATTGGAGCCATAGGATGTGGATATGACAGCTGGAGGGGCGTATGTGCCACAGTCATGCTGCTTGTAGCCTCCAGAAGCCGTATCTGGATAGATCCCATCACTATTTGGCCCGTTAGTTGATTGCCAAACCCGTGTTACGAAAGAAAGTACGTACTAGGTAGGATTATCTCCACCCCCAGATGTGCAGTATGAGGAATCCAAGGCGCCGAGAAAGTTGTTGAACGAAGCGCCTTCGACAAGATCACCCGTCTGATACAGTGTTACCTTCTGAGGATAAACTGCGGAAACATTAGCAAAAAAAAGCGCAACATTAGAAGAACATAGGACGTACCAAGTGCAATTGCGTACTCCAAGTCTAGATCGGACTCCCCGTTGTCATTGAAGCTTTGTGTAGTAGTCTGATCTACTCCTCCATCGATTGAATCGAACGTGGGAGCAGTTCCGGCGGGAATCTCAGCCGCATAATTCTTATAGAAGAGGTTGAGATCTGCTTGCAAGTACGCTTGTGGGGTGTACTCGACGATGCCGTAAGATGATTTCGCCAGTGTCCCGTTGGGAAAGCTGTAGAGTGCGCGAAGACATTCTGGGGTGATTTGTGTGTTGCAGGTCGTGAGACTATATGGCTGGGGAGCCGCGTCAGGAGCTGCGCCCGGGCCCGAGATGGTTTTGCCCTTCTTGGGCAGGAAACCGCTGTTTGGATTGCCGGGCTGCAGATTGGCCGGTATGTCACGTTTTTGTTTACTGTGTTCTGGGTCTGCGACGATCTTTGTGTCAAAGTGAACAGTCGGCATGATCAAGTCGACATGTTCTGAGACGTCTTGCGGAACGCTATACTCCTCGCAAGCAATGTGATCTTGTCCGGAGTCGTGCCTGTAGATTCTGTATTCGGTCTTCAATAGAGACTCAACTTCGGAAATGGTGGCTTCGAAATTGAACCAGTTTCTGCCATGAGACAAAGCAATACGAGATGAATTGATACCAGAGGATACAAGCCAACCGTGGACCGCATCAATCGACTGTTGCTTCGGTGCGAAGAAATCGGCGATCTATGAACATTTAGCAAACAAGCCATCGTTAATCTGGGGTATCTCCACCTGTTTAGCGGTCCAGTGCTTTCCATAAAGCGTACTATCGGGGCTAGAGATCTGCATCAGGATGTCGTCGCCCTGGTCCAGGTTGCTTTCTGCCAGACCAATGCGGACAGGGAGCTTGATGCGTCCATCGGGCTTGACATCATTTCGTTGTGACCAGCTAGACGAGCCGCTGCGTTTCTCATGAAGTATGTGTTTGGGTGATGTAGGGAGCGCTGTAGCGATAGTTGCAAGAGCTATGCCAGCGGCCGTAATGAAGAGCTCTGATCGCATCGTCAGGTATGGGTGGAAAAGATGCACGGTCTTGGGGGATAGCGTTGCACTTATAGTTGATGAAGGACATCTACTTGATCATAGCTGCCTAGTGGGGGCAGCTCTCCGTAGAGATTGACACATCACGCTCTGCCACAACTGTACACCTGATCCTCGTTAGACCGAAGGAATACGGCCAAGAAAGCTGAACGACGGTCAAACAGGAAGGCCATTCGCGAACTTGAGGACTGGCGGCGTAAAGTGTGGGGTTGATACCCGAAGAGCTGCAACCATCACGTTGGTGACATTTTGAAGGGGACAAGGAGGAGCGTGTAGGAATGACTCGACGAACAGATGAGAATGTCCAGATGTACTGGCCTTCTGCTTTGGGTTAGATGCTTAGCTATCATAGCGAAGTTTCTCTACACACAGTCGGCTAGCTTGAACCGAAGTCGCCATGAATAAGGCACGGGCCATACAAGAAGGTGCGGCAGCAGGGGTCATTGCTTGGAAAGGTGAACGAGAAGACTACGTTGAGGCTGCCTGAAAACGTCTTGTGAGCCACCTGCTTGCACTGGAAAGGCCTCTCAGAATTTGGCGAGGCAAAATAGGTGAAATGTTCGGAGCTCAGGAAAGATTGGCATCTATCGACGCGACACAACGAACTCTACCATCACAGCGGCACGTCTCCGTGACCCTTGTCCAACCCCGATGCTGTAGTTGACGCAGGTACAGGCATCATGCTCTTGCACCACAGCTGTCAACCTGGTAGGCAATCAAGCGCGACAAAATCGGTAGAAGGAGCGATCCAGACAAGAGGGTACGTAATGCGAATATAAAAGTACAGCTACAACCGCAAATAATACTCATTTCAAGTCATGATCCACACATAGATCTCGTTATCAGCGAACACTCGGTACACGCGCACCAAACAGGAAGCAGACATGCGACGTGGACAGCGAGTGTGGCCAGATGTGCAGGACTTCGGCTTATCTTTGGCTTATGCTTTCACATTTGGGGGTAGCCCCGGACAGGCAGCTCGTCAATTCACCCCAGATCTTTGCAGACATATGCTTGCAGCTGCACCAGCCCAGTATTGGCGATTTCATGTTGCGATGTCCGATGGGAGGGGAAGTGATGGGCACCGAAGAGGCATCCTTGATTGGCTTCTGACGCTAAGCTACATCGAGAAAGCTCAGCCAAGGGAAATAATGGTCAGCCTTGCAAGGCTGACTACTTTCTTATACCTGGAGCTATTCGTAACTGTCTCAACAGCCAACGTGTCAACGTGTGAAGTTGCACCCATGACTGGGATCATGACTATTGATAGCGTCCGGTGAAGACGCCGTGAAGGCGAAGTATTCTACACGCCTATCTTAATTCCTAGATGTTGCCACCTGGGTAACGCTTGCAACACGGAGGCTCTACTCCCGGCGGCTTAATCCCCTCTTTTCCTCGGCCTGCACCATGGAGTACTATCCAAGCAGCGCCAATCCTTCCTCAAGCCCGCCGTTGTGTGCTAATGGCGATGTCCTAAAGATATAGTAGTCCATTATAGCGGTACACTTCGTCCCACCGCGAGATCGCCTCAATTGCCGTCCGAAGCTCATGCTGCACTCTCCACTTCGCCTCCAGGTCTAGAGCGCTTCAACGAGTAAACGAGTACGCCAGGATCGCCGACTGGGCTGAACCATCGACCAAGAGCTAGGATGAATACGTGGCACAAATCTAGGATGCATGAAGGCTCGCATTGTGGCAGAAGGCTTGATGAAGCATACATGGTGTGGCGGCCACAAGTTAGCTACAGCGGGCTCTGTCTATAGCAGTCTATTTCAAGAGCATCCCTCTACGTGACATGGGCGGTTCCATACCTGATAGTCAATGCGGTGGGTCATATCATGCATAACGAGGGGGGCAATCCCAGCCGCCTTAGGGAGCCCGAAAAGTCAAGATGTGCTGCCACCCGAGTGCGGTAGAAGGGAAACAACAAAGACCGAATCATCGAAACAGAGCAATGCATATATATCAAGAGAAGTGGGTGAGCGGTCAAGAGTCAGGCGTCAGGCTTGGAGACTTTGATGATCTTGATGTTCCCTTCTACCTATCAAATAGCCCTAGAAGACTTATCTTGGGTCTTGCTCTTCAACGTGTCGGATTCCATGAACAGTGTTTATAATCATGCAATGTTCCTTGTGTGGATTGCTTTCAGCTTCTGTCTACCATCTCTATTGCCTATCGGAGCTTACTGCTGTTGCAGGCTCATAACACTATCAACAGGGGCGTCAAGCGCGCCATCTCATGTCCAGGAATCGAGAGCCGAGCAATAATTACACCCATGCAGTCAGCCTGCAATAATACTCTAATAGAAAGAGTACGTATAGACTCTATGAGCGAGTGTCACAGAGATTTACAATGGCTGCGCATCTGTTGCCTTTCTGAGCCAAATCCGGCTGGGGCACTAATACGAAAGGAAAGCTCTACATGGTCTAGATAGTGGTTGAGCCGCGCGGTCGAGAATTACTCGATTGACTTCACGACGGCTTTCCACCGAAGCTCCTGCAGACTCTGGCTCGGGCCTTACACCTTCACATTCTCAGACCCCATTCTGTGTATATGATGGACAGGTATGCCGTACTGATGTCCTATCAATAGTACGCCGGGTTCTACAATATCTCGCTCTCGGTTACAGGCAGGGCCATTGGCGAAGTGAAGGACCCGGTATAGGCTGTACTGGAGTCCCGCGGCGTGCGCCTGAATATTCCAGATTTGAAGTCCGAAAACTTGCCTATCTACTTAGGGGCTTTCCATCCTCATTCGAGATCGTATGGTAGGACTTGCTTTGCTTACCACGAGACCCTTCTGTACCACGAGTCAATGGCGTACGGGAAAAGCTGGCAGGGCCCTCGTAAGGCAGTTGAGAGAGTCTATTCTCGCTCAAACTGAGAATGATACTGCTGGATCGAGCCTTGAGAGCGTACGTAGACCGATAGGTACTCGTCTAGAAGTACTTCCATTGTTATTCGTAGCTCACAATCGTCACAGGAGGTTCCCACCAGTTCTTTTGAACCCACAGTTTACTTGGACGACACGCCAAGGATTGAATTTGTTAGAAGAATCAAGTTCAAACAATGTGGACGCTCCAGAAAGCGTGCCTTCGGCCGGAAATGCTTCCTTGCAATAGCGCCTCGAAAGACTTCACGTAACATGCAATACGATTGCGGCTCTATATGGTATGTTGTCTTGATTCGACGATCAATCGCTAGAGGATCTGAGGACAATGGCAGGTAAAGAGTCAAGGCTAACTAGTCTATCTCGATCTGAAGTGAGACTCCGAGAATTCTTGAAGTCATGCCAGGGTCCCACGTCACTCGAAGATGGAAGCAACTAACTCCCCGACGAATGTGTTTGAAATTGCAGTTCGTCGGGTCCGCACGAGGCGATGTGCAGAGGCGATATTATCTGTCGTTGGTGCAACTGCCTGGTCTGAGAACTCAAAGTTGAGATGATTTTCGCCGACTGATTCATGCCTGATTTAAGGACTTGACCACTTCAAGTTCGTACTGTTGGAAGGAAATATGAAACAAACCTCGGAGGGAGCTTGTTCACATCACACGCTTAACTTCCCGACATTGATTACACAGCTTGGCTTGGTCTATGGAGTCTTAATCGACAGGGTGTGATGGGGAAAACCCAGCAGCGGGGTCGTGGCCCCATGAATACAATGCCGCCTTTCGATTCAGCCTATGGTTTCCTACTCTATTGTCATGTAAAACAGCGGAAGAGACAGGCAATATCAAGATAACCTAGTTGGTCTCTCGACCGACTAGGTCGCACCAAGTCAATAGATGTGTGTCCTAGTCAGCCTTTGGTTACGACGACCAATATCACATTCAGCGGCTCGGACACATGTCGCCATGGTAGTTAGTTACCTTGAGTAGTATCAAAGCATCATGCTGTGGCCGAGAGCACAAAGAGAACGATCTGTTGAACGCTGCTATCTCTACTCATTCAAGCATCACCCAGGAAGTGCTTGAGCGTTTCGGGGATGGGAGCACTGCCTTTCCTGTCGTTTGATCGCACTGGCTCTAATACCTTTAACAGCTCAACACTTTGCAATCTTTCTACGGTGCTAGAAAGACTGCCTTTTCCGGAAGTCAAACATATCGTTTGTGTCGGCGACGGATGCGATGGAAAGGATCCCTCTCGAATCGGCATTATGTTGGGGGGTCAAAGTCCGAGAGAGTCGAAGTACCACATCAAGCGTTGATACTATGTCATTCCGTGGCGACTGAACGTGGGTAACCGCAGATTGTGCCCGCTTAGACTGTGAATTGGAACTCTTTGGAAGCCTTGTCTTGCCTGAACCGCATACTCTTAAGGAGAGTGACCCTATCGCAGCCAAGGAGCCTAGGAGACTGTACCTATCATACATTTGGGCTTCATTCGCAGACACATATCCATCGTATCAGTATTCGAAAAGACAGAATAAATCATTCGCATGACTCTGGTCGACCCATACTCATCAGATATCACACTCATAAAGTTCTATTTCCACTACAACATATCAATGACTTCATTGTCTCATCCTGTTGTCCTGTTGCGAGCCTAGAACACGATACTGTTACTGATTGTACCTTTGCCGTCCCCGCGCTTCGCAATCTCGTCATCGGTGTATTTCATGATTTGATTGACGACTGGACCATTGTCATCCTCGCGCTTCGCAATCTCGTCATCGGTGTATTTCACGATTTGATTGACGACTGGACCATTGTCATCCTCGCGCTTCGCGATCTTGTCATCGGTGTATTTCACGACTTTGTTGACAATTGCACCATTGTCGACCTCGCGCTTTCTGAGCCCCTCATTTCCGTATCTCAG
>JAABUL010004404.1_pt1 | contig 18929 bp, 11 predicted proteins | sample 5559151 | NCBI WGS metagenome assembly JAABUL01 (sample SAMN10711876, study PRJNA513368) | rock metagenome | isolation source: Antarctica rocks | place: Antarctica: Victoria Land, Pudding Butte sud | reverse complement strand
AATTCTGGACGTTTGATATCTTGTTAGGTCCAAGCCAATAGGCAGGAGCTTCAAGGAGCCTTTCGATAATTTTGATCTCAACCAACAAACAGATCGACAAGACGGGAGGATTCGTCGTCATGAGCGGCAATGGATGCTGATCCTTGAGTAGGTATCCACAAGTGTACTGATTACCCCGAATTCCAACGATCATAGGCCTCTTTGTCAGTCTTGATAGCATGCTGACTTCTTGAGACAAATCGTGATAGATTTGGTACGGCTCCGATAGCCATAGAAGGACTAGCCGGTCTTGGTGTTCTGGTCCAAATGCCTCCAAAAAGATATGTACATATTAAGATAAACAAGGCGTTGTCGGAAATACTACATCCGTCAGCTGTTGCAGAAGAGTGGGGTCAGTGGAAGTGTTTAGAGGAACCTTATAAATCAAGCAAAGGATTCCCCACCCAGCTCAAGCACTCTTTGGAGTGACTCAATACAAAGACACTATAGAACTCCCATTTGTATACCCTAGCCCTGTTCGAGACTATTCCAACATGGCGGCTATCGCCTGGGAAGAGATTAAGGCCCACAACACAGAGGCTGATACCTGGATTGTTGTGCACGGAAATGGTAATTTCTCACCTATCAAGTTTCAAAAGTTGGACACTGACCCCCCTAAGTCTACAGTGTCACCAAGTTCCTGGAAGATCATCCAGGAGGAAAAGAGATCATTCTCGAGGTAGCGGGCCAAGATGCGACTGATGTATTCGAAGAGGCTACCCATTCTTCAAAAAAGAAGTTTCTTTAAAAAAATCTAAGTTTTAATTTTCTTTTTTTTTGTTTTATTTTATACACGGGCTCCTGATTGGCCAATTGAAGGAATATCATCAGGCAGTTCAATCCTTTGACTCCGTCATTAGCAAGGTGGCACAGGCTGAGGTAAAGAAGGGCTTATGGACGCGAGCGATCCTTCAGGCGGTCCTTTCTTTCGTGGCGATCACATCGTTGGCCTATAGCTGGGACAAGGTAGCCGATATTTGGCCACTTTCGAGGCAGGGCTTCAGCAATGCTAACCCTCTGTGGATGTCGGCCGTGGTCATCCTGTTATTATCTTTGGGGGCGTTTTGCACCTTCGTTAGTTATGTCATATACGTGGACTACGGGCGTCTAGACAAGTATCCTTCTCATATTCGCATCGATTGAAGAGCAGTACTTAGAATAGTCTCTACTAGATTAGGCACTGCAGGAGAGTCAGCTAAGGCTGCCCAATGATGACGCTGATACAACTTGTGACATATTCTCCAGCATCAACCGATCGGTGATCAAGCTTCTCTGCTATACGAGAAAGCAACAGATGGTATTACCACTCGTCTACGAAAGGCTGATCAGTAATAGTAGACAGTCTATAACGACTAGCTACTGACTAGAGTAGTTACCCACATGTGGTTACACCGCTCAACTATACGTTAGTCGGCCCGACAGCTCGCGAACTATTACTATTCTGTTAAACTTACATGGAGCAGACATCGTTCCCGATAACCCTTGGGTTAGTGAGTCGATCACAACCTGCCGGAGGACAACACAGAGGTCTCTATGGCACCGGAATAGTCTCGCTGAGTGCCAACGTCCAATCTAATCACATGCTTATTTTGGTAGTCCGGTTCGTAGATCACGATAATTTGTGATCACAAATTTAACTTGGAAGCAAAACAACGTTGCAGAAATCCCCGAGTGCAACCTTACAGGAAACCGCATAAGCATCAGGTCAGTTGATGAGTATATATTTATAATGCATCGATTATAGTACACGCTTGTTTATAATGCATCACTACCCTAATGCAGGCGGTAATGCATCATAAACAGCGCTATCTACAGCCACCCGCCTATAGCTAATAATCAGAATACTGCATCTCGCTTGCGGCCTATTCTTATTATCTAGATCGCTGCCGCCTATCCTTACCGTCTAGATCGCTGTCGCCTATTCTTATTGTTTAGATCGCTGCGACCTATTCTTATTGTCCAGATCGCTGCGATCGCAAAAACGATAACTGTAGTCGTGCTAATTACTTCAAATCTTATTGCTTGCAAGCCCAATCAATAGTACCATTGCCAACTATATTAGTAGATGTAGGCTTGCTGATTCTGCTGCTTGAATGCCCAACCAAGAGTCTGGCGATATAGATATTGAGACAATTGACAGACTTCGCGCTCTGTTGATCTGCTGATTTTGCGACAGCGATCTCGCCTACTGCATTTCGCAGCCAGAAACGATCGAAAAAACGCACGGTAGCTTTCAGTAGTATATATAGGTGTTATCTTCAAGTTCTGAGCCAATAGTAGTGGTAAAATGAAGGTGAAATCGATGCGCGGAGGTAGTGATGAAATTCTACTAGAAGAGCCAGAAATGATGGATGAGAAGATACTTTCGCGAAACGGCGACGACGGCAACTGCGAAAAGAATTACTGCGAAAAGAGCGACTGCAAAAGGCAAAGAAGCGACGGTGACAATTCACGAGATAAAAAATAAAATGCAAGATAACGAGACGTAGATAGCGCTGTTTATGATGCATCACCGCCTGCATTAGAGTGGTGATGCATTATAAACAAGCGTGTACTATAATCGATGCATTATAAACATATACTCGTTCCGCCTCCCTCTCTTGATACAATCTAACAGCCTTCCTGATCTTCCATACCCGTACCTAGGCTAGGCTAGCGGTTTCTCGCTTGCTGTCACGGACCAACCGGGTGATAATAGCCCCTGTTCATCGAAATGCCAGCTGATGAAGCATGGGAAGCCAATATGCATGGGTTTTCTTTTACCGAGCCGTATACCCGATCTTCTTCACCTTCGTCGTGCTGATTACTAATTCGTCCATTACAAATCGAAGTTATCTATTTCGAATCTCTCTTGAGACCAGCGTGCTAATAAAACCTTCCAAGCTAAATTCAAAGTGTGTTATCCATATTCTAATTTTTACGTTGGGCGACGCAACATCATTATTATAGTATATCCTCACCATAGGAGAGCCCTGCAGGACAGAGGGGCTAGTGCTGGGGATAAGGAAGATTAAGGGGGCAGTGCTTGGCCGTTTGCCATACTATTTAGTATAATAACTGCTTATTGCACTTTTCTCTTTTCTTCTCTTTCTTATTGTATTCGACTCTTTTGTTTATCGCGCATATTATTGCTTGTGCAGTTGTTTTTTTTATATTATTGTCTTGCAATTGTTTCCTTCTATTATTGTCTTGCAATTATTTTCTTTATCTCTTGCTCTATTCTCTTAATTGTTGCATTTTGTCGATATAATATCTTGTAAAAACAAAACTATTAATGCAATCGTCTTTAAGAGAACGTCTAATGTTTGTTGTATATCTTGTATTAGAAAGTCTATCTTTAAGACACAATTAAACGTTTGTTTCGAATTAGAATTTGATACTTTATTGCAACAAATATCTAGAAATATCTTTTGTTGTTGTCGATTATTGTTTTTTTTTTTACAATCTTTTTGTTTTTTACAATTTTCTCGTTTTTTATTATTATTATTGTCTAGAAATCTAGAAAGACAATTCGAAAACAATATACAAAATATTGCTTTAAATAACAAGATTGTTGTTTTTTATCTTAAAGCTAGAACAATAGCAAAAAAAATTATTGCACAAAAGCAAGTAACAACAATAAGAAAGTCTTTTGTTGTTTAGAAATTTCAATTGTAGAATATAACAATAAATAATATATATATATCTGCTTTTATAACTTTTGTTAATTTAAGAACGTCGATAGATATTTTTACAATAAATTTCTTGTTCGAATTCAATAGTTTTGTTATTATGTTTTCTAGTGTTTTGCGTTATTATTTAAACAACATTTTTTATAGCAAACTAAATATCAAAAATATTATAAAATTTATTGTTAATTTTTTCTTTGTTGTTGCAACAAACGCAATCAATTCTTTTAATACAAAAAGTCTTCTAAATTTGCTTTGTACTTTCGATATTTATATCTTTATTACTTTTAGCTTTGTTTTGTATTTAACAATAAAATAAAAGCTCTATTGAGATATTATTTTCTATTGTTAATATATAATAGATATAACAAACTACAAAATCTTTGTCTTTATTAGATTGTATTATTAGAAGTTTGTTATTTGCGCTATTTAAATAAATTAAAATAATTCTCTATACTAAATATTGTTTTATTTTAAGATAGAATAAAAATTTACAAACATCTTTAAAAAGCAATTCGAATCTCTATTGTTGTTAATATTCTTGCAAAAGTTATATTTTTTTGCTAGTTTTGCAAAGAATATCTCGATACTTGTATTCAATAAATTATTTACTATTACAAACAATATTTGTTGTTAATAAGTTAAGTATAACAAATATAGCAATAGTAATAGCTGCAAATATAAATATATATATATATCTTGTCAAAAAATTTACAATTTCAATTGTTGTTTTAATAAAATATAATATTTAACAATTTTGTTGTCTTCTTTATCTTCTAATATATCTAGTTTGTTAATTTTTGTATTAAAAAGTTTTTTATATAATTTAGTATTGTTAGACGAGTCTAATTTGCTATTAAGTAAATCTCTATTAATAAAGAATTAATACAAATATCTAAAAATATATTCTAATAAATATTTTGTTTTTGCTCTCTTAAATATAATTACGCAAGACGCTAAAATCGAATATATTAATTTATATATTTTTTGTATAGATACAAATTATATCTTTGCAAACAAAGCTTCTAATATATTTATTGTCGACATTAATAAGCAATTGCAAACAAATTATTTAATTATACTATTTGTTTTACTATCTAATTTATATATATATTTACTATTAGATTTTGTATCGAAATACAACAATAATTAAAGATATATCTATAATTTTTTCTCTTCTAAAAATATTTTTGTTAATAATAATATATTTTACGATCAAGAAGCTCTTAAATATATTGCAATCAACAATATTATTGCAACTCTTATTGCACAAAAACAAGAGACAATATTTTTTAAAAAAAATTTCGTTAATATCTTTAAACATATAGCAATAACAATATTTAATTAATAGCTATTAGATTTTCAATAAAATCTTGTGTTTTATATAAAAAAAAATTTGCTCTTTAAACTACAAATTGTTTCTTTTTTTTTAATTTATTTGCAAAGATTTTATATTAAATATTAATATATCTTTTCGAGTAATATATTTTCCTATACTATTTAAACAATTTCTTTGTTGTTCTACTATTCTTTATCGATATTTTTTTTTATTAAAAAAAATAAAATATACTTTGCGATCTTCTAAGACTTCGAAGCAATAAAAAGAAAAAACAATTAAATTAACAAGTAGAGTTTCTAAATATTAAAATAAATAGTAAAACAATAGAAATATATTTATCTTTTGTTAAGCTACAATAAGCTTGTAATTTTGTTATTGTAGCAATAAAAATAAAAACTCTTTTGTATTAAAGCTTAAAGATCTTAATAGACTTTCTATTCTTTTGTGTTAAAATAATAGTATCGAAACGCGTCTTTCTAAATATCTTATATATTTTTTTAACAAAAGATATGCGATATTACAATATTATTGCTTCGATAACAAGAGATATAATTTAATAATATTATTTTTTGTTGCGTTAAAACAATATTAAAGTTCTACAATACTTAGTCTCTTAATTAATCTTTTATATATAAACAAATACGTTTAGTTTCTAAAATATAGACAATTATTAAATATCTTATAAAGATAGTATATTTGTCGATATTTTTATCGAACACTATTCTACTTATATTAAGAGCAAAACTCTTTATATTAATACGCACAAAATATAAACAATTTTTTATATTTTTTGTTTTTAGTTATCTTAACTTTGCAACAATAGAGTTATTATTTATAGCAATAATATTGTTGTTGTTATTAATCTTAATAAAAAATTTATTTGCAACAATTTTATAGATTTGTTGCAAGATATTGTTATACTTTTTGCTTTTAACAATATATTAATAAAGTCAATTTAAATTAATTCTAAGTTAAATAATTTTGTCAATTTATTTTTACGCAATAAGTACAAAACTATTATTAACAAATATTTATAATTAGTATATTTTGTTAACTAGATTCTTGCAACTCTTTTAACTTCTAATACGCAAAAATATTTTTAAATCGAAATATAACTCTCTTTTTATAATAGAGACTTGTTACTATTATTAGAAATCTTTATTTTATTGTCTTTAAAAACTATATATAATATTGTTACTTTTATTTTAATTGCAATACTTTGTTTGTTATTATTTAAAATCTTGTTAATTAAGTTGCTTGTTTAAAGTTTAATTGTATTAAAACAAAGACTATTAAAAACTATATCTACAATCTTTGCTTTATTTATATCGATAGAAGCTATTTTAATTATATAATTTGTAGTAGCTTGCTTTTTCTTTGTATTATACGCGATATTAAACGTTGTTAAAACAACAATGTTTTTTGTAAACACAAAACTATTATACAAAATATCTTACTAAACGTTTTGTTTATATTTAACGTAACTATATATCTAGACGCTACTTTTTATATTATTTTTTGTCTTATCTTTGTAAATTTTTTGCAAGCAAACAAATTTATATAAAATACGCACAATTTAAACAATGCAAACTTTGTTAATTAATTTATTACTAGATTAGCTATTAGACTTCTAGCAAATAGATTCGAACTCAATATTTTTATCTCTAAAACAAATCTCTTTTGCAAGAGCGTTATTTTTAAGATTGTTATTGTTAACAATATTAATTGTGCAATTGTCTTATTAAGAAGAATACTTCTTATAGCATTTAGTTGTTCTAATAACTCTTTATTTAATATTAACAAAGATATTTTTAATAAAAAAAGAATTATCGACGTTCTTTGTTAGAGACTTTGCTTACTAAATTACAATAATTACTATACTAATTATTTCTTTTGTCGCGATGCAATTACGAAAGCACGCAATTTTAATATACTAAAGATAATAATAATGCTTTTAGATTAATAGAAATTTAATATCTATCTTTGCTATATCAAAATTAATTTTGATTTAATTTTGTAGATTTTGTGTTGTTACTAGAGTTGCTAGTTTTTATTGCTTTTGTTTTAACAATATTGTTTTGAAACTTAGAGAAAATTAGTTGACTTTAGAGCAATTTTGATAATCTTGTTAATAGTTTTATTTTATCGACAATCTCTTTTGCACGCATTTAGACAACAATAAGATACTTTTCAAAATAGTTGATACTCAAACATCTATATATAGAAAATAGTATCTTTGTTTTCTTTGTTTTGTCTATTTTGAGTCTCGAAAGCAATAGCAAAGCTTTGCAAAATAGAAGAGCTAGTATTAAAAATAAGAAAAATTAAAAGAGCAATACTTGATTGTTTGCCATACTATTTAGTATAATAATTGCCTATTGCACTTTTCTCTTTTCTCTTCTTTCTTATTGCATTTAGCTTTTTTGTTTTGCTCTCTTACTTCTTTTGCTCTTGTTGTTTAGATAGAAGGAAGTTAGTTAACTTCGAAGCAATTCTGATAACTCTGTCGATAATCTTATCTTATCGGCGGTCTCTTTCGCACGCATTTAGGCGACGGTGAGATGCTTTTCGAGATGGCTGGTGCCCAAACACCTGTATATAGAAAATGGCATCTTTGCCTCCTCTTTTCTGCCTATTTCGAGTCCCGAAAGCAGTAGCTACTTTATCACCGCCATCACTCTTTTTCTTCCTCGTCCTTGTCCTTGGCCTTGGTGAGCCCAACAGTTGCAATGTCGGAATCAGATATCACTGCTGAGAAGAACGTTCTCAATGGCGAGGCTCAAACCGAGCAGGACATTCTGCCTTCCTCCCCGAGACCCGCCAAGAACGGTGCTCATGCCGATGCAAGTGCGCTTGAAGACAATATACGCAAGATCACAGGTGTTCCATGGGTTCTCATCTGCGCTGGGCTTTTGATTTCATGCTTAATGTACGGCCTTGACACGACCATCGCGGCCGATGTCCAAGGAGCCGTGATAGAAACGTTTCAGGACGTACCTCAGCTACCTTGGATTGGAGCAGGATTTCCTCTCGGCTCGGTGGCTGTCATCCTTCCATACAACTCTCTGTTCGGTAAATTCAATATGAAGTGGCTATACATCGCCGGAATCGTTCTGTTCCAAGCGGGTTCCGCCCTCTGCGGAGCAGCACCGACCATGAATGCGCTCATCGTTGGACGGGTCATTGCTGGTGCAGGCGGGACCGGAATCTACCTCGGTGGCTTGAATCACTTCTCGGCGTTGTGCACACGAGAGGAGAGAGGCACCTACATCTCAGCGCTCAGCTTTTGCTGGGGTATTGGTACTATCCTGGGCCCTGTTGTGGGTGGTGGCTTTTCACTCAGTTCGGCGACATGGCGATGGGGATTTTACATCAACTTGATAATCGGCGCCGTTTCCTTTCCCGTCTACCTCTTCTGCCTACCTGTCATTCGACCTTCTAAAGGCGACTCGGTCCGTCAGAGATTACTTCATGTCGACTGGGTCGGCGGAGTACTGAGCTGTGGGTTTTGGGTTGCTTTCTCCTTGGCGTTCGTCTCAGCTGGTGGCATCTGGGCATGGGACGACGGTAGAACCATCGCCACTATCGTCATCTTCGTTGTCTTGATTGTGCTTTACGCTGTGCAACAGTACTTCTGCATCTTCACCACACCCGCCGATAGATCTTTCCCAGGTCATCTCCTCAAATCTCGGACTCAGGTACTAACATACATCACCACGTCTTGTACTATTTCGGCCATGTACGTCACGACATTTTACATCCCTGTGTACTTCCAATTTGTCAACAATGATTCGCCGCTGATGGCCGCTGTGCGGTTACTTCCGCTCTTGCTCGTTTCGATTGCATTCAATTTAGGCACTGGCTGGGCATTGCCGAAGATCAACTACTATGCGCCTGTCTACTTAGCTTCGGGCATTCTTCTCACGATATCCGGTGCCCTATTCTATGCCTATCTAAAACCATCCACGGTGGTAGCGAACATCTATGGCTTCAGCGTCATCATGGGAGTTGGTGTCGGCTCCACCATGCAAATGGGATATGCGGTAGCGTCTTTGAAGTCCAGCCCCGCGGACGCTGTGAATGCCCTCAGCCTCCAGAATGTCAGCCAGATTGGAGCTCAGGTGCTTTGTTTGGTCATTGCTGGACGCGTATTCCAGTCTGCCGCATCCAACAACTTGACGTCAGTCTTGGTGGGCCACGGTTTCAGCCCGAGAGATATTCAGAATGCTATTGCAGGAGCTCAGAGTGCACTGTTCGAGCAACTCAGTGGCAGTTTGAAGACAGCAGCTCTGGAGGCCGTTACAAGCGCAATACAGACGACTTTTATTCTTGTCATTGTCGCCAGCGCATTGGAGGTGGTGTGCGCTATCGCAATGAGGTGGGAAAAACTGTTTCCTGGAGAACCCACTACTGCACAGGAAACCATCTCTGTATAAGAAACCTCTACCGCACAGGAATCAATCACAGCATAGTCTCAAGAGACATTGGTGAGAAGCTTAACAGGAATCAGTCACAGCACAGTCTCAAGAGACATTGGTGAGAAGCTTGACAGGAGTCGGGGTGGGCATTGAATAGTATTCAGCATAATGTCCCGAGGGATCAAGATAGGATGAAATAGACTGGTTATTTGCAAGGTGAAGAGCCTTATCGGAGGGCAGTTCTAGCTAGTTACATACTCTTCGTATAACTGACTCCCGAGTTAGTGTATTCATATATACCAAGAACGAAATTAGGATATATAAGAACCTTTGTTTGATCGCGCAAATAAGAAGTAGCTTTAACCTTGGATACGACTCTGAGCGTCCGTTTCCGGCCTGCCTGTACGCTTACACTCAGTCTAAGAGCCCTGAGACGTGACAGACGTGGTAATAGAGTAATCCAATTCACCGACAGTCTCCGGCATAACAACCTAGAATGTTCTATTTGTGATTTCCCCGTCGTTCGATGAGCATTCGTACACATTGCCGTTTCTCAATCTAAAAATGGACATGTTGTAATTGATACTCGTGCGTGTCATCGTCGCAAAACAAACCCAGCTGACAATCTGTGAAAGGTGGGAAAGTACCCCCTCGTTCATGAAATTAATACTATATAAGCGCCGTACCATGGTAGTATAGCAGTAGGTTCAACGCTACACGATTTGATACCTGCGTGTATGGAGCAATCGTTGGGCTATTATGAGGCTACGTGTGTGTTGCGTTGAGCTTGCTTGCTAGCTATAGACTCATGACCTACCTTCCATTGGGCTAGGCCATGACGTGCGTTTCCGCGTTCTCATGTACAAGTTCCGAGGCCTTATCGTTTGGAACATTGGATCGTACTCGATGGTCTCGGTGTCGTTGTGTCTGATAAACTCGTACCGGTAGACCAGCTGAGTCAATATGATTTTAACCTCGCGAATGACAAAGTTCATCGCTATGCACATTCTTGGCCCCATCGCAAATGGAATGTAGGCGGCGCGGTGACGGGACTTGACCTGTTCGGTATCCCATCGGTCGGGATCGAATCGAGTTGGGTTCTCCCACACTTTGTCATTGTGGTGCAGATGGTGTACCTCGGGGATAACAACGGCGCCTTTCGGCAGCCGCATACCGTTGGGAAGGATGAGGTCCGTCCTTGCGGTCCTCGCCGGTTGGAAAGATGTGGTGTGATGTCTCTGAGTTTCCTTGACATACTTATCGAGGAACGATAGACGTCCGATGAACTCACCAGACATCTCCGTCCCTTCAGTCATGCCGTGATCGATGAGTTCTTGTAAGATCGCGGCTTGACAGCCTTCGTAGGACGTTAAGCCGTATAGCAGCCAGGACAGAAGGGCACTGGTGGTCACGAATCCGGCTGTCACAGCTACGATCAGTGCCGGCTTGCGACTTGCAACAGGCATCTTGTTGCCTTTGTGATCGACGGCGCGGAGGAAGTAATCTGATGCCAGCGGTCAGGGCATGGACCATACCGAGGAGATGGGAGTTACCTGTTAAAAGAGCCCTGCAGGACAGGGGGGCTAGTGCCGGGGATGAGGGAGATTCAGGGGGCAGTGCTTGGCCGCCTGCCATACTATTTAGTATGGCAATTGCCCATTGCACTTCTCTCTTTTCTTCTCTTTCTTATTGTATTCGGCTCTTTTGATTATCGCGCATATTACTGTCTTTTGCAGTTGTTTCTTCTATATTACTGTCTTGCAGTTGTTTCTTCTATCTCTTCTATTACTGTCTTGCAGTTGTTTCTTCTATCTCTTATACTATTCTTTTACTTGTTGTCTTTTCGTCGTTATAATATCTTGTAAAGACAAGACTGCTAACGCAACTATTGTTAAAAAACTATTTAATGCTTGTTGCATATCTTGTATTAGAAAATCTATCTTTAAGACGCAACTAAATACTTGTTTCGACGCAAAATTCGATATCTTTTTGCGATAGATATTCAAAAACGTTTTATATTGTTGTCGATTACTGTTTTTTTTTTTGCAATTACAATTTTTTTATTTTTTATTGTTATCTTTGTTTGAGCAAAAAAGAGACAGCGAGCAAAATATTGTCTTAAACAATAAGATTGTTGCTTTTTGTTTTAGAGTCAAAACAATAACAAAAAAGATTACTGCACAAAAACAAATAGCAACAACAAAAAAAACTTTTATTGCTTAAAAATTTCAATTGCAGAATCTAACAATAAATAATATATATATATCTACTTCTATAGCTTCTGTTGATTCGATAATATTGTCAAATTATATTGTCGAAATAGTATTCGAACTCAATACTTTTGTCGCTATATTTTCTAGTATGTCGCGTTGTTATTTGGACAACATCTTCTATAGCAGACTAAATATTAAAAATATTATAAAATTTACTGTCGATTTTTTCTCTATTGCAGCAACAGACACATTCAATTCTTCTAATACAAGAAATTTTCTAAATTTGATTTGTGTTTTCGATATTTATATTTTTATTATTTTTAGCTTTGTTCCGCATCTAACAATAAGATAGAAATTCTATCGAAATATTATTTTCTATTGTTAATATATAATAGATATAATAGACTACAAGAGCTTTGTCTTTATTAGACTATATTATCAAAAGTTTGTTACTCGTGTTATTCGAATAGATCAGAACAATTCTCTATATTAAATATCAATATATTCTAAGATAGAGTAGAAATTTGTCGATATCTCTAAAAAGTAGTTTGATTCTCTATTTTTGTCAATATTTTTACAAAAACTATATTCTATTGCCAACTCTATTAAAAATACTTCTATATTTGTATTCGATAAACAATTTACTATTACAAACAGTATCTGTTGTCAATAGATCAAGTATAGCAAATACAGCAACAATATTAACTGTAGATATAAGTATATATATATATCTTGCCAGAAGACTTACAATTCTAACTATTGTTTTAATAAGATATAATTTCTGACAATTTTGCTGTTTTTTTTGTTTTTCGATATATCTAGTTTGCTAATTTTTGTATCGAAAAACTTTCTATATAATTTAGTATTTTTAGACAAGTCTGATTTGTTGTTAGATAGATCTTTATTAGTAAAAAAATAATATAGATATTTAAAAAAATATTCTGATAGATATTTTGTTTCTGCTCTTTTAGATATAATTACGCAAGATACTAAAATCGAATATATCGATTTGCATATTTTTTGTATAGATATTAATTATATCTCTGCAAACAAAATCTCTAATATATTTATTGCCAACATTAATAAATAGCTACAGATAGATTGTTTAACTATACTGTCTGCTCTATTATCTAATCTATATATATATTTATTGTTAGATCTTGTGTCAAAATACAACAATAGATAGAGATATATCTATAATCTTTTCTCTTTTAAAAACAGTTCTATTAATAACAACATATCTTGCAATCGAGAAGTTCTCGAATATATTGTAGTCGATAATACTATTGCAACTCTTATTATACAAGAACAAAAAACAGTACTTCTTAAAAAAAATCTTGCTAATATTTTTAGATATATAGCAATAGCAATATTTGATCGATAACTATTAGACTTTTAGTAAAATCTTATTTTCTATATAGAAAATTTTCTTTTTTTTGAATTGCAGATTGTCTCTTTTCTTTTCGATCTATTTGCAAAAATTTTATATTAAATATTAATATATTTTTTCGAATAGCAAATTCTTCTGTACTATTTGAACAATTTTTTTGTTGTTCTATTATTTTTTACTAACGTTTTTTTCTATTAAAAAGAGTAGAATCTGTTTTGCGATCTTTTAGAACTTCAAAGCAATAAAAAGAAAAAACAGTTAGATCTTTAGATAAAAATTTTGAATATCGAAATAGATAGTAAAACAATAGAGATACAACTGTTTTCTGCTAAACTGCAACAAGTTTGTAATTTTGTTGTTGTAGCAACAAAAGCAAAAATACTATTGCATTAAAGTCTAGAGATTCTGATAGATTTTCTATTCTTTTGTATCAAAATAATAGTGCCGAAACGCGTTTTTCTAAGTATCTTATATATCTTTTTGACAAAAGATACACAATATTACAGTATTATTGTCTCTATAGCAAAAGATATAGTCTAATAGTATTATTTTCTGTTTCGATAGAATAGTATTAAGATTCTACAATTTGTTGCTCTTTGTTTAATCTTTTATATATAAACAAATATATTCGATTTCTAAAATATAAACAATTACTAAATATTGTATAAAAACAATATATTTATCGACGTCTTTTCTAAGCGCTATTCTACTTGTATTAAGAGCAAGACTCTTTATATTAATATTTACAAAATAAGAGCAATTCTTTATATTTTTTGTCTTTAACTGTTTTGTTTTTGCGACAATAAAGTTATTATCTACAACAATAATACTATTGTTGTTGTCGATCTTAATAAAGAATCTATTTGCGACAGCTCTATAGATTTGCTGCAAAATATTGTTATAATTCTTGCTTTTAACAATATACTAATAGAGTCGATTTAAATAGAATCTAAATCAAACAATCTTGCAAATATACTATTACAAAATAAATACAAAATTATTGCTAACAAATATTTACAATTAGTATATTTTGCTGTTCAAATTTTCGCAATTTTTTTGACTTCTAATATATCGAGATATTTTTAAATTGAAATGCAATTCTTTTTCTATAGTAGAGATTTGTTGCTACTACAAAAAATTTCTATTTAACAATCTTTAAAAACTATATATAATATTGTTGTTTTTATTTTAATTGCAATACTTTGTCTGTTACTATTTAAAGTTTTATCAATTAAGCTGCTTGTCTAAATCTCGATCGCATTAAGACAAAAACTATTAAAAAATATATTTGCAATTTCTGCTCTATCTATATCGATAGAAACTATTTCGATTATATAGTTTTTAGTAGTCTATTTCTTTTTCGCGTTATACGCGGTATTAAACATTGTTAGAGCAACAATATTCTTTGTAAATGCAAAACTATTATACAGAATGTCTTACTAGATATTCTGTCTATCTTTAATATTATTATACAATTAGATACTACTTTTTACGCTGTTTTCTATTTTGCTTTTGCAAACTTTCTGCAAGCAAATAAATTTATATAGAATATATACAATTTAATCGATATAGACTTTGTCAATTAATTTATTATTAGATTATCTATTAAACTTTTTGCAAATAGACTCGAACTCGATATTTTTGTCTTCAAAACAAATCTTTTTCGCAAAGATGTTATTTTTAGAATTGTTGCTATCGACAATGCCGATTGTGCGATTGTTTCTTTAAAAAAAAAACTTTTTATAGTATTTAGTCGCTCTATCGATCTCTTATTTAATATCGACGAAAATATCTTTAATAGAAAAAGAATTATCGACGTTCTTTGTCAGAAGCTTCGCTCTTTAGACTACAATAATTACTATATTAGTTATTTTTTTTGTTATAATACAGCTATTGAGACACGCAATTCTAATATATCAAAGACTATAATTATATTTTTAGATTATTAAAAGTCGAATATCTATCTTCGCTATATTAAAATCAATTTTGATTTGATTTTGTAGATTTCGCGTTATTATTAGAGTTGCTAGTTCTTATTATTCTTGTTCTGACAACATTGTTTTAAAACTTAAAGAAAATTAGTCGACTTCGAAATAGTTTTGATAATTTTGTCGATAACTTTGTTTTATCGACGATCTCTTTTGTACGTATTTAGACGACAATAAGATACTTTTTGAGATAACTAATACTCAAATATTTGTATATAGAAAATAAATATCTTTGTCGCATCTTTTCTGAATTTTTGTTAGATCTTTTTTGCATTTTTCGAGTTTCGAAAACAGTAGCAGAGTTTTGCAAAATAGAAGAGCTAGTGCCAAAAATAAGAGAGATTTAGAGAGCAGTGCTTGATTATTTGTTATACTATTTAGTATAACAATTGTCTATTGCACTTTTCTCTTTTCTTCTTTTTCTTATTGCATTCGACTTTTTTAATTTGTTTTTCTACTTTCTTTTGCTTCTGTTGTCTAGATAGAAGAGAGTTAGCCGGCTTCGAAGCAGTTTTGATAATTCTATCGATAGCTTTGTCTTATTGGCGGCCTCTTCCGCACGCATTTAGGCGGCGGTAAGATGCTTTTCGAGATAGCCGGTGCCCAAACACCTGTATATAGAAAATAGGCATCTTTGCCGCATCTTTTCTGGACCTTTGCCAGATCTTTTCTGCACTTTTCGAGTCCCGAAAGCAGTAGCTTCGCGGTTTTGAGGGCGGCTTCTTGCAGGGGCACGTCGCCTTCTCCAACCTCGGCTTCGGCAATGTATTTCCCGACACGTTCACCAACCTCGTGCCACGTATCTCGCAGACGCTTCGGGTCGCCAAAGAAGAGCCAGGTATACCAGTCTCCCCAGGATGTGACCTTTTTGTTCAGGCCAAGCAATCTGAATATGGTCCGAACCGTAGTATGCACGGGGGAGTCGGCCGCTTCGAAATGGCCGAAGTCTGCATCGATAAAGAGTTTACCCACTATTTGGGACGAGAGCTTGAGCATGTAGTCGTACACGTTCCACGCTCGTTTGCCATTCTCCAACTCATCAAATATGGGGAAAGTTGACCGAACGGTCGCGAGAACGGTCAGGGCGTGTTTATCTATCGCTTTGGGTCCCATCGAGGGGACCATGAACTTGTGGGCCTCGCGCCAAATTTCCGTGTGGGTGCTGGTCAAGAAGACGCCGGCATGAGGGCTCTTGACTCCATACAGCGGGTGAGCTTCATTGATTTCCTTGGTGAAGAAGGCGGACTCTTTGAACACATGTCCTACAATCTCAGGGTCGTTGGTGTGATAAACCGTTCGGCCCATGATGGTAGTCCGAAAGATACCCCCGTAGGTCTGGAAGAGCCTTTCATGATTGCCAAGATGGTCTGGGTAGACCTCAGTATGGCTTCCAATGAGTGGCAGACCCGAAGGCCCTGGTGGGTCGCTGATGGCACGTCCATTGACCAGGACGCAGATTGGTTTTTTGAACTGTAGAAGCGAAGCCAAACTCTCGCATAACGTTCCATCGGTTGCAAATGACAAGGCTACATTTTTCTATCAGCAAGCCGCACTTCCAGCTATGACGAATGACAGACCACTTGGATCAATGACCTTAAACTTCTCAGCTACTGCTTGCTTCAAGTGAAGCAGACTACGGAAAGTGTTGGAGGTCCTCGGGGGGATGGAGACTTGACCGTGTCGCGAGTCGCCCGCGAGGAAGAACTCACACGACATGATGGGGAGGCTCCTGTCGTGGATCAACTTCGATTGCAGACAATCATGTGGTATGGAATGGGCTGGCTAGTAGTATACAGGCCTTGCGTGCGTAAAAATGAGCGCAGGTCGTCGACACGTATAATCCCTAACCCGACAGTGGCATGTGGCAATAGACACTCGTCATCTTCAAGTGCCTGAGCCCTTTGCCGTGCCCTCCAGCCGTCTGATTGCGGCGGCTGGTGGGGATGTGTTGTCAGTTCCCTGGTGGTCAGCAAACTTCCTTGTTCAGTTGAACGGATATACACGGCGCATGCATCCTAATCGCCTCCAGCATCCAACAATGACCCCCACGAAGTCTAGGGGAATGGTTGCCCGTCCCTTGTCAACTCGCCAGTGGTACGTGAGGCCATGGGGATGGTGAGTCCTAGCGTGGTATACGTTGACTGCATAGTACGGTAGAAGCTAAGGTACCTTATTTGCGACAACGATGCAACTAATTGGAACTGCAACAGTCATCATCCCTGCCAGGTTAGACTGCGCCGACCATCCTTCATGCGCCGAGATAAGCCCCTACACTAAACCATATTCATGTATCAAGCTGCGGATCAGCTACGACGAAGGACTACTAACTACTCCCGGAGTCTACTATCCGTCAGTGTGTTGAACGGCTACGTATTTGTCATATTTGTAATCGCGGAGTGAAGGCAATGCAAGCAGACCCTGCCGTGGTATCGACTTCAAAGAGCCGAAGTATCTCTATTGTGGGGGGACAGAGGTGCGACTTTGCGGGGACTCGTGAGGCGGTCAGCTACGGGGATATCCGATCCTTCGGCTTGTTTCGCCAGAGACACGATGCCTTTGCCTTGATGGGACTGAGTTGAAGGTAGATCCTCAAGCATTTCTAACCTATTCTCAAAGAATGTTAATACCTTTCCTTAGAGTAAAGCCATATCTCCAAGGGTCGAGGGGATCCATCCAATTTTCATTGGCCGTGCGTAATGGTAGTTTGTCAAGCATGGAGCCATTATCATCCCAGAGGCTTGTATAAATGCAATGGTCAAAACACGAAGCTCTATTTCCATTTCTTCGTGAAAACGTGCCACTCCATCCTTTTCAATTGTGCACGCCATCCGTGGAGACACAAGCCAAGATTACCACTCCTTCGATAAAGTGTGTCCCCGTTTGAAGTTACGCGATTCTGCTGTTGTTTTACTTGAGCAGCGAATTGAAGATGTTCTTCTTTACCGAATCATATACACTGCTTCCATGGGTATTGCTTCTTTTGGTATGGGAGTGCTCAATGAAGTTTGATAGGTCGATACCAACTGTTCACAGCCCATAGTCTATTCCACTGTTTGGATTGTTTACACGACTTGGTTTCACCCTTTGGCACGCTATCCTGGGCCGCGGCTCGCGGCGATCACAAATGTAAGCTCTTTGTGGCTCTCCTGTCCCGTCTTCGCTTCTGATATTGTGCTGATATCTTGTTCAATAGTTCTGGTATGCATGGGCATGGACAGGCGGCAATTGGCCTACACTGATGAAGAATGCGCATGATAAATATGGTGGGCATTCCGTCAAACGTCTCGATGTATATGGCAACTAATACCTCTAGGGGACATTGTCCGAATCGCCCCCAATGACTTGTCGTTTGTCACACCTCAAGCATTTCGGGATATCTACGGCCACCCTCTGAAAGGACGCAAGCTCTTTCCGAAACCGGAAATCTTTTGGAAAACTTTGAATGCACCTGGTATGTTCCAGATGATCGATGTAGAGCAAGCTGCAGCGACCCGTAGCTTGCTTTCCCCGGGGTTCAGTCCCAAGGCTCTACGGAATCAGGAACGCGTGATTCAGGATTACACGGATCTGTTGGTGGCAACTCTTAGTCGTCTTAGCGTCGAAGAAAAGAAGGCGGTAGATATTAGTGACGCATGCAACTGGATAACATTTGATATCCTCGGTGTGTGAAGTCTTCCACGTTTATGGTGTATGAAGGCTAATACGTTTGAGCAGGTGAACTTGCATTTGGCGAGTCTTTCGATGCAGTCAAAAATGCGAAGACACACTTCTGGACGAGTGTAAATGCCCCTATGAGCCTTTTCCTCTGTTGACTCAACAGTCATTCTTTCCAAGTGAGCATTACTGACCGCTGATTATCTCTTCTAGGTCATTA
>JAABUL010004403.1_pt1 | contig 18932 bp, 11 predicted proteins | sample 5559151 | NCBI WGS metagenome assembly JAABUL01 (sample SAMN10711876, study PRJNA513368) | rock metagenome | isolation source: Antarctica rocks | place: Antarctica: Victoria Land, Pudding Butte sud | reverse complement strand
TATAGATACGTATAGTAACTATTAATAAACTGATCTTATCTATAAGAGCCTTCTAATAAGTAGTAGAGGATGTTTTAGAACTACGTTATATAGGTATTAAATAAAAGGGAAGACAGGTTTCTTAAGACGAGAAATCTTAGAGGGGGAACCTAATATTATGTATATTAAAAGTATAATATAATATACCTAGATAGTATATATAATAAGGGACGCCGTACTTAGTACGCTAGTACGCTAAGCTATATTACTTAGTACCTTAAAGGACTAAGTAATAGTAATAATTAGTATACTTAGGGATTAAGTATATTAAGTATACCTCTTAGCACGGATTTCCTATATCTATATAGATGGCGATATTTCCTTAGTAGATAGGAGCTTTATATTTAATTTATATTATAATTCTAGTAATCTCCTAAGTACTAAATATAATACCTTATACTAGACCTGTTTAGTATAAGCCTATTTACCCTACTTCCTTAATACTCCTCTTCACGAGAACTAATCATAGGTCTATCCTATCCACGGACGGAGTAAACCGTAACAAAGGACTATAATATCTATATTAATAAGTATATTTACCTTTAAACTAATAATAATATAGACTTCTTAGGAAGAAATTATAATTATAATATCTTTATCTTAGTATTTACTAGGTAGATATAAAGGTATAATAATATACTTAAATATCTTATACTTAGTAGATTTAATACCTTAGATAATTATTAGGCTTACTATAATCTAGATTTATATATTTAAAATAGATACTTTTAAATAAGCTTTATTACTTAGATTAATATTATATATAATATATATCTTATCTTTTAATAATAATATAGCCTTAGCTATTATATAATAATATTCCTAGAAGATATAATTAGTTCTAATCTCCTTTATAGAGTTTAAGGATAACTTAATAATCTTTACCTTATAAGGTATAGTAGTAGTAGCTAGAAAAGCTAATTAAGTATCTAATAAGGTAAACTCCTTTAATTAAATATTTAATAAGATAAAGTCCTTTACCTTATTACCTTAATATAATAATTTTAATAATAAATATCCTTTACTAGAACTATTAAGGTATTTATAAAGCTAGTTTTCAAAGGTAAAGCTCTTATATAGTATTAATAATAGTATTTAGGAGCTAGTATAAAAATAGCTTTAAAGTATTATTTAATATTACTATCTTAATATAATTAATAGTAATTAAGGTCCTTATTAATATAATAATTACCTTGATTATTAATTTATACTTTAAGACTTCTAATACTATTATTAGTATTAATATCTTCTAGTAATTAAGAGGACTTGATAATATCCTCCTATTATAGTCCTTCTTTCTTAGTAACTTAGTAAGTTATACCTTAAGGATAGTATTATTAAAACTTATTATCTTAATAATTTATAAGTCTTTTATATCCTCTATTACTATTTATTACGCGGGGTTATAGATTTTATTAGTTTAATATTAAAATAGATGTATTTATATTTCTTATAATAAGTTATAATTATTAATAAAGTATAAGTAAAGCTTAATTTTATTAAGGTACCTATTAGTAGATCTAATTAAGCTAGTAGATAGACTAATTAATATTATTATACCTCTAATTATTATATACCTATGAAGTATATTACTACTATAGTTTATATAATTAATTATAAGGAAATAGTAGTTAAGAAGAGCTACCTTAATAAGTATTCTAATACTAATTAGGCTTATATACTAACTTCTTATTAGATTAATATAGCTAAGACTAACTATAATAGGCTAGCTTAAACTATATATTAGATTTAGTATTAACTGTATTAAGAAACTAACTAAGAGTTATTAACTTAATTAATTCTAGTATATCTTATTAGAAGTTTAAGATAAGATTATTTTAGGTAATAGAAAGCTAGTTAAATATATCTTAAAATTAGGCCGCTCTTATATAATATATAATATTTTAGATATACACTTATAATAATTTACTAGCCTTTATATTATCAAAAGTATATCTCTTAATTTATATCTTTTTTATAATAATTATAATTTATTCCTTAAAATACTTAATTAGGATATTGAATTATTACTTTAATAGGATAGCTTTAAGAAGATCCTTTTCTAGGGATATTAATTCTATTAAGTACTACTTATATATCTTATTATATAAATAAGTAGGTAAGATATTAAGGATCTTATTATCTTCCTTAAAGGTAGTAAGGTCTTATAATCTATTAATAAATTTATATATATCCTTATAAAAGAAGTATTATCTCTAATAAATAATAATTCCCTTATCTTTAATATTAGGTTATAAGTATCTTATATCCTTAGCTTTTAATAAGGTAGTAATATTTCTATTATTATTATTAATACTATTATTACCTAGAGGTCCTTATAAGCTAAGGATCTTATTAATACTAGGAGTATTAATGATATTAGGCTAAGGCGGATTATTCCTAATATAATTAATAATTATATATTAAATAATTACCTTTATATCTACCTCTATTATTACGCTTTTATTATAAGGGTTAATGGGATTATTATAAATACTCCTTTATAAAGGATACTCTAGTTATAATATAGCTATTAGCTAGAGATACTAATATTACTATTAACTCTAACTATAATAGTAGGATTTTAATTAATAAATTAGAATAAGATTTATCTTCCTAAGATATTAAAGGTAATTATAGAAGCTAATATAAATCTTAAATCTAGGAGGATTACTTAAAATAGGTAATTAAGGTATAAAATAATAATTAGTCTATTATTTAATTTAAGGGATATAATAGCTCTAAGCTTATTAGGCTAACTAACTTAATAAACTTAATAATTAGTATTACTACTATTTATTAATAATATAGTTTAGTTTATTAAATAGTTAAAGGATAATTAGCTATTTATAAGGCAGAAAGCTACTAAGTAGTATTACTAAGGTAAATACCTTGATAAAGCTATTATATCGTAATAAGTAAGGCTTTAATAGTATTAATTCCTCTTTATATTAATATAAGCTATTAAGTTTAATTTATAAGACCTTTAATTAATCCTTTAACTTATGAATATATACTTAGAGCTCTTAATTCTAATTTTATAATTTAATTATAATTTAAAGAGCTTACTTACTTATAATTACTATTTACTTATATATTTTCTACTATTAAGTAATCTTCTTACTAAGTTTCTTTTACTTATTTTCTAGGACGTTATATTTACTAGCCGGAAAGATATAGGATAGTATAGGATATAGGCCTTCCTAGCTATCCTATAGGACAGGATAGATTTAGGGGGTTTAGTTCTATCCTATTATAGGATAGTATAGGTTTTCGTAGGATAATCCTATAAGATAGGATATTTTAGGGATATCCTATAATTCTTAAGTTTATAATATAGTTTTCTTAAAAAAAAAATTTAAGAAATCTTTACTATAAGGAAAGTTATAATTAGAAAGGTAACTAAAAAAGTAAAAATTAAGGTAGTTCTTAAGATATCTTACTAATCTATAAAGATATTAGGCTATAATAAATAAATATTATTAATAAGGGTCTAAAATATTATAAATTTTATAAGTTTTATACCTAAGGATTTATTTAAGACTAGAGGAATAATAACTAGAAAAATAACTAGAAAGGTAAATAAAGGTATCTCTTAAAATATCCTACTAAATTATAAAGGTATTAGGCTAAAATTAATATATATTACTAAATATAAGATATATTACTATATCTTATTTTAATTTAATACCTAGGGATATATTTAAGACTAAAAGAATAGTAACTAGAAAGATAACTAGAAAAGTAAATAATACCTTTTTAAGTATAACTTTTTATAGAATAAAAATTTCTAGAGTATTTTTTTATAAAATATTATATTATATACTTACTAATTATACTATATCCTATAAATATCCTATCTTATGAAGTAGTCCTATAGATATCTTATCCTACTTAATTATTCTATCTTATACCTATCCTATACTATTATAAAGATGTAGGATTAGGACCTTATTTACCTATATTATACTATAGTCCTATACTATCTTACGTAGGATATCCTATAGGATATCCTATATCTTTTTAGCTAGTAGTTATATTAGCTAATCATTTCTAAGAGTTATATAAATTATCTTATCTTATTATAATATAAGGCGGGAATTTATATATATTAGTAATTATACTATTATTAAGCTAATAATAATATATCTTAATATAATATTTTATATTATAATAACTATTAGTATAATAATAATAGAGAGGAGTATTATTATAATTATATTTATTATCCTCTCCCTTTAAGAAATAAGTTTTATAAGGGAGATCTAATATACTATTAATATTAGTATACTATCTTAAAGTAGGTATATATAGATATACTTAATTATAAAAGTCTATATAAGTTAATATATTAATAAATAATAATATAATAATATAATAATATAATAATAGTATACTTATAAAGTTATAATATATATAAAAATCTATAAAAATCTATAACCTACTTTAAGTACTATAAGTACTTAGGAGTTAGTTTTAGTAGGTTTAGTAGAAATATCCTATATTATTACTCTTAAGAGATTATATTATAAAATAAGTAGGTTTTAGTAGCTTAAATACTTAGGAGTTAGTAGCTAATTAGACTAACTTATAATAACTTAGAAGTTTTTAGACTTTAATAAATTTTAATAAATTTATCTATTCTTAGTAAGGGAAGAAGGTTATAAATATACTATATTAATATATTTTTAATATAGATTCTAAATCTAGAGTCTATTTTTAGATTTATTAATTAATAAGTAAGTTAAGGAGGTTTCTAGCTCCTCTCTTAAGAAATAGCTTAGCCTAAGCCTAAACTATAAAAAACCTTAAATTAAAAACTACTAATTTAGTATTCCTATATAATTGAATTTTTTTAGATTTTTAACTTACTAATACCTACTTATAATAGCTAATATAACTTATATAACTTATAACTTCCTCTTTTACTTTAAGTAGGTTTAAGGTTTACTAATAAAGATATTTATATTATAAATTAGTATTAGTATTACTACTATCTTATAACTAGTATAAGTACTTATAAAAGAGATTATAAGAGTTATAAAGAAGATAAACCTTTAGGATAAGAAGTTTATTAATATATTACTTTATTAGTATATATATAATTAAAGCTATTTAATTAGTAATAATAAATACTAACCTTCTATCTTATTTTATATTAAATATTAATAGAGATTAATATATTTACTATTATCTCTTAATATATTTACCTAATAGGAGTTATATATTATAATATTATTAATATATACCTATTATCTACTATTATATCTACTATTAATATAATATATTAATAATAGATAATAGTATATTATTATATTACTAGTATAAGTTATAAGTATAATATTATAAAGTACTTTATAAAGATTTAATTTACTATTAGAAATAATATCTTTATAAAGTAATAATAGTTTTATTCTACTATTAATATATATTATAAGTATAACTATTATTAAATAGATAAGATAATATTATTATAAATACTTATATACTATTTACTTATAAAAGGATATATTTAATATATACCTACTATTAATATATATTATAAGTATAACTATTATTAAATAGATAAGATAATATTATTATAAATACTTATATACTATTTACTTATAAAAGGATATATTTAATATATATCTATTAAATAATATTATTACTATCTTATAAAGGTTTTAATATATATATATATATTATATATACTATTAATACTATTATAATAATAATATATTAAATAACTCTTTTCCCTTATTTTTCCTATTAGATTTTAAGGTTTTTTAATAAATATTTATATTATTATATCTCTAAGGATTAGGGCTTAGGAGGGAAGGTAATTATTAGATTATAATATATATATATCTTATCTACTATTATATAACCTACTTAATAGACCTTTCTTATAAATATAAGATAATATTAATATAGTATTAAGCTATATCTTAATAGATATATATTATCTAGATACTTCCTTATATTTTCCTAAGTTCCTTATAGATTAATTTTAATATATATACTATCTAAGATATTAGTATATTATAGTTTATATTAAGTCCTATTACTTAACTTTATATCTTTTATATTCCTAAGCCGCTAGCTTAAAGCTAATAGTATCTAGCCTTATAATATATATCTTATAGTATATAATACTATTATTATTAATATACTATTAATAAAAAGTAGTTTATAAAGGAATAAAAGTTTACGCTTAGATATGTTACTATAAGGCTGCGGAGTTAGTATCGCTAACCCGACGGGGCTTAGCGACCAGCTTGCTGGACTAATGACACGTCTGAGGTACTGAGGTAACGTCAGGATGACCTAAAACGAACACATCCCGACCGCCTCGCTTTCTCAGGTGAGCATGCATCAAAGGGTGCACACCCATAATTGGGTTCCTCCCCTGACGTTTCAGTGTTTCTTCGGCAAGCTTGTTCTGCAGGGTTTGTGAGTTGAGCTAGGCCTCTGCGATCAATGATGAGGGTGAGCATCGAACTGTTCATTCCCTGTTTGCATGCCTCGTGCGGAGGAAACGTCAGCGCTTCCCACTTCCCACACACAATGATAGACCCATGGGACTCTAAGATTTTGATGAAATGGGCAGGAGTACCTGCTTCAATGCAGCATCTAGCGACAGCATAGGACCGATCAATTAGTCCATCAATAAGGCTAAGATTAGAATTGTGCACTCTGGCGATAACAAGGGTCTGGGGTCTAGACCCTGGAGCTCCCCGCTCCTCTTTTTCTGGAGGCAACTCCGGGGGAGGAACGAGGGATGCTCGATTTCCAAGTTTTGCTTGCGTCACGAGAACCAATACACCCCACCGAGCCCACCCAATGCGCAAGGCTCGGGCCAAAGTATGGCATGCACCATGCATCTTTCGAGGCCCACGCCAAAGCTCCCACCGGCTCCCTTCAGCTCCCTCGTCCTGCATCTCACTTCTCGACATGCATGGCCCGATCTCACGGGAACGTCCAATGATTAGACCACAACTCAATCGCCGTCCCTGAGCGCTGCGATGAGATCAACTGTGCTGCTTCCGCTCCTACTCTTCTGCCTCTGTCACCCGCTCATCTCTGCCCAGCAGGTCGGGTACGTACCTCTTACCATCCTCGACTCCAATCGCATCCCTTGCTAACCATGCTTTAGATCCTTTTTCACGGCAATCTACCTCAATGGCGCTCCAATATCCTCCAACCAAGAATCCTGCGGTAATATGGGCCAACCAAGCTATTGCTGTGCATCCGGACAATCCTGTGCATGGGATGACGGGGGGAAGGTTGCCTGTTGCGCTTCCGGCAGCTCATGTCAAGGTAGCGCATACGGTCAAGGCGCTGGCGCTGGAGCGGGTCAATATTACCCTTCATCCACCTCATCCTGGTATCCGCAGCAGACGACGACCGTCTACCAAGCCCAAAGCCAGGGCTGCAATTATTGCCAATCGACGGCCAACTATAACGGTGGTGGTGTGGTGCCAATAGTTCCCGTGACTATTGCTACCGTCTTGACGCCTTCAACGACGACTTATTACCAAGTGCCCACCTCGACCTATTCGCGGTACACGCAAACTACAACAACTACTCCTGGGGCAGTGGTGGCGGTGGTGACGGCGTCAAACAATGCGGTTTGTCCTAATGGGTACACCACCCTCACCGAAGCCAACGTAGGGGCTCCTGTAAGGACAGTGGGATGCAATGTTATCTTCAATAGCGGAGCTTGGAGGGCGAAAGGAGACACTCGAGAAGCAATGAGAATGACCTGGACCTTTAGCGTCATGGCAATGGCGTTATGGGTTGCTTGAGAATACTTTTGGAGGCTACTTGCTGATTATGCAGGCAATGTGTACATGATGAATGACTTTTGTTATGATGCTTGTGTGGTAAGAAAAACTGTGGCTTTTCTGACTGTCATCCTTTCTAGCAGCTCAAAGCCAAGGTTGTATCCAACTCAGCGGCGTCAAGCCCAGACTGTCCCTCTCCCTCGGTAGCTTACCTACAGAATACAGAAAAAGGACGGAAAATAGACACAGCTACTTTCCCGTACGACCATCTGTTCACCTACAGACCTCATATTTGCTCTCCTTACGCCTTGGAATTGCCAAATACTATCCTTTCCCGAAGTCTACCAGTTAGAAATGGTCTTTTGCCCGGGCTTACGACCCGTACAGTACACACTTTTCAAGCAAGATGAATCGTATCGAGGTATTCTGCCTGGGTAGATGTACATCTCTCTCTCTCTCTCTCTACTTAGCGTCTCTTACACTTCATCCAGCCGCATGATATCAAAGCCCGAAACCTCCAAAGCCTAGCTCTGTCCCTCGCAGAATGTAAGATACCCGGACCTTCTTCCATAGGTCATGCAAATCAACACTACTTTTGGTCATACGATATCCATACCGCATCCAATGTCATTCCCCAACTCCCCCTCTGCAAGGTCCAAATTTCCGTCTGGAAAGCCGAAAAGCCAATTCGTATCGCAATCGTCTTTGCTTTCGCATCTTCCAGGATGTACGCACGTCTACGAGCCTTTGGTAGATCTGCCTACCAAGCTTTCGTATCTCCAAGGTGCAACTGGCGTCGAACGAGGGACTTGGGTATCGCTCTCGCGCATTCATTCGTTGCTGGTGGGAAGACCTTGTACCGTTACGTTATTACAGCAGGTGGTCGCTGTTCGCGAGGCCTCACTACTTCCGTAATGGCTGATAGCATAATATGTATCGATCTCCACCTATGTCTTAGTCTCTTGCGAATGAGCTTCTCAGATGTGCGTAAGAATGCCTAATCCGCCACCAGGTGGAATGTCCATATGTCTTAGTCTCCTGCGAATGAGCTTCTCAGATGTGCGTAGGAATGCCTAATCCGCCACCAGGTGGAATGTCCATATCTGAACCGATGTTTATACCTGTCTTGATTATGTTGATCCTTCAGACTTGAGAGTTGGCTTTCTTTGACGGGGCTCGCACCTTTTGCTATGAATGAGGAATAATTGCTGGAATGAACAGGCCGTAAGATAACATCGTGAAATCATGGTTGAAGATTGCCCATATTACTTTGAGGATGGGGACTTTTCGAACCGACGCTCTTGCTGCCACCTTCTCCGGTAGTCTTTATTCTCAAGACTAAAAACAGTGCGGCTGTGGGAGATATGCAGCATATACTCGGTATTGAAGCATCCGGGCAGAGATCATTACCATGTTCTTTAGGCTCATAGTACATTTCCAAATCTAATGACATAAACTGAATTGGAGTTCTTCCCCTTAAGAAAGGCAACAAGGAATCATCCGGTTCGGAGTCTTGGTAGTATACCTTTTCAAGAGTCCCAGCTTACAAGATCGATACCGAAAGTTCTCAGCTTAAAGTCCAATCGACGCAAACCAAAACCCACCGGTGGCCCAGATGTCCTCTCTTCTCCCGCTTTTGACCAAAAGACGGTTGCTTTCCGCGACTTAGGTTCTTCGTTGAGCACGGAACAATAAGAACAGCGGTTTCCCAGATGCCAGCTGGTGTCACACCTTCCCAGGCCTGGTAACTTGATGGATACCAATTAAACCACGTCAACACGCATGCCAAGGTCCCGTTCCAAGAGTTCACGGTATGGTTTGCACGGGTCAGGTATCGCGAAGCTCAGTGGCCTGTGATGATGGTATTCGATAGTATCTGAAGCGAACCTAGCTCATGGGTAAGTATTTCCTCCGCTGAGCATGGAGGGTTAGCCCGCTTTCGGGTTGCGGCACAACAAGGCTTTCTGGGTGGTCGCTGACCGTCCGTCAAAACTTTCTCAAAATTTCGAACGGTGGTTGAAACCAGAATGTCCATCCTCTTCTAGGTCTTTGCTAGAAAGTTGAGGGCATTCAACCACTCAGATCTCGCTTTACCCATTATATTTCCGGTGCAGGTCTCGCATAATGGTTGATGCCCCACCCTTGTAACCTCCTCCAAAGATCGCATAGTGATTAAGATGGTGGTAAACTTCGTAAAGTTTTACGCGATCCTCGTACTCATTTACCGGCTCTGTCTTTGGACACATCCGGTGGTAATCCCTCATGAAGGTCGGGCCGAAGCCACCAAACATTTGCATCTATATCATATCGAAGTCAGCCTTTGACTCTATTGGGTATGACGAGTGCACTGAGAGACTATTTGGAATGATAAAAACTCCCCAGACATATCCTCCAGGCTTATGATTTGGATGTGATACGGGAAGAAATTGAGTTTTGAACGGAAAATTGGACCTACGATACCCAGCTCATACTCGGAGTGGGCGTAACAGGCAGAAGGGTCGAAGACGACATCTTCGACGGCTCCTTGCCCACCTATCCTTCCTCTGCCTTTATTACCTGACCATAGATCACCATGGACAGTCACGGGTACAACACCCTTTCCACCGTTCAGATGTTCATCTCCAATCAATCTCGGCACCGTTTCAAATGCCGTCTTCTCAACCAACGACCTCAAAGAAGAGTCTTTTCCATTGGTACGCTCACTCTTCTTGAGAATGGCAAGAAGCCTGTTTTTGGCGTAGAAATCTGCCCAGCTCTCCGTGAAGTCGTTCGGCTGTTCGGTATTTCCGCAGCATGTCACCTCTGGAAACCCGAATACTGGCTTCGAGTATCCATCCGGGATCGGTGCAGGGGTCGTGTGGAGCTTGGCTAATTTAGTTGGTAGTGTGTCAGTAGACTTTTCATTTGGAGTTTCCATTGACCGGCCACTCATGTCCAAGAAGTCGGTAACCAGAAAAGCAACACCTGGGGAATCGTCCAGCCTCCCTTCAGCAAAGCTCTGAGGACAGAGATTGGGGACGATGGAGTGGATTGCATTCAAGGATGCGTGCTCCCCCTTGAACATGACATCTGCGCCTTCCCCTTTTCCACTTTTCATAAAGTAGTGTTTCTCGGTTCCATCTTTTGTGGTGGTGGTTATCTTGGCAGTGGTACTGAAGCCAGATCCCCCGTGGGAAGTCACTTCTGTTCTGGCCGATCCGAGCGACAAAGACCTAAGCACGGCGGGGTCAAGCTTCATGATGTTCTGAAGTGTTTAGTATGAGAGATGGTGAATATTGGGGCAGTCATAGCCTCAGTACTCATACTCTTCCGGGAGCGGCTTAGGGGCGGCCGGCCTCCGCTCGTACCTCGCTCCGGGGGCTAATTTTATGACGTCAGCCCCCCCCTCTAGAGTATAAGGTTAAAACAACGGAATTCATATAAATAGGTAAATCTTTAGTGGGATTTATATATATTAAATAGGTAATTCCTTAGTAAATATCTCTAACCACGTACTATTACCTACTATAACTACTTAAGAATATAGAATATAGGAATCTAGCCCTTATAAGTATACTAAATAAGATTATTAACTTAGTTTTTTAAATACTTACTCTATTAGTTATTAATATCCTAATTTTAGTATCTGTTATACTAGCTATTATTTTAATCCTCCTCCTTATAAAAATCCTATAGGCTAAAACTCCTAAAACTAGGCTAGATTAACTTAGAAATAGTAAAATAGTATATTATAAACTTCCTATAAAGTCCGTCTAGGTAGTTATTATAGATTTATTATATTAAGGTACTTTATAGATTTCGGTGTTTACAGCCAAAATCGAGGTCTTGGCAACGTTTAACCTCATACCCGTAACCCGCTACGCGGAACGCGCAGTACTGAGACTAGGGCAGTCAAACAAGAATAAATACGACGTCATTGCTTGGGCCGGTTCGGGTATCGCCGGCTAGTTCTACTCACGTCCGAACATGAGCTCAAGAAAGGCATGCATCTACACATACCCTACCACTGAAGCGTACTGGAGAGACTGGTCAATCAACCGACTTGGCAGCTTCCAGAGCTTAGAAGGCGCCATGTTTGGCTTCCTGCAAGCGGAAGAGATGTGGTGAAAGGGCTAAGGAGAACGGGTGCTAACATTCTCGAAGACGGATGGATACGCTACCGTATATACCGTCTCGGTTTTGCATAGAAGCAGACCTATCTCCAAAGATGACGCGGAGAGTACCTCATCTTGGCTTAACCGTTATGATATCCTGTCATGGTGAATCTGTGCCCGATGGCTCATGAAAGTGCTTCCAAATCATCGTTAAGGTCTCCTTGGAACGGATAAGCCGTAGCGTGTGTGGGCAGTCGATGAAACCTGGCGTTGAACTCGTCTGTATGCGGGACAGGATCGAGGCTGAACACGCAATTGAACATTCTAGGGGGCGCTGGCACCAGCCGTAGCATAGCTTTAGGAGCAGCCAGGGCAGCCAAAGTCAGACCTTCAGTCAGAGCACTGACCGTTGTGCTGGGGTTTTCCACCAGGACAATCCGCAGCTCTAGAGTATCAGAGTGAAGTTAGCAACAAGGCAGCAACCTCACCGTGGCGTTTCACGGTCCAAGGCACGTTTATTTACTCTGAATCCACGCTTCATTGCATTTGGCAATGACATAGTGGCACAATAGGGTGTCTAGACATGATGGTGCAATTTGCTTGACACCAGGCAATGTGAATTCAATTTACGAATTGAAGCGCGTCTTCCAGCCATTTGCATGTTTATGGTCTGTGATTCAAGACGGCGTCTCATTATACTATCATCATGTTATTGATGGCTGCGTTCAGAGGTTTCATACCCAACGATGTCCGCCAGCTGCAGCGTAAAGTAGCTCATATATACCATCACAGGAATGAGAGGCCTTGATTGATGGCTACTTCGAAAGCCTGGTCCCAAAGACGTCTGCCAAGTGCAGCGTGAAACGAGCTCACGAACGCGATTACGAAAGGCGACAAGGTTTGACCGATCGCTGCTTTTCGAGCATCAACATCCAAAACTCCTGCAGTTCGCTACAGGAAGCAGCCTATGTATGCAATTACGGAACAATAAGAAGCCCTTCTCCACGATGTTCAAGGAAGCCAACTCTAGTCATCAGAGGTAACGAAAGCAGGCCGAAAAATCAGAGAGAGCTCAATAAACAATGCACGATAATGCTTGGACTGACCGTTGCCCGGACTACACCTCTCTTAGGTCGCAGGTCTCTGATGAAGCTGAGGCACATCCATATTTGGATTATCAATGAGGGAAAAGATGTGTCGTAAAACCTTATGCCCTTAGAACTTCCGCGATCAGACCTGAAGCAGTCTTTGCACGCTCACGTACGTCTAGCACGGGATCGTTCCTCATCTGCTCGAGCTTCTCATACACCCCTAGTTTGACTAGTTCTCGTGCTCGCGCTTTGGAAGCCGATTTGTCGGAGTCATTCTCGGTCCACATCACGTTGAGGCAAATCCAAACACAACAACTGCGAATCTCACACTCTGTGTGATTAAAAAGTGGGACCATAAGCTTCAAAAGCTCTGTCTGCGCAACGAGCAATTGGCGCTGCCGAGGGTTACCGGCCGCGATGTGTACAATAATATAGCAGATCGAGATGACGATGTCGATCTGCGGTTGAATATGCCTCACTCCATTTTCCGAAGATCTTCGCTCACGATTGAAAGCATTAAACACCTTAGGCCTGAGCTTCGCAGCAAGCATCTCAAAAAATCTGTCCTGGCCAAGCTCTCGAAAAACAAAGTCAATCATGTCTGGAGCGCCGTTTCCACAAATCAGGTTTCGGAGCAGCTCTAACCCTTGCTTCTGTATCGCCAACTCGTTAGACATGCCTTGATGAAAGGGACTACGGTCTGCATTCCGGCTTTCCAGAAGCGGCTTTCGGCTGTCATTCCAATTTGAGGACATTGCATGCTGTTTCCCTTCGAGTTCTGCCCCACTCAACGTTCCAATACTGTCGACCATCCTCAGATTTTCATCGTAATCCTCTTCGACGTCGTGACTAGATTCGCTAGATACATTTTCGACTGCGTTGAGTAGGTCTACTTGTTCTCCAGCGGCGTTGGGCGTACTCATTGTGATCGGAGTGGCAGAGCCCTCCTCCCGGTCGCCTCTCGGTGTTGTATGTAGGTTCGGGACTTCGGCATCATTACTGACAGTCTGCTTTAACCAGCCAGGACCGAGTTCTTCGAGACAGGTCATTTTGATTTCGTTCGGTGCATGTAGCATAAGATGCTTGAGGGCCCATACCGAGTTTAACCGCAGATATGGGTTGATTGACTGCGCATGCTCGCAAAGGATCTTCAGTGCACCCGCTTCAATAATGGCCTGTTTCTCAATCAACACGCATTTCCGTGAAAATCGCTATGACCTAGAGACTGACCTCCTGCATTGGGCTGAATTGGAGGACAAGATTGCACACCACCGCAGTCGCGTGGATCTGCAAATCCATGTCTTGATGCTTTAATAGGACGAAAAGCGCAGCAGTGAGACCAGCATCCATCAAGCTCGTCCTCAACGTGCTGACAGACCGTGATAAAGCTCTAGCCGCTCCGCAAGCGGCCATTATAGTAGCTTTTAGGTTTCCCATAGGGGGCGGCAAATCTTGCGAACAAGCTTCATTACTATGAGCCACGGGTGATGGGTCGGTGCCTTCGGGTTTCAAAGTCTTAATAATAAAAGGAACCACTCCATTCTCTATGATCTCTTTCCTGTATTCATCTTTGTCAGAAGCAATGGCAGCCAGAGCCACATAAACCGACTCCCGTAGTCTCATAACGTGACAAGCCATTGGTGAGAACCCGCTAGGTCCAAGCCTTGATGCGTTGTCTTGCTTCTCCGTCTTTTCAGAAGCGGATGATTCAGGCGCCCACATCGACGCAGACGAGTCCAAAGACATCTCATCGTATGATTCCTTTAGAAGTTGTGAGAGCTTCTTGATGACTCCAGCTTCTGCAGCCGCCTTCTGTACTTCTAAGCTGTGTGCAGCTAACATCGCTAAGACTGAGGGTGCTTGTTCCTTGATAAAGTTCTCCGGCGTTGTAAGAGAATTGACGTCGTAGGCATGGCAGACATTGGGGGGAGTCTTCAAATCCTTGTCCAACATCCGAGAAAGTATAGGCACAAGCAACAAGGCAATAGTTGCTTCTCTTCCACGCCTGGTTAGGCCTTGGCGATACAAGATGGCGAGCAACCACGCAGCTGTCAAGCCTGTCACTTCGTTCGCTGTTCTTGCAATGTGCAATAGCCAGCCGAGCAATGGAGTCTCTTCTTCTTCTATAAATTCGAGTCCTTGACTTTGTATAACTTCAATCGCGGAACTGAAGCTTCTGGACGTTTGAGGTTGCTTCCCCAGCAAATGAAGAGCACCTAGCGGAGGGAAATTCGACGCCGAAGATAGTGGGCTCCGGGTTTGTGAACTTGGTACCGATGGCAGCAAATGATCTATGATGTTAGGTGGTGACTGACGGGTGGTGAACGTGCTTGACGCATTGGGGCCCCAACCTATAGCTCTTCTTTCGTACGAGGTCGCTTCTGCGTCCGGTCTTTGGAATACAGAGGCAATTGCTGGCGTGGACAGGAATTGATTGGCTCTTGACTTCGAATGCTGTATGATTGCACTTATTGCTTGAAGAATCGGTGACAATCTCGACCTCGAGGGTGCATGGCCAATCTCTCTTGTTTGACCCGAGCCAACCCCAGCATGAATACTTGGGTTCAGGGCGCACCCTGTAGACACGACAAAGGAAGCCAGCCTGACTGCTAGGGCCTCCAAAACCCCTGACTGTGCTAGCAAAACACGGTGATGCTCTTCTTGGCATGTTTTGCTAATCAACGTTGCTGTCAGAGCAATTTGCTGTTGGACAACTGATGAGTGCGACGTTAGTAGTAGTAAATTGGTGATCGAGGCGAGATGCTGCTCTGTGTATAGCAAAGCCAGCAGGCCTTCATCGCTGGTGTCCTGATATGAGCGGGAAAGGAGAAGCGAGTCGGCCACGGCATTCAGACTTTGTAAGGCGGCAAGAATGAGCTGAGAGGAAGACTCGGTAGGCGACAGTATAGAAAGTAAGGGTGATATGACAGAACCAGCATATATGGGTGGTATGTAGGCTGAACCACCTATGATGGACATACAATGTTAGCTATGTCTTCTTCCTGCAACCAAAGGGCAGGCAAATCTCCCTAACCATATGCCAGGCTACCAACGATGATAATAGCCTGAAGTCGAGCTTCTTCCTCGTCGCTTCTACCACCTCTCTGCTTAGATTGACCTCTACCGCCGTGAAGATCTCGGTGCCTCCTCTTTCCGTTGCCCTTGTGAGTATTCAAGATACGCGCTATAGGCGCCAGCACGCCTAGTCCGATCCACATTTCCTTCTTCTGCTCATGTCCAATGAGCTCATTCTTGAGAGCCCGCAACGCGGCGACCTGGCCTGCGGGAGAGGAAGCACTGCGAAGCTCGGACAGTATGGGAGGCGTGGAAGGCCGTGTCATGTCTGCGAGATTTCAGGAGCACTAGCCGCAGCTACTCTTAAATGTTCCAGATGGTAGTAGCATTGGTAACGGTCGAAGCGTAGGGGAAGCCAATGTTATTCCTGAGAGTGGTGTGCCTCTCACCTCGTGCCTCTGTGCCAAAATCATGCACATCCGGTATGTCAACCAGTATTAATCTATAACAGGTTAGAACTAGCCGTACTCAGTCGCTGTTTTCAGGAAGGCGCATTGTACCTTTTCAATTTTGCAGCTTCCAAAAATTGGTCGCTGCCTCTGACCTTCGCTCTAACAATGAACCCAGACTGAGCTAGAACTATAACTAGTAGTAGCCGAAATTGTCGTGGATGATGGGATAATTTTTGTAGCGATCAACGTTGTCAGCTTGAGATGGCCCCATTGTTAGATACAAAGGTACATTGATTCCAACACCAAGTTTGCAATTCAGTCTTGGATGACCAAGGTCACAGCCAGTAGCCAACAAGGTCCGCTTACAAAAAGATGAGCTGCTGCAACGCCTACATGAAATTTTAATTCCATATCTGTCTTCATTCCGTTGGGACACCGTCTCCCATGTGATACGTAGAGAATTCTTTTCTCTGCTACTGTTACTCAATCTCTTCTCTCATTCGCCATGTCGACATCCGCCTACTTCCTGAATCTGTTTTTGGCATGTCATGGCATGCTAAGCGCGCTGCGATGCACCTCTGTATTTCCGTTATCCTTTCTGTACTTCTGAAACTATTGGATCAGCAGTCAATTCTTGATCTAATCACTTTCACGTGGGCTATCCCTGGAATGCCATTGGCGGCTGCTTTGTCTGTCTTAGCATATCAACACTGCGGCTATTGACGCCATGACATCCTGCGGCTCTCATTTCTTAGAAGATCACCTGAAACCCAAAACAAATTTCACAAATTGAGGACAGTTCTCTAGCACTTGTGCCTTCATGCGTCCGGCTTGAGGTCCGCATCTCGGTCAATGCATTGCGGCTGTCGGCATTAGCCAACCCGTCGGTGCGCTTCCGGAGCGTTGGATTCTTTTTGCGGGGATGGAATCTGGGGTATATGTCACTCGAGATCAAGCATGTCATAGTCACGGAGGATGCTGCGCAAGACGAGGGCGCAAGAGAAGAAGAAAATTCTTTATAGACGGTGTATATAAAGCATGAATATGCTGGTCGATTCCCTAGAAGCAGCGTTGTTCAGCCCAGCTCAATTACTTCCCTCAACACCTTTTCCCCTTAGAAAGAGAAGAAGATCTCTCCCAGCTTCTACCCATAGGTTTCTATAATTGGTCGGGTTTAGTGTGTTAGGACAAACGAGACTCAAGTCCCACCTAGAAACTCTTGAGTATGATAATGCCAAACCGCACTAACGGCATGAAGCCTACCGGCATCGGAAGGCCGAAAGGCCGTCATGCAGCGCCTGCACGCCATTATTATTCCAGCACAAGCCACACTTGGCGGAATCCCAACTCTGCCAGAGAATCCTGCTACTCCGACTTCGTTCCTTGTACATACGACGAACGCACTTTACTCACTCGCCTCTACAAGTATGCGCGTGACTTCCTCGCCCAGAAGAACGGTACTTCTCTTTTGCGAAGTCCTATCGCCAACGGCAGGAGCAGGAGTAGCGGCAGCAGCGCCCACCCCCCCAGTGATATCGAGATGATCACCTCCTCTCCTTCGCCCACCCTCCATACCAGCGTCACATCCTGTTCTCCACGGTCGTACGATGCATCCTACCGCTTTCCCGCTGCCCCATCCCCACGACCTTACATCAAGCCTCCTTCTCCCGCAGCCTTCCCGCGGCACCTCTCTCAGTCGTCATTAGTCAATCCGAATCCGCTCAAAAGACCTTTGTCCGCTTCCTCCGCTACGAAACCAACAGTTGATGCGGGTACTCAGTATTCACCCCCTGCACAACCCATGCCCTCAGCGGTCGACCCTCCAAGATCATCGGAGAAGCGGAGAGTCACTCCAAGTCCGCCGCGACCACCACCTGAACCCGCGCTAGAGCCGCGGATGATTACCAGTCGTCCTGCTACGGCGTCTTCAGACGCTCAAACTGCTGCTGCGTCCTCGGCCACTCTTGCTCAGACCTCTTCTTCCTCCAGCCAAGGATCTTCGCGTTCGTCGCCAAAGCGCGCACGTCCACCAAAGCCTGCAGTGAAGTATATGCCGGTGCAGTATGAAACTTGTGACGTGAAGGATTTAGTGCTACTGATAAGCAACATGCTATTGGAATTAATTCGCTTCAACGACGAAATCCCGCTCAAGGATGGTCGGTTAACTAGGTTTCATTCACGAGCTCCCCCAGGCATTGGCGTGAAGGACTACCTGCAACGATTGACTACACACGCTACGCTTTCGCCACCCATACTGCTGAGCATGGTGTATTACATCGACCGCCTGTGCGCGCTCTACCCCGCCTTCACTATCTCCTCATTGACAGTACATCGATTTCTTATCACAAGCGCGACAGTAGCAAGCAAGGGACTGAGTGACAGCTTCTGGACGAACAACACGTATGCTCGGGTTGGAGGCGTAAGTCTGAAGGAGCTGGCATTACTTGAACTGGAGTTTCTATGGAGGGTGGA
>JAABUL010004401.1_pt1 | contig 18939 bp, 34 predicted proteins | sample 5559151 | NCBI WGS metagenome assembly JAABUL01 (sample SAMN10711876, study PRJNA513368) | rock metagenome | isolation source: Antarctica rocks | place: Antarctica: Victoria Land, Pudding Butte sud | reverse complement strand
TGACTAACAGGTGGTGAATGCGCTTCCGCTGCCGGCGCTGGATGGCGGCTACCTGGCGCTGCTGGCGCTGGAGGCTGTGCGCCGGAAGAAGCTGGACCAGGTGCTCTTTTCAGCCTTTCTTTCGGCCTTTCTCTTTGCCCCATGTAAGCTATCGAGTGGGGCTTGGCTGACAGTCAGCATCGTCACCCGAGGTGGCCGCCGTGCCTGCCAATTCGTGAGCGGACGCTCGCGCCGGGCAGCGTCGCCCGCCAGACACGCTCCCCCTGGCGCAGTCGCGCCGTAGGCAGCTGGTGCAGCACGACACCACCTCCGTGCATGCCCACGGAAGTTGCGCACACCCTGTGCTGGAACAGCCACACAAAGATGTGTCGCAATGTGTCTACCAGCTGGAGTTGTTGATCGCGCAGATGGTGGAGCAGAGCATCATGGCGTCGAGCCTGCTGCTGTTGGCGCCAAAGCCACCTATGACCTGAGCAGAACCCAGGAAGCTTCAAAAGTCAGTTTTCTAAAATCCAGAATGCATTGTGTAGGTGGTGCAGCAGACCACCATGGCGCCAGGGCTGCTGCTGCTGATACAACCACGTGCCAACAACACATTCTAGGCACACAGGCACACTGAAAAGCCGCAATGCATTGTGTAGGTGGTGGAGCAGACCATCATGGCGTCGGGGCTGCTGCTGCTGATGGGCACCGGGCTGCTGCTGGTTGTGCGCGACGTCACCCACCTGGGCAGCTAGGGTTTGTTAGAAAGACGCGACGACGCTTGGCCAGGATGCGGCGCCTTCGTTCGGTCCAGATAGACATGACATCTGGACACTGCCGAAACGTGGGGGCCCAGACTTTGGGCGTCACGGGGCACTGCAGTGCTGTATGCGCGGGAGATGATTGGGCGCATGCATAACGGAGCCCTGCCCCTGGCGAATGCTATTCAGGCTGGCAATCTCAGAGCTTGTACATCGATTGAACAGCGAACGTATTTTGAGTGTGTGGGGAGTGATATCGGAGGGGCAGGGGAGAGAGCCACTTGTCGGGGTGAACCGAATGAAGCAGTTGCGAGTTTATTCATTGCGCCTCATGAAAGTACTTGTCACCGGTCTGTACCGTCAAACAAAACAAAGCAGAGGTAGGTATCGAGTGCACCAATCCCAGTACGATGCCAGACTCAAATAGCGGAATAACAACACAGGCCAGCCAATCGCCGACACTGTGACGGCGGTGCGCCAAACATAACAGGTATATCCTGTCAAACATAACAGGTATATCCTGTAGAGGCGGCGGTGCGTCAAACATAACAGGTATATCCTGTCAAACATAACAGGTATATCCTGTAGAGGCCAGCTGCAACTGTCACCCGTGTTCTGCCCGCATTTTCCGTCGCTCCTAGCTACCTGTGCACATCGTTTCCGTGCCGGTGCCGCCTGCACTACCTTCCTTGTCTGCCTATCCGCCCTGAAGAAAGCGCTGTCGACGGCAAATATTGCCACGCCGACATGCCGTCAACCGAAGAAAGCCAAATGCTGCAGGAGAGGACTTCAAGCTGCAACATCCTAGCTGGCGGCGGCTGCGCTGCTGCCGGGCGCCATGCCGCCGCCATTAGATCGGATGGTCATGTGCAAAAAGGGGATGCCAGACGGGCGCTGCTTATGGCGGCGCATCACATGCATCAGAAATCAAGTTGTCATAAGGTTCCCACATCACTGACAAGGTCCCACCAACGCTGAATATAGGCTTCTAGGTTTCAGGACAGCGTGTAGGCACCGGCCGCGAGCATGCAGCCTGCGCCCGCGTCGGTCGTCCTGAGGACATAGGCGAAACCGCCATACCCCCAGGCAGCGCTCCACTGCCAGAAGAATAAGGAATGACTCAGTGGATGTGTATCTTCAGCGAAGAGCATGGCTGCATACATGTTTTGCATTCTGAAATACTGATGACCACGCAAACCCTGAATAAGCAGCGCGGCGGACGTCCGGCATGAAGCCGCATTCCAGCCAGACCAGACGAGGAACCCGGGACGCACCTGGTTCTTGATCACATAGACCGGCAGATGGCTTGTGCCATCCGGGCTGGGCAGATAGCCACAACCAAAAGTCTGAATGGCATGCGTGAGCGTCGTGCCGGAGCAAGTGATGGCGCCCCCCGCGTAGTTCTGGAACTCGGGTCCCGCCGCCACGGCGGTCTACGCCAGAACAACGATAGAGTTAACCAGCAAACAGGAATCCGAGTCCCACAGTCTCAGTGCCTAGAGAAGCGTGGCAATGCCGAATTTCAGTTGCCGTACAAATGCGCAGAAGCCGAAGCTCACTGCCAGCGGATGGTGCCGGAGCTGCGCACACCAGGGGCGGGAAACACGACGATGATCACAGCAAATGGGGAACGCTCTCATTGTGGCCACAGGGGAGGTGCTCACGGTGTGTGTGCTGACCACAAGCGTGTCAGCGCTGCGCAGGAGATTTCGAGGTTATTGGGCAGGCACGAACGGGGCACTGGGTGGTGTGAATTATTGGTAATGGCCGGGCAGTCACGAAGACGGGCTCCGTCTGGAGCGCGGCCTAGAGGCGGTTGCCGTTCTGCGGAGTCCGCAGAGGAAGAAAGGCTAGAGGGTGGCATGCATACACGCAGAGAGAGGAGCACCCGAAAGACATAAAAACCCAGAAGAAACTCACGAAGACGGGCTGCGTCTGGAGCGCCGCGGAGAGGCCGTCGTCGTTTTGCGGCAGCACCAGGTTGTAGTCGTTCATGATGGCGGAGCCCAGCGAGCGCGGCGCTGTGGCTGTCGGGCAGCTGCCCGTCCATGTGCCGGTGCCGCCGCTGCGCAGGAGCGGAAACACATTCATCAGCCAGCGGTGGCACAGACTGGACGGAAGGGCACAGCCTAGATCAAATCGGGCGGATTGACGTCGCCGACTGGAGCTACTGGTTGATCAAGTGAAGCTGTGTCAGGTGCAGAGTGTTGGGTCCGCCGCAAAAGCATAGCCAACTGCGCATGACGGGACGTATGCGCGCGACCGTCCGCGGTCTGCTGCACTCAAAAGCAGCATGCGAACAGTGCAGTGCATGCCTCTCTCGAACCTCGAGTACAGCATGGGGTTGGGCACCTGGTATAGGGACGGACGGCCTCAGAGGCAAGCCCGACGTTGGCCTTGATGTAGTCCCATGCGGCGGTCGGCCAGCCGCCGGCGCAACCGTCGTAGCCCGCGTAGGAGCAGTCCACCAGCATCTGCGGACATTAAGTACAATGTCGGCCATCTGGATAGCCCAACTTATCTCCCTAGAATGCCGCACGCCAAGCGGCAGTGGTTTAAAATTTTGTACACAGGCCGCCCGTCAGGGGCAGCTCCCTGTTTGCAATGCTTCCTGGCGTCATCACAGCCACAGCTGTGGAGGCGATCCCCGGCCGCCGCCGGCTTGCAGGCGGATGATGACGTTTGCACACTCTGTCAGCGAGTTATGGTGAAGGTATGCAAACGCGCGCCTGCTCGGACAGGTCGACGAAATTGGCCTCGTCCATGGTGTAATTTTGCATCGCCACCCAGGACTCCAGCTGCGCCGCCGCGCCAAAGGCCCAGCAGCTGCCGCAGCCGCCCTGCGCGCATCAGGACAGCTGCCAGTAAAGAGCAGCACCATGTTTCTGACGTGGTTGCGCCATGCCGCAGGCTGCATCTCTGCATATGAAGAGCGACACAGCGCCCTGAATGTGGTCAGCCGTCGCTGTGGAACATCTGCATCAGGAGTTCAAATTGCAGTCGAACGCCAAGCCATTCGCTGATGCATGTGCGCTCCTGGTTTTTGACGGAGCTGACCACATTCTTCCCAACGGGATTGTAGGCAGCGACGCCCCAGTGCAGGCCGCACTGCGAAATCGTCGAGCTCTGCTTCAGGCCCCTACACGCAGAAGGACAACCTTCTGGAAAGAGACGGCAAGCGGCAGGGAGGTCATGTGCTTGCCACAGGCAACCCTTCAAGGCACATCATCCAGGACAGCTAAGGCGAAAGCCAGGCCGAACCGAATCCTCCGCATCATATGCATGCAGAATTCGCAAGTACAGGCGCATCGCGCGCGCACCTGCTGCCCTTGCGGTGGAGGTGCGCGCGGGTGCCGGCGCCAGCGTCCGCCTGCCGCGCGGCCGCCACGTCCGCCGGCGGCTTCTGCGGCGCCATGAGGTACTGCGCCTTGAACTCCTCGAAGCTCAGGTCGCTCAAGTTGGTGACGCCCAGCACGAAGGGGTTGGTGCCCTTTGCGTTTTCCGCCACGATGAATTCCAGGTTGGTCGTGAAGGCGGCCTGCGCCGCCTTCTCGCGCTTGGCGTCGCGGTATCTCCGCCGCCGGCCCGCCTTGAAGGTCCTGAAGGCGCCGGTCGGGTCCGCCAGCTGCGCAGTGGTGTTGGCGCGGATGGCGCGCCAGGTGGCGGACTTCCAGCCACCAGAAGCCGCGGCGCCGGACGAGTGTTGCGCGCTGCGCTGGTTCGCGCCTGACGGCGGCGACGTCACAAAGCCGTCCTGCGGGCGGCAGTGAGTGTACGTCAGTATCGCCCTGGCGAGGATCCCAGGCGGCGGCCTTGTGTCGTGCACATGCGACAGGTGCGCCCGCTTGCTCGCCGTGCGTGTGTCATGCTGCGCAAAGGCCGCTGCATCTGTGCAAATGCACCCCCAACATGCAGCAGGGGGCGGCGAGCCGTATGCGTACCAATAGCGAGCGCGATTTGTTTGCAAGTGCGCCAGGTAAACATGCTCTTCGTTGCGGGGCGGACACAGATGACCATGTGTTGCCGCTGCGGCGCTTGCCATGCCATGCTTATGGAGTGTCGCGGACAGGACCTCACCATCAGAAGTTGGCAAAAGGTTAATGGAAGTGCTGTCAGTATGAGCACCGCCGCCATGCTGCAGTATGCTGAGGGCGGCATGCTGCACGTCAACGTCGTTCACGAGAAGCCCGGTGGCCTGAATGCACCGGGCGCTGCAGCCGGGTACGCGTGCAGCGAGAGAAAGCTGCTGGTAATTCTCCTCTGAATCCGGTGCAGCGCCGGCGTGTTGTGTGCTGGGCAGCGATCGCGGGGCAGGGCCGAGCGAATGGTAATCGAGATGGCCTTGGTAGTGCGCGACCGTGCGGTGCAGCCAAAGGTATTGCAGAGCCTGCAGAAGGCGTCGATTGTCAGGTACCGCCGCGAGGTGCAGCGCGGCGAGTGCCAGGACAGTACAAAGGAACCGCAAGCGAGCTCGTCACGCTGGTGACGGAACGTGACCAAGGCCCGCGTCAGCAAAACTGAGCCAGCAGCACAATCTGTCAGCAGTGCACTGACTGAGATACAGGATGTTGTGCTCTCAAGTCCTGCTGATGTATGAGAATGGGTAAAGAGCACCTGTGATGTCACCGCACGGAGAGATAGATGGCAAGGGCCGGAGGGAAATAACGTAAAGGCTGGGAGCTTGGCTTGGCACCGCTGGCTTCCGAGCTGCAACTCCCTTGACGCAGCACCAGACTTCACAGCAGAACCATCCTTCTTCTCAGGCACGGGACCATTGCAGACGAACGTGAACCGCTCAGCTGTCAGCACTACCAGGCATCTTGATCGTAATTTACCAACTTCAGGCTTCATCACACATAGTGTACCAGACAGACCAGAGATGTTACCGGTGTGGCGACAATACATCACTGAGTTTAAGAGAAATCAAAGAGAAATATTACGTCTGCAGCACTGGTGCGAAATCTTTTCAGCTCAGCGCGGCATCCTCGTGGATCAGCAGTGCTTCCCCAGCCTCGTTCGAAGCGTCGCCCGAATTCAAACGTCTTATAGTGTGCGCCTTCCTCCACCATTGAGCAGGTGAGCAGCCGGCTGCCCCCGATTGGTTTGCAGGGCTCATTTTGTCCTGCAACATTAGGCATACGGGACTGGCGGTGGCGCAGTGGTGCTCGCTGCGGCCGCTTGCGTCGAAGCGCGCTCAGGTCTCATCGCCAGGCTAACGTCAGCTAGACCTGGAGAGTTTGCCGGGCGTGCAGCACGCTGAATGTTGCCCCGACACACATTTCACATTCATATTGATATGAAGCTAGTGCCGGCTGAAGGCTCGACAGTGCCCTGCGCGTTGATCCGTCCCTCCGATAGATCTAGACGTGTTCCGTCGGAGGTTCCGGTTCCGTGGGAGGTTCCAGCGGCCCGCCTGCTGAGATGCAGACTCTTGCAGACCCTCTTAGCAGAAGGGGGCTGGAAATCCGTGATCCACTGCCCTCAGAGCACAGTTCGCCGAGACCGTACGACGAGGCTGACGACGCGCATTATACGTCACTACTGCACAAGTCCTTCGTTTCAGTACTGGATGCTCGAGCCATCCGAACCAGCATCGGTGCAGCATCACCTCGTCTAAGGTCTCTGTGGTCTGCCGTGCAGCCGCTCGATCAAGGACCGGCCGCTCGCCAGCGCACAAACGCAGGAGGCCAGCTGGCAACATGCGCAGCTGCGCCCGAGCGACCCGTCCTCGTGCTGCGATGTTCCTGCTGGCGGCAGCAGTGCTGCTGCAGGCCGTCGTCAGCGACTCCGCGCCAGCAACCCAGAAACAGGTGAGCAGGGAGATCGTCGCCTGGCTTAGAGGTCGTCGCCTGGCTTCATACCTTCCAAGCTGCACATGTTGGTCCAAACGCACGACGCCCCGCAACTGTTCACTCGAGCATCCTTCCGATCACCTACTGATCGATTCTCAATCACCGACTGCACCCACCTCCCTGCGAGCGGCTCACCCAACTTGCTATGCTGGCGCAGCAGAAGGTGGCTGCAGCGGCAGCTCCGATCACGCAGACGCTCCTCGGCGGCGTGACGCCCTCCTGGTCAACTTGCAGCATCGCAGCCGTCGGCGGCAGCATGGTCGCTGGCACGCGGCTGACAGCGTCCACGGCCGTGGCCAGCACCTCGGTGGCGGCAGCGAACTTCCAGAAAGGCACCAGCTCATCCGGCCTACGGCTGTGGGGCACCGCCACCGCCGGCCAGCTGGCGGTGTCCGTGACGATGGCCGGCGGCGCTGCCGGTCACATCGACGCCCTCGTTGTCACGCTGGCGGCAGTGCCGCCGGCGGGCCGCCGCACCTGCGCCTCCCTGCCCGTCCAGGTCCGCTGCCCTGCACATGAGCGGCCACCTCATTCCCATGCGTTGAGTCTGCGGCGTCTGCGCGCGCGCGCGTCGCGACGATTGCCACCCGTTGAGAGTGCCTCCTGCGGCGCGGCGCGTCACGGAAACACAACCTGACAGCTTGTGCTGGCCGATGCGCAGATCACGGCGTACAGGGACTTTGCGTCGTGCGCGGCCTACTCGTCGTACCTGACATCGCTGGGCGCCACAGCAGCAGAGGCTGCCAACTGCACCGGCGGCCTACGCCGCATGAAGCTGGTGAGCGAACTGCCTGAACATGTTGAAGGCAAAGCTGCCCCTGTGCTGCAGACCTCCGTTTGCTCTACGGCAACCACATCGCAGCAGCGCCTCCACAATACAGCCAGCTGCCTGCGCCTCGAGATTGGCGCCAGCGCTCCTGGCCGAGGGAGCCTGTCCTCAACCTACCTGATCAACAGTACTTTGTGTGATGTGCAGGCGCAGAAGACGTACAGTGTGCCGTTGGGCGGCCAGCTCAAGGTGCAGGACCCGGCCCTGGCCAACTTCACCAGCCTGGACCTCCAGTCCAGCCCGTCGTGTGGCGACCTGTGGGTGACTGCGCTGTCCGCGACCGTCTCGGCCGGGCAGCCGTCGGTCAGCCGGGAGCAGCTGGCCGGTCAGGGCCTAGTGGGCGCGTCGCCGGCGGCCACCGCCAGCGGCAGCAGGGCGAGCGCGATGGCAACGGCAGCGCCCCCCAAGGCGCTGACGGCGGCACCCACCAAGGCCCCGACGGAGGCGCCGATAGCAGCGCCAACTGCTGCGCCCACGAAGGCCCCGACCAAGACGCCGACGGCGGCGCCGACGGCGGCTCCCACGAAGGCCCCGACCAAGACGCCGGCGGCGGCGCCGACAGCGCGCCTCACTGCAGCGCCGATGTCGCGGCCTGATGCAGCCCCCACGGCGCGTCCCACAGCGCGGCCCACTGCCGCGCCCACAGCCCCGCCAACGGCGCGTCCCACTGTAGCTCCGACAGCCGCTCCCGAAGTTGCGGGCTTTGGGGGGAACCGTGGGCCTGGCTTCACCTTCCAGTTTCCCACTCGGGCGCCCACAGCCAAGCCGACAGCTGCACCTCCGAATATGCCGACCGCCGCGCCCACCGCCGCGCCCGCATTGCGACCGACAGCCGCACCCACAGTCGCTCCGACACGGAAGCCCACAGCTGCGCCCACCGCCAAACCTTCAGCTGCGCCGATAGCAAGGCCGACTGCCGTGCCGACAGCTGTGCCAACGGCAAAGCCGACTTCGCTTCCACCGCCATCTCCTCCGCCTCGGCCGCCGCCGCCCCGGCCTCCGCCGCCCTCGCCACCGCCATCTCCTCCGCCTCGGCCGCCGCCACCCCGGCCTCCGCCGCCCTTGCCGCCATCATCTCCTCCGCCTCGGCCGCCACCCTTGCCGCCGCCCCGGCCCCCGCCGTCCCCGCCCCCGCCGCAGCCTCCCCCTCCCTCGCCGCCGCCTTCGCCGCCACCGTCTCCCCCGCCGCGGCCGCCGCGGCGGCCGCCGCCGCCCTCGCCGCCGCCGCCCAGCAGCCCTCCGCCGCCCTCGCCGCCGCCGCCCACCAGCCCGCCAGCTCCGGCACTGGCCACCGGCTTTTGCAATGCCGGCAACGGCCTGGTGGTGTACAACAACCCGTCTGCCCCCGTGACCGCGTACGCGACGGGCACAACGTCAGCGTCTGCGCGCAAGTCGGCAGGTGCGGTGCTGATTCGAACACGACCTGCTCGTGCATCTGTTTGCAGTGCTTTTGCGATTCGCCTTGTGCAGGGCGTCCTGAATCGTATATGCTCGACGATATTCAACTGTGCTCTGAATCCTGATCATCGCGCCTGTGCAGGGCCCCAGCGTCAATTGCCGACGGGCAGCTCCTGAGCCTGGACCTGAAACTGCTCCTGAGCCTGAATGCGGTGCCGTCGTCAAATGTAGTGGCCGCCGCCGCGATGTGCGGCGTCCCGGCAAACATCTACATGTACCTTGCCTCACCGGGCTACACATCGGAGGAGAGCTTTTGCTCATTCGTCTCGCTGGCGCCGGCCGCCGGCTCAGCGCCACTCACCGCCAGCTACTCCAGCAACATGTTCGCGTGCGGATCCGCCGGCTTTGGCGCACTGGTCGTCTGTGCCTGAACACTTTGCCCGTCCCTTTCGTCTGATGCACTCGGTTCGATGCCGCCAGAGTGTGCGCCGGCCGCGCCTGCGAAGCACAGCGGCGGCAGAAGGGCCCCCGCCGGGCTTACAAGAATAGATCATAGGGTAGACCGCAGCGTAGATAGCCGTGGCGGTGCTTTGCCACCGCCACTTGAGAGGCAGCAACCTAGATAGCGGTCGGAGTCAGGCATAGACACCTCCAAACCAGGAGTGCTGGAAACTGGCCAGTTCTGGAGCCAATTCGTTGCACGAAATTGGGGTCAGAACAGCTCTGGGACAGCACACCTTCCGCTGATCAGCAGCTTGTCACCAGGTTCGTGGTTTTTAGCAGTTCAGACTCTACAGCGTACGAAGAGTTCTGGGTAGATAGAGAGACACATTGCGTTGATTCACGCATCGTGCTGCGATCTGCATTCATTGACATTGCCACATCCACATGACCGCTCTTGGGAGTGCGCCCGTCGCTGGGGCGATAGCTTTCAAATTCCGTAAACAAATGATTGGGCAAAACCACAATGTCAAGCGCAAAAGACAAGTGTGCCGCCACCGTGCGATTACCAAGTCTGCATGAACCCCGCCCGCTGCATCGAGTTCGACCGTGTGCCTCACGTCCCGTCCGGCAACTTGCGCTGATGGGACTGCTATTTCTGCCCACGCCGGGCCTCGTGTGTTCTCCATTCAGCCCTTGCCGCTGGCCTTGGGCAGGTCGTCCTGGCCGCCCCACTCCGTCCAGCTGCCGTCGTAGACAGCCACGGCCGGCGGCGGCGCCGGCAGCTGCGCCAGCGCGAGCGCCAGCACGGAGGCTGTCACACCGGTGCCGCAGGACGCCACCACCGGCTTTGCAAGGTCCACGCCCGCCGCCTCGAACACCTTTTGCAGCTCGCCCGGCGGCAAGTACCTGCGGCCAGTGAGGATGTCGAGTTAGGGTGTACTGGTGGTGCTGCAGGACGCCACAGCCGGCTTGCCCAGGCGCCCGCTGCATCGAAAACCGTTCGCAGGTCGCCCAGCGGCAGGTACCTGCGGGTTGCAGGGTTTAGGGTTTAGGGTTTAATGGCTGCGCCAGGTCCGCACTTGCAGCCTTAGCATCACTTTAGCAGCTCGCCAGGCAGACGTCCTCCTACCAATGGTCCCAGACTTCTCAGGGTGCTAGCGTCGCCGTACCTGGCATTGCCAGCCGTCATGTCAGGACTTCGCCAACATTCCAAGCATCCTAGTGCCAGGCACAGCGTTCAGGAGCTGCAGCAGCTGGCCAGGCTTGGCTGGCAGCCGTGGCTGCTTGATTAGATCCTCGTCGCCGAGACCGAGGAGAACAAGCTGAAGTAGAGTGGAGGGACACTCACTTGCCGTCCTTGCTGAGGACAGCGGAGAAGGGCACGTTCTTGGATCCTGGGATGTGGCCGGAAGGGATGGGGCGGGGCTCGGGGGCGCTGCCGTCAAAGCGGCCCGGGGACCGAGCATCCACCACCGCTTCGGCGCCCGAGTCGATGTTGGCCAGCAGCTGCTCCGCCGACCGCACCAGGTCGCCCTGTAGCGAATTCAGAAGGTCCTCTGAGCAGGGGGCTGCGCCAGCATCTGGGCAGCCATGGGGCATCGGCTGTTGTCCAGCTCACGCCTTCTGTGAGCAGACACTGCCTCTCCTGGCCGCTAGTCACCCAGCATAGCTTGAGGCTACCTGGGCAGCAGCAATTTCATGAGCAGACGAGGGCTGCCAATGTTGATGCGTGCTGGGCTTGTCATGGCAAGGAGCATGCCGGCAGCCTTGCACTTAGGAAGCACACCGCACATCCAACGTGAAAGAAAAGCAAAGCAAGTTTCAAGCAAGAAACCAGAGATTTCGCACATTGAGCGTCGCGCAGTAGCTGCTGGAGGCGGGCGGGTTGGCCACCCCGCGCGCTGCGGCGTCCACCTGGTCGTCAGACGCTGGAGACGCGTCCACGGGCAGGTCCGCGCCCGCCCACGCTGGGAAGCCGCCGTCCAGGACAGACACCCTGCATCACAAGAAAATTAGCATAATGGTGTTCGGGTGGAGTGACCTGGCTGTCTTGCACAGCGAACAAGCCCGCATTCTGTCGCCAGATGAGCATGCGCTGCAGCGCGCGTCTTTCGCTGCTTGCTTTAGCACACATAGAAGCCACAAGAACTGCCACGAGCACTGCGCAGATCACGCAGGGTCCCTGCTGCCCGCCGCCACCAGCTGTTGCCTGCTGCAGAAATACACATACACAAGGACAACCGCATGTGCCAGTTGGGAGCAGGTTGGCGCGCACTTTTCGTGGCCAAAGGCGCGGAAGGTCCACCAGACGCGCGGCGCACTGAACACACCGGCCTTGTCATACAGGACCACCTGCTCGGGAACAACAAAACACGATTCTTGGCTCCACCCTCAGCACATCCAGTCCCAAAGTCCCAGTGTGCTGCTAATTGACAGCATTAGTCTGTTCTGCTTCCGCGATGGGTCAGTGAGGTCGCACACCAGACAATGCTTGGTGCCTTGGTGCTTGTGGGACTGACTGCGGTCCGTGTGGGGAGCAAAAAGTAGGGCAAGAGGCATTCAAGACGCATCTTGCGGGCGATCTCACCTGGCTGTCGTTTCTGATGCCCAGCGCGTCTGCGGCGGCCGCAAAGGCTTCCACCGACGGCAGCATGTGCGGCAGGTCCGTGGCGGATGCGGAAACGGCGTCCACATCGAAGAAGCGCGCGCCAGGGATGCGCTCTTCCCCAAACTCGTGCTTAGGGTCCCGGTCTGCAAAGCAGCAGCGAATGCATCTGATTGCGGCAAGGGGTGCACATGTTGCTGCACAAGGTGTCAGTGTCGAACGTTTTGTGTAGCACACCTGTGTGCATGAGTGGGCAGATTCTTGGAAACTCATGGCATGCATTGACGCCTGCAGAAGGCTTTTACTGATGCATGTTCTGCTCACGAATCGCACGAGACTCACTTGTATTTGGCATGTGCCAGCTGGCGTCCAAGATGCGGAGGCTGCTGTCGTCAAGCCTGCATGTACAGCGGAGTGGCTTCAGCAGCCCCCGCGAGGAATGCGGCCAGGAATGCGGCACAGCATGCAGCAGGTCAGACACTGGGTCGGCAACGAAACGTCTCGCAGCACTCACCCACCTGTCTTTCAGCCATTCGACTGACACCAGGGAAGGTGCCGCGTCCGACATGGCTGCTGTCCTGACTGAGCGACGCGCAAATGTGCAGGCGCTGAAATGCTGGGCGGACCGCCGCAAACGGACAGCGCTGACAGGAGTGCTGCAATGAACAGCGCAGTGGTTCAGGTGCTGTATGCTTCATCATCTGAAAGTTTGTAAACAACACATAGAGATTATCAGCACACCGCAAAGTTTACCGGCTCAGCGCCCCAGACCACGGAGCAAGTGAGTGTGTGCGTCGCGCGGATATCGGGTGCGCCTGCATGACGACATACAAAGGTGAAGCGAATCAATGCTTTGAATGTACGCAAACCCTGTCAGCATCACAAGCACGAAAGACTTGCGGGAGGGTGGTGAATGGCCACCTGCACCTGTGCGACACTGTCGTGGCGTGCGATGGTGATCGTGATCGCTTTGCCGGGCACGCGTTGCGATTGTGATAGCAAGCGAGCAAGCATTGCTGTACGAATGTGAACGCACGTTGCAAATGCAAATGGTGATGTGCTGATCATCTGTTAATGGCATTTGCTCTTGATCAAGCAATGCGTCAGCAACGGCGAAGCAGAAGCCAGTCGCAAAACATAATTTGCATTTGCAGTATTGTACAGCCTGAGGCTTCTACAGAACGCGGCGATGGCTTCCGCATTGTGTTCCGGCAAGTCCTTCACAGGTGCTATGCATGTGGTGGCTAGCAGCACAGCGAGCTGTGCTGTCCTGCGCATAACACTCTCACTACGATGGTGATTACTTAGCGACCGCACCGATCTTCTTGAAACGTGTGCAGGGCTGACCGCCAAATCGGGCCGCACCTGCCGCCAGAACAGAGCGTTCACAGCATGCAGCAGCGCCAAGCAGACCGTGCGCACCTGCCGCCAGGAGGCAGATGAGGCCGTGAGCGTCCTGGACCGCCGCGCGCTGCTGTCCGCAGGCGCTCTGTACGGTGAGCGCGGCCGCATGACGGCAAGCCATGATCAGAACGGCTCGGAAGCGCATGTTATAACCAGGGCAGGCTTTGGTGTGTAAACAGGGGAATCTTCACGGCCGTGAGAGCAGCCGTTCATTGCGACAAGACTTCGGTACTGTTTTACGATACTGCGAAAATGACACGGCAACATCCACCTGCAGCCGTCACCGCCGCGGTGGCGCCAATGGCGGCGTCCGCCGAGGAGGGCGCTGACGGTTTCAGCAAGGCGCCCAGCGGCCTCGAGTGGAAGGACGTGCGCGAGGGCACCGGACCCTCCCCGATTTCGGGAGCCCTCATTAGGTATGGCGCCTGAACATGCTAGACCCGCAGCTGAAGGTTATGGCAAACATGCTTGCCCCGCAATGCATCTCGTTGGACGTCATGCCTGAACCTTCTGCGGCGCCAGCTTGGGGATGAGGTCTGCGTGCGGGTGTGCAGGTGCCACTACACCGGGAAGCTGGCCAGCAATGGCGCCGTCTTCGACTCCAGCTATGGCAGACGGCCGCTGCAATTCAAGGTGTGTACTGAGGATCTGCCGCACACACCAGGCGCATGCTCTGCGCTGTAGCATGAGGCATGACCTTCGATGCCTTGAGGCGTCTGACCAGAAGCACCCATCTGCAGCTGACCTTGACAGTTGTGACGGTGCAAATTGCCTGAACTGCTGCGGTGCACATTGTGTTGGAACTGCTGCGTCGACTGATTGCCATTGTTGCTCCAAGTGTATGAAGCCCTGTCCTTCCTGCAGATTGGCGTGCGGCAAGTCATTGCTGGCTGGGACGAGGGCATTCTTGGCAATGACAGTGTGCCGCCAATGAAGGTGAGATGTGTTCTCTGAGATTGCATGGCAAGGTGGGGACCGTGACAGCACCAACAGATGGCAATGACCTCTCCCAGATCTGTTACAGCAGGACCTGTTCGAACACAGCAGCCTCTTCTCCGCACTGTGACACATTTGGCCCAAACGCAGGAGGGCGGCAAGCGGTCGCTGCGCATTCCCCCGGGACTGGGCTACGGGGCTCGCGGCGCCGGCGGCGTCATCCCGCCAAACGCGACCCTGCTGTGCGTCTTGCTGTCCCTACCTGCTTTGAGTAGGGCTCAATGCTGGTTTTGATGCACGTCAGACGTTGTCACCGGCTGCGTGAGCAATCTGTCATGCATACTGGGGGCTTAGGTCAATCAGGTGGTGCCATTCCTGGCGCCCCAGATTTGGTCGCCCACCCTGCCATGATAACGGCAGCCGCGCCCGCTTCCGGGCAGGAGATCAATGCTCATCTGCCTGAATTGAAATGTCTGGGTACTGCATGCAGGTTCGATGTGGAGCTGCTGGGCAAGCGCTGAGGTGCAGATGTGGAAAGTCAGCGCGGTGCCATGTCCTAGCCCGCGCCTATCGGTACCTAGCGGTCGCTTGCTGCTGCACGCAGCAAGGGAGGCAGCAGAGAAGGAGCAACTGCCCAAGTGTAGAAAAGGCCGAGGTTTTAAGCTTACACCAATGTGGCGGAATGGAGCTGATGTCAATCTGCCTGAGATAACGACAGATTGACTCGACTCTTACTGCAGCCATCAATGACTCTCCGCAGACTACCTCCAATGACAGACTACCTCCAAGGCCAGCGACAAGAGCATCTGGTGAAACACCTCTGCATTTCGTGAACACACCACTCTAGGTCTGTGGTCCTAGGGAAGAGCCTTGTCTCTAGGGGCAGTGTACACGCTACCAACCTTCCAAGTCGCAAAGGATTGTCACTTCAAGTTTCATTCAGATACTTCTGCGAAACAGCATGAGCCTGGTGCAAAGTGTCATGGCAGACGAGGACCCAATAGCAGATCACGGTGCCGGTGCAGCTCAGTCTCGTAGAGACATGCCCTGATGCAAGCACAATGAGCAGCAGTGCCGAGGCCCGAGTGCGGTTCCCAGATTTGCTCTGCTCTGATTCGCCTTTCCAATGTCCAATCATCAGAGCACGGTCAACAGCAGGGATGCGCCCAACAGGCCGGCCGCCAGCAGCGGCAGCGCGGCGGCGGCCGCCGTTGGCTGCGCGGCCTGCGGCGCAGGCGCCGGCGACGACGCCTCGTCGCCGTCCGTGTCGGGGGCTTCGGCCTCCTCCCTCGCCTCAGTCCGTGCGGCGACGGCTGCAGCGCCGCGGAATGCACAAACTTTCAGCTTGTGGTTTTGTCAGTCCGGTTCAGCTGCTGCAGGCTGCAGCCCGGTGACACTTTGTGGCACCCCGGGAGCGGCTGACATGTTGTTGTTGTGCATTCGTTGACCGCCGCCGTTGGACCAGAACCTTCAGCGCATCGATAGAGTGTGGGAGCCTGCCGGACGGCGCGGCAATCAACGTTGTGCTGGTTTGCACAATGCGGCGGTGCAAAACCTCACCGGCGGGGATTGTCTGGGGGATGTCGGCAACGTTGGCCGCCGGGATGAGCACCGTGTCAATGGAGTACACCTGAACCGAATCGGACAATACCTCAGGTCAGAGGTAAGTAGAGTTTCATCTGTTTTTCCACGGCTGCATCCAAAACGCTTCCGTGGTACATGACTGTGACACAAGACTGTGAACCAATCCTGCAGCTGGACGGTGCACCTGGCGCTCGCAGATGTCCCCGAGTTCCGTCACAACGAGGGCCGTGTTGTTTGCGCCCGTGATGCGAACCTGCGACGGGAGCCAGGAACGTCAGCGTCAGTTTCGCCTGGCAAAGATGCGGCATGGCTGTGCACCATGCATCTCCCGACACTGTGAAGCTCGCCTGATCTGGTGATCCATCTTGGATCCTGAAATCAAGTGCCTTCCGATAGCTGTGGCGCGAACAAGTGCAGCTGGAAGAGAGAAAGAGCAGCAAAGCGCGAACCGTGCCGCTCGCCCGCGAGAAGCGCAGCGGGTAGGGTGCATTGGCCAGCTCGCTCAGACCAGTCTGGACGCTGGCGTTTCCCACCAGTTGCGCCTGCAGGCAAAAGGAAATGTATTCAGGCGCTGTTGCATTCCCACACCAAAGACGCTACCGAGCTGGCGAGCCATATCCCTCTCCAGGTCAAGAGGGCCTGCCTGCGGCTCTGCGGCATGGTCCTCCCGCGTCGTGCGTTTGCTTGCATGCGTGTCGCCTCGCATTGAGCTAACGCGTATTCGTACCTCGCTGTACATGTTGTCCGGCAGGTAGTGGTACGCCAGGATGGCGATCGTCGTGTTCTGCAGGCTCGCGCCCAGCAGCTGCGCCGGCGTCACATCTGTGCAGCAGGAAATGATCAACCCTTGTTAATGATCATTCTCAGTGTACAGACCAATGCCGGGAACACGCAGGAGAACTTCATCGCAGAGGACAGGCCTCTGGGTTGGGGTCCTTTTAAACATGGACGCGAAGCTCTAGTACGGTGCAATGCCGGCAGAGCCGTCGCCGCCGGCACAGCCATGCACAGCAGGGGCGACTGCTCCTTCTCAAAGAGTGACTGGGTTGCGATTATTGCTCACCGAGGGCCGTGAGCAGCGCCGTGAAGGCGGCGTCGGTGGGCAGGAAGGCCGTGCCATGGCTGCCGAAGAGGTCAGAGCCGCCGAGAGCCGTGAGCGCCTGCCCCACCACCGTCAGGTTGGCCTGCGAGCTGATGTTGGCCGGGAGGCTGCAGCCTTCCACCTCGTGCGCCTGCGCAGGTTTCACGTTGAACATTCAGTCTTTTCGGACGTCAGGCTGCGATGCGTGGGGCATCAATACGCAGCTGAGCAATGCGCCGCTGGCTGATGCCTGCAGGAGATGACGCAGCACAGCCGTTCCAGCCGGCCAAGAATCTGCGCCGTCTGGAATCGTCGTCAGAGATCGGCATGTAATGCTTGCATGACGATGCCGCTGCCGCTGTATCGATCCGTGATGCGAGTTCGGCGCAGGGCGTCAGTCGAGAGTCGATGCAGTGATAAAAATCCGCGGTCCGGCACACCGACTGCTAGATTTTGATTGCTGAAACTGCAATGTCATTCAGACAATGGCAGGCGTCCATGCCGCAAACGCCAGTGGACGTATTTACGGGGCCCTCAATAGTCAACTCGCCGGCACGTGCCAGACACGCTCGCCGACCTGGTCCATTGCACCCATTCGAAGGGGGTGATGCTTTCGCTGCCTTGTATACGCAATCAACCACAGCCACCGCATTGGCGGCCGGCGATTTACGGCACTCAGCGGCTGGCAAACGACGTGAAGAAGCTACAGCGCTTGAAGGCTCCGCATACACGGCATTGAGCGTGTCTGGCACACTCAGTGCCGTCTCGCACCTGTGCAGCGCCGGAGGCGAGGGCGGCGACCAGGAGGGTCGCCGCAAGGACAGAGAGTCGTGCCATCGTTGAGGAACACGTGTCGCAGCGGCGGCGGGCCGTCGAGCAAAAGGACCTAGCGGGCGGCGGCGCGAGTCCGGGGAGCCGGTACTTTACGGCACAGCACGCAGGACGTTTGCTCCGCGGCTGCCTCTGGGCAGGATGACAGCCAGAATGAGAGAGACACAGTAGTCGTCCGCGTCTGTAGATCGAGTAGATAAACCCCTATGACAAGGGTGTACGTAAAGTTGTGGCTCGAGATTCAGTCTCCCGCCAATCTTACAGCGTCTTCAAGCAACTGCTCCCCTGAATCGGCCTGTTTGCCCTGCTCAGTAGTCGTCGTCCGCAGCTGCAGCCTTCTTGTCCTTTGTATTGTGGATAGCCTGCGCCTGGTACATCTCGACCACCTGCAGCGGAAAGCAGGCGTAAGCTGGGAAGGTGATTCAATACGCATCGGAGACGGCACTTGCCGTCAAGAACACGATGCAGTGTCGCAGCTTGCCACACTGCGACAAGGGCACAGCAGTGCCGTGCCATCCATCTGAGCTGCTCCGAACATCAGCAGGCTTGTGCCTCTGGTGCATGCCCGCTTCCAGGGGGTTTTGTTGAAAATGCGCACCTGCACCGCGCTGGTGGCCTGCTCGGGGGACTTGTCTTCCCGCACCCGCACCAGCCGCGGGAAGCGGATGGAGATGCCCTGCGAAGAAGACGGGTGCAGCACGCACTGAATATCAGGGTTCGCAGCATTTCCAGCAGGTGCACCTGCCTTGCATGCATGATATTATGAAGGCACAAGCGGGCACCGTCAGCGCCCACACCAACAGACATTTTCCCAGTGGGAAGAACTTTCTCCAAATGGCAAACGGGAACCCGCACCTTGCCCTCGACGAGCATGCCGACGGCGGCCATGTGGCGCGGCGAGATGGACAGGTCTGCGGCCTTGACCTCCCACACCTGCTTTGTAAACGCCTCCGTGTCAAGAGCATGTGTCAGAGCACAGCACACACTCCCAGACTTGCACGCACACAAGCACCAGCAGGTGCGGCGGTGAAAGCGACATGTGCATTCTCTCGCTCACCTGGCTCGTGTCGAACCACACGTCCGGGTCCAGCAGCGTCCCGCCGCCGTACCTGCAGAGGGTGAAAACTGTAAGAAACCCTGTAGACCGGCACAGAGGGCATTGCCGGCGCTGCCGTCAAGCCCCACGTAGTGTGAGAGCTTGCATAAGGGAAGCCTTGCTTGTGCCCGAAGAA
>JAABUL010004400.1_pt1 | contig 18950 bp, 18 predicted proteins | sample 5559151 | NCBI WGS metagenome assembly JAABUL01 (sample SAMN10711876, study PRJNA513368) | rock metagenome | isolation source: Antarctica rocks | place: Antarctica: Victoria Land, Pudding Butte sud | reverse complement strand
AGGGGTCAGGGGGAGGGAAAGGGGGGCATAGGGAAAGGGGGGGGTAGGTAGGGGGAGGTAGGTAGGGGGAGGTAGGGGGAGGAGGGAAGGGAAGGGTAGGGGAGGGAAGCGTAGGGGTAGAAGTAGGGGGGTTCTCGGGCGGAGGGGGGGCTGATGTGAGTGGTATTTTTTTTGGTGACAAGGTAGATGGTAGGGAGTACGGAGGCACAAGCTGAGATAGATAGATAGCTTGATAGGAGGAATGGTTTGGATATGCAGCTCGCTAGCTACTAGTGAGGTTTTGTGAGGTTGCAGCTGCTAACTATTGTTGATTAGGGTTTTTTGTTGTGTTTCTGTCTTATGTATTACATGGGTAAATTGATAAAGTGTGTAGATCGGTAGGGGATTTAGGCATGTTAGTGTATATGAGGTATGATAAGTCGAGGTTTGGGTACATTTTGCGGAGGGTACGATGGAGACAGTTTACGGACGTCCCGAACGCTGGATAGTCTGGGTTGTGTTGCCAGCTGGTGTAACTTATATACTGCGTAGATTGTTATTATCATATACCTTCATCCACATCGTAAACAAGTTGGGAATGGCCAGACCCCCTTCCTTTCAGCAATTATCAGCCGCAGTACATCCAACTTTCTCCCAATCCTTCCCGAACAACGCCCATTCAAACCAGCGTAGTCACCGCAACCCATTCACCTCACATCGAAAACGCCACTAACACCTTCAAACTGCACTATATCGCCAGAAACAGGCGTCTTACTAGCCCCAAAACACCGTATCCTATACCGGCCCCTCTCAGTCTCCTCTTCGATCTCCCAGCTGATCTCGACCTCACTCGTAGCCAGCACGCTATTCGTACGTCTCCATTTGAAAGTGACGCTCCAATCCGCGTCATCTCTGACCGTTTGCCACTGACCACTGCTGTTAAGGAACTCGACGGCGGCGTAGGTGGATTCAAGACGGAGGTCATTGCGAGGATTGGCGCCTGCGAAGGTAGCTTTCGCCGTCACGCCAGGTGTGTATGAAGGTTGAACGTCTGAGAGGATGTCACCAAAGGATTTGAGAAAGGGGGCACGATCAAATGCCACGCCGGTGATGAAACTGAGTGATTCGTTGATGTAGATGGGCGGTTGTGGGCCTGGCGGCGGATTCGCTGTTGATTCAGCATGTAGATAGGGAAGGTAGGATGTTGTGAGGTTGATATGCGCGTTTAGTGTGTGTGGGCCGTAGAGTGTCGATGCGCCTTCGTAACGCTGGATGGCGTACTCCTCTTCTGTGGCTATGTAGTGGGTGTAGCTATTCGCTGGGCCGCCGAGGACGACTATCGGTTCTTCGCTGTCTGTGAGGGAGTGCGTTTTGGCGGAATGCTGGATAGCGGATTTCCAGCGGCGACCGGCCATGGTGGTGGCTTCGCCAGGTGAGACTACAATGATCAATTGGCCGACGCGGAGGACTTGGATGTCTACGATGTTAGGGGTCCAGAGATAGGGTTTTGTCGTCTCGCCTACGTCGAGTAGGATGGGCTTGGGATGCTGGCAGGCGATTTGCTCATCGCTGGGTTCATGGATGAAGCCACTTACGACAGACCAGAGAGGATTGGCGTTGGGCGAGCCGGAGCTATTTTGCTTGAAATCGAATGCGCCGGGGCCATCAGTGGTACCTGCGGCGAACGAGTAGCCTAGTGCTGCTGGGCATGTTGAGACGGTCGAGCCGTTGGGATGCGAGAAGGAGAAGTTTGAGAAATTTTGAAAGGAGTGGAAGGACTTGACTACTGGCCCTTGCAGGGGGGTACCAGCCCAGACTAGCATATTGTCATAAAGTCTTTTGGCAGCGAGGAATTGTCTTTTCCCAATTTCGTAGCAGCTTGAAGCTCCTTGATCTTTGCTTCTGAACTCAGGCCCTCTGCCATGGCAAGGCTCGTTCTTGCCACCGCATGTGCTGTCCTCGAAGTTGCACATTTCTCCGGATCCATCCTCGCAATAAGCGCCAAGAACGTTTGGTGAAGTGTCGCCAACGTTCGCTTGGGAGAAGCCTGCAACAAAACCATTATCTGCACCTTCTGAATCTCGAATGGCTTGCTCCAAGAGATGCGCGGCGACGCCTTTGTTGTCACCTGAGATCAGCGTATTGTTTCCGAGCATGGACGTGCCGTGTACAGGGAACCACGTCAGGACACCGAGACTTTGGCCGCCAGCAGCATCTTGAAATTTGAGCATCGTCAGAGTTTTGTCGACATCGTGATTATATTGTTTCCTCTCCTCTTCAGGATTTGCAAAGTAGGCAAACGGGCTTCTACTGATGTTCGCGTCTTCAACATCCACGGAACCGACGCTGAGATGCCCGGGCCTCAGACTCTCGTGTGCCCGTTTGATGGAGAGTATTGCGCCATCCACAATAGCTTGGTAGCTTTGCTTGTCAAACCCCTTGCTTGTGATCTGAGGCAGAAGATAGTTAAGCCAAGCTCCCGGGCCTGAATGCGAATGTGTCCCGGTCACCGCAACATTTTTCTGCCCATAAACAGTATATTCTCCACCCAACTCTACCAATCCTTGCAGAATCCCATATCTGACAGCCGTATCTCCAGACTGTGTATCCAACACTAAATACACAAAGCGATCTTCCGGTTTGTCTGTATCCCCAACAATGAAAGCTCGAGAATAGAGTCGTTGCCGCAACCCTGATCCCACCTGTTGCGGATCCGCATAGCCCATCAAATTGATTTCCACTACCGGCCCTGTGATGTCGGCCTTTCCTACGCCAAGTAAATATGATGCACCATCATCGGAGTACGTCGGCGCGGTGGGCGCGTTGAGAGGGTGCTGAAAGGATACTGCAGTAGACCACTCGCCATTGTGTCTCAGACGCAAGAATTCGAGTGTGGGCAGGCCGAAGTTGGATAGAAGCTGGAAGATGATCAGAAGTGCTAGGGTCGCTGTGACTAAGGCGGTGGCGATGTGGAGGCGTGCCATGTTTGGAGGCGACGATGCGATCGGGGAACAGACATTGGTAGCAGTGTAATATTGCCACAAACGGGAGCACAGTCAAACTCAGTAGATGCGCGCCCCAAGCAAAAGAGCTGCATACACGGGGTGACGGCGGTACGGATCGCCTCAGGAGCAACGTACAACAGTAGAACTACTGCAATTTCGAGGAAGGTTAGCCGAGTGACTAGTCAAGTTCTTGGCACCATGGATCATATTGTGAATCTTGAAACAGGACCTTGATGGCTCTTACCATTCAGTCCCAAGGTTCGGTGACATCATTAAATCCAGTCGTTCTAACTCAAATCCTAACGATTTACTCATATAACAATACTAATAACAACCAAGTTGAGGACAAGCGGCAACACACAATACTGATCAAGATCGAAAGGGGGACGTCTAGGCAGTAGCGGGCTGATTTCATGAAAGCGAGTCAAAGGCATCGAACTACTCCCATTTCTTCAATTCTTCGACCAATCGAGTGTCCAATTTCCACAAGGAATTTCAGACTTGGAGACAGACCGTGCTGGCTTCAAACACTTCGCCATGTATGCAATGGTTTGCCTGCTTCCAACGCTTAGAACCTTCCACCGGAACAGTCAGACCTGCCAAAGTTCGCCAAGGACAAGGCCGCGCCTAACGTGAGATTGCTAGCAAGTGGCGAAAGGAACACCCCCATTGGGCGAATATATAAACCCTCAAATATGCAGGCTGTGGAGCCAACATTGTACGCCGAAGGGTCCCAGCTTGTATGCTGGCACCTCACTCAGCACGACTAGTTCACCACCCGGAGATAACCCCTCAGGTGGAATTTCCGGCAAGAGCGAACGGCAAGATTCTGGGTTGACGTTCCATGTAGGAATCCGTGCACTCTCCCTAGTGGGAGGGTAAGGTCGTCACCCCAGTGAGCACCGCTGGTACTTGCGGCTAGGGCGGGCCCAAGCAAAATCACATGACCTGTCAACGATGCAGATGATGTTCTGGTAGGCGAGTTGATGCGGGCACCTCAAAAAGCATATTCGGACTGGTATGATGAACAGACGTGAACATTATACATCAATCCTTACTCGGCACAATTGGGTCGTACAGTTTCCGAACTCACTTCCACGCATGGCACCGTGAAAGGATTCTGTAGGCTTAATCTCCGAGCTCTGGATCGATCATCCTTCTAGCATCTCAACATACATGCATGCTTGGCGAGCGGATCCTGGTGTCGACTTCTCCATATCGCCCCCAGAGACCAACGAACAGAGCGAATAGAATTCCTCAAGATTGCTGAAACAGCGGCTCCAAAAGCGTTTGGATCCTTCGAAAATCTGATCCCGCAAATCACGTGCACTGCAGTTCTTCCCCGCTTCCTTTGATGTCATTTCGTCCGGAGTACGAGCAACGATTACAGCCCAGGACAATTGTATACAACATTTGCTCTATTGTGTTCGAACTTGCCAAAACCACAGAAATCAAAATATGGCTTCAGCAGACGTTCAAAATGCGCCTCTGTCAGCTCACGAGCTCCGTAGTCCCACTCGGCAATTACCCATTCTCCGGTCAAATCAAGGCGAAAGTGTCGCTCAAGCATCGACGGGCTGGATGCTGCCCACTCCCTGCGACACACGGATAGAAGAGATGCGAGGGCGTTATGAGCGTGATGGCTATATTTGGGTGAAGAATGTCCTCCCTCGGGAAGACGTTCTCGATATGCGTGAACAGTACTACAGAATCTGATGTCGTTTTCGCTCTCGCGCTTACTGACCAGTTTCAAACAGCTACTTCACACACCTCGCCCCGACGGGCATTTTGCAGCCTGAGACGTCGCCTCGTAACGGCATTTTCAATTCCGGTAGCGACCCATTTGCTTACCAGTAGGTGTCTCCCGCTTTAGGACCTCAAGTTCTGCCCTGGAGGTCATAGGATCATATCCGTCTCCAGACATACTTTGTTGACCCCTACCCTGACTTGTTGCGACTCCGACTTTGCTTTTGCTTTGGAAAGGAAATGCTGACTCCGAAAACTCATCAAGAGGCATCGGCGGCACGCCGCAAGCACACGTCCACGACCTACTTGATCAAATCCACGCATCCCCCACCTACCGCAAATTCCTCTCACACCCCTCCCTCCGCAACTTCGTCCGACGATTCATGTCCTGGAAGCAAGAAATCCTAGTCGAAAGAGCCATGCTGCGCCACAACTGTCCCGGCAGCCTAAGCACAGGAATCCACTACGATCAGTACTTCCTCCGCGGCGGCAGCTCCGAGTTTCTCACAGCATGGGTTCCAATCGGCGACTGTGCGCCCACTGGCGGTGGTCTGATGTATCTGGAAAACAGCAACCAGCTAGGCGAGAAGATGGAGGCGGAATTTGTTGGTAAAGCTGCACTTTTGACGGCAAAAGAACGGATGGATGCTTTTAATGTGTTTATGAACAAAGATGGATTTTTATCTCATGATGCTGAAGATTTCACGAGTTTGTATTGTGAAGAGGGAAAGGGGAGATGGTTGGTGGGTGATTATGAAGCGGGTGATGTGGTCTTTCATAAACCGTATATGATCCATGCTGCGACTAAGAATGAAGATGTGGAGGGTAGGATTAGATTGGCGAGTGATTTAAGATTTTATGAGGAGGGCAGTGGGGTGGACGAGAGGTGGAGGAAGGTTTGGAGGCATGATGATGGATTGTAGGTTTGGGGCCAGTCGAGCGCTCGTGTGGTGTATGTTACCGTTGGTATACTTCACTTCAGGTCATTAAAGGTGAAAGTTCTTGACCATCAGAATCGGAGCGTTGTGCTGCTTCCTTAACCCCAGGATAACAGGTCTTACCTTGAACACGCGGTAATCTTCCAGAAGGATCTAAATTAGTCAGCGCGAGTCGTGGGCTTATGAGACGAGGACTGCCATTGATCATATGTCGAATCGGTGGTATCCTGCCTTCATAGCTGCTAATCATTTACAACCAGCCTCGGCGCTTCCAAAACAGTGCACAGAGGAGTGAAATGAACCTCATGGGCGAAGAAATCCGTATCCAGGTGCACTTAACGTTGTAGGTATGTGGATGTCAAAATTTCCCACCGCCAATTATTCGGTACCTGTTCGCACACGCTTTAATCTCTGAAGAATGTCTGTCTGCTCAATAATCGTGTTGTGTAGCAGGATTAGACAGATCGAGCGATCCAGCAGAATGATGCCAAGCTGATCATTCTCAATAATCTTTCTCTACTCGTGAAGCTTGTGCGATAATCTGAAGTCCTGGGGTCACAGCAATCAACCATCCCCTTCCCACTCGTCTAAATCAGGTAGCGTCAAGACCAAAAAAAATGCTATTACTCACCCATTCTACTTGGATGCCCACGGATGTCCCTCAGGACCCAGCTTCGCATTCAGAAACCCCAACCAATTCAACTTACCCTCCTTAATCTCATCCTTATGAGTTTCCATCTCGCCCACATCCCAATTAACGCTCAGAAACCCACCCTTGAGGAACTCAGCCGTGGGTGTATCCAACCAAAGCGAGACACCGCCCGTGAGCGCTTGCGTATCCTTTGCAAAAGGCGTAAAGGCGTCCATGACTGCGCCACGATCGTCAGCGGCAACGATGCCGGGATGGAGGGAGAAGACGCGGAGATCGGGGTACTCTGGGGCACTTTGGGTCAGTCGTTGTCGAAAATGTAAGGGGGAGCACTGGTCTGTGTACCTAGAGTCAGGTTCTGGCCTATGTTGATCAAGGCGAGCTTGCTGGAGGAGTATGAGGTGCTGCCAGGCCCTGGTAGCGCAGCGGCAAGGCTGACGAGGTTGATAATGGTTCCTTGGCTGCCAAAGCTCTGGATGAAAGATTGAGTCGTGAGAAAGGTGCCTTTGACGTTGGTCTCCTGTTGATATGCATTTGGTCAGATGCATATCCGGGATATTTGTTTACGACATCGTTCAGGAAAATTCTCACATAATTGCCCCACCAGGATTCTATAGGGATGTCTCCGATCATGCCCGATGCCATTGTCGCAGCGTTGTTGATCAAGACATGGGCTTTGCCAAACTTGGCCTTGACTTTGGCAAATAGCGACTTGACGCTCGATTCATTCGTCACATCAGTAGGCTCGGCGATGATGGGAATTGATTTGTTAATCATGGAAATATTATCGACAGTGAGATTGAGCGTTTGGGTCGTACGTCCAACAAGGACTATACCGGCAGCACCAGCCTGGGCCCAAGCTCGTGCGATTGCCTTGCACCGTGATGTGAGCTTGGGTTGAGATTCGATATTGATAAGGGATTTGGGGGAACTTACGGCTCCTAGGCCTCCACCAGCGCCGGTGATGATGACTACCTTGCCTTTAGCGGCCAGGGCTGCGTTGCTGGGGTCGACAGCTGGATAGACGTCCCGGTGCATTGTCTTGGTGACCTGGAAAGGTGTCGTGAACATGTTCGGGTCTGCCATGTTGCCGTCTGTCCTCTGTATTTAGGGGCGAAAGGCTGATTGGATGAGTAGTGTAAGTGTTAGTGGGTGCAAGATAGTGAGTATAATAAGTACATAACAGTGGAAGAGCCAGAATATCAGGCTAAATAGAACTGCTCCTGACCCATATTGGTCCATTTATTAATCAACGTGAAGTTCGGAGAAAACGAAAGAGCCGAGAGAGCGAAGGAGTGAAAGAGTGAGTCATGACAGACTCGGGTTACACATACAACGTACTCTCGTGAGCATGAGAAGCATTACTGCAATGAGATTTTGATCGCCACCATGTTAGAAATAGGCTGAATCAGCCACAATAGCGTCTTGGCACCATGTAGAACTCTGCGTCAGACAACGTGTCTTTCTAGAAAATCAATCCATCTACCATGCTGCTACCATCTATAGCATACGTCTGACACACCGGCTGGCCTTTGTGAATGACAAAGAATGTCCCTTGGAAAGATTATGGTGCATGTTGACTTGAATAGAGCGATATAGCTATGCCGCTGACTGATTGCGCGACCGGTTGTTTTAGGTGAGGAGTGAAGGACCGTCCAGAATATTTGAAACACACTCTGTACGCGCCACCTTCATTCTCTATGATGATTAAAGGCAACATGTGTACTCATCTGGATAGTGAGCGAGAGGCCATGAAAATCGTGGACGAAATGCAGCCTTAGCGGCACTTCGTAGAATCAGCCTCTCGCTTCTTTCATGAGTACTTCTGTCTTCAATGCTTACCAAGTCAACACCGCATGCCAGCAAGCACCTCCCCCGTCATTGACAGCTCCTCACATGCTCTTCGCCCCAAGGACCTTGATCCTAGGCTCAATATTCGCAAACACCTTCTCGACTCCACCTCTCGGAGGGCCATTTGGCGTGCCAAACACCAGCTGAGCCTTCAATTCCCACGTCGGCGGTAGATCGAAGGTATTCGCGACGCTCTCGCCCAGGTACTTTTGGTAGTGCTGGAGGTTGGCGCCAAGGCCTTCAGCGCAGAAGGCGGTCCATGCTGCGGATTGCGGATAAGTAGGCGAATTTGTCAGATGTGTGACGAAAGAATGGATAGGAAGAAAAGTTTAGGTGGGAAACTTACCGACGTATTGGTTCATACCGTTCGAATGCTCACCCCATCCAGGGAAGTTCTTGATCAGATTGCCCAGCATAGGCGGCATCCTATTGGCAGCCTCTGGATCTTCCAGGAAAAGTACCTAATCCCTCCCCTATTATTAGTTTTTCACCTCAGACCTCTCCCCACGAAAAGGAGCTGTCATCAACTCGTCTACTCACAGTCCCATACGACTCCCTATAAGCGTTCAGATTAGGTATAAATCTCGCATCGAAGATCTCCACCGACGTAACCTTCCTGGCAGCCTCATAGGCCATATCCCAAAACTTCTCATGCTCCTGATGCAGCAGTACCACCGCACGGCCAGACTGCACGTGGAATGGAGAAGGTCCGTGCAGGAGGGAGTGCTTGACTATTTCGACGATGCGCTCGTCGGAGATGGAGGATGCTTGCTTCAGGTCAATGGTCGAGCGACGGAGAACGGTGGCTTCGAGGAAAGAAGTTTTGGAGGCTAGATTGATAGGATGTGCTTTTGATGGATCGGACTGAGAGGAGTACTCCAAGGCCGCTGCTGAGAGATCGTTTACCATGTTAGTGAGCTCAGTAGGCTATCTTCGGATGGGAGATTCAAATGTGGACTTGTTGATTGCAATACAGATGAGGAATCGAAAAAGAGCCATGACTAAGTTATATATTAAGTACTGAGACACACAAGCTGTTAGTCTTTTTGGTAATCTCGGACCCCGAAAATGGCCATGTTGTAAGCAGCGGAAACAACACCGCCTTCTCAAATTCCGCTGTGCGGCTCCCTCGGGTCCACCCTTGACTGCTAAAGTAGCGAGGGGCCCTAAAAGCGGAAATCGCAAGGTTAGCGTGGCCACAAGTGTGTGTTTGTGCGAAGGCCGATACCTGGGGCCCTAAAGCCTGGGTAAGCTTGGTCCAGTAACCATACCAGCATTGGGATCCGCTTGATGCACAACCCTGCCCGTGGGAATTATACACCTCTTTGATCAACCCATGTTTCGCCTGTTCCTGAGCTTATTCATTGATATCACAAGCTCATCCGCAGGCCGAGCAATGTTTGAGCAATGTAAGGAAGTTCGCTGTTATTGATATTCGAAAGTTTGAGGAATATCTCGGCCACTGTCGATGAGCCCTACCTTCTCAACGTAAAGATTTGATGCCACGTCTTCGTCGGCTCATCGCGGGCTTTTCGACTTGGATTTTGTATCTAAGCGGGAGAGGGGGACTTATGCCACGTTGAGGTGCGGAAGTTTTGGTCTGAGCGGAAAAAGGTCTGGGATATTCAGCCACTCAAGCGATTACAGACCCATTTCACCAGCAATTCCGAAGGCTGACAGCCTATCAGACTCGACAGACAGACGGACACGAATGTGATGGACCTCCCAGGTGCGGAAGTCGTTGTCGATGTGCAAGAAACTTTAGTCATCTCGATCACGATCGTGTTTTCTTAGCTAAGCGGATGGCAACCCTGATGTTTTTGAAGGGCATGTACAGGCTTTTGATCTGAAGCGATGAAAACATGACAAGGAGATGATGCTTTTCGCACTACGACCGCATCAACTTGGTTTCTGATTCAACGAGACTAACGTCATGACCAAAGGCAGAGAATTGACCGCCAGAAGCAGAATGTGGTTGCCTAGACAGTATTAGAAGCTCACAAAGGAATCATGGCTTGAAGACATCAGATAATATCCTTAATATAGCAGTATAGTATACTAGCGTAGAACAAATCATCTCATATTCATCATTTGCGACGGTATGACATGCGGCAGGTAGAGAATCTGGCAAGTGGCAAGACGAAAGACTTATGGCATGGCCGACTCGGAGGCCTTAATCCTTGCCAACTCAGCCTCATGGTATGGATTTGGCTCGAACGAAAATCCGGTTCGAGGACGCTCCTAGGCATGACCAAGCGGACACGAAGTCACTCTTTGAAGCATTTGTTCGGCCGGCGCCCCTCGGACCTGAGTAGACGCGCTTCAGCGCGTAGTCCGTCATTGATCCCAAAGATGCTTTTCTGTCGCGACCCACGAACAGATGTCGCCCGATTTTCGGCAGCTGGCCATCGCGGCATGGCCCTCTACATACTCTAGAGGCGTCTGCGAGGTGCTCTGGCAAGCTTCTCACCTCCTTGGTACTTTGAGGCCTTCTTCTTGCTCGATATTGGTCATTCTATTGTTGACTGAGACCTCTCAGCCTGATGCCAGTGCATGCAGTCCTCAATATGCAACAATATGGAGTTCAAGAATGGTCAAGATTGCAACCATTTTGGCCATCACGACGGATGGAGATGATGGGGTCCAGAAGTGCCAAATCTAGACCCCCTTTCTATTGCCTTCGTTTAACTATTTGGTAACCGATACCATTTTCGTGAAGCCATGATCAGCCGCGAGGTTGAAATCACCTCAATCAGCAGATACAAAGCGATTTCGATGGATGTAAGCGACGTGAAGGGCGACAGAAAACCAACGAGTTGCCGACGAACTTAAGGCTAGCAAATTTGGTGGTTACTTGCAAAGCCACATCCTCTCAAGTGCTCATTGATAGACTAGGCCTCGTTGCCGGAAATAATGATTGACCTCTCCGCCGAATGCGGTCATCGTCGCCATAGCCATACAACGAATGGTCTAACATACATATGTCGTTAAAAGACGATCTGTCCGAGGTTCAAGGATATCCTCGCAACCTGTGGTCCTCGGCTTGAGCATTAGTACGTTTATCGCGGGCCAAGTCCAACAATATGGAGACAATACGCCGCGGTACAGTCTATCAAGCGATCTGGATTCGAAAAGGGTCCACTTTGTTATTGACGGGAACGCCGCAGACATTAGAAATTACCGGATCTGCGAGCTGGGCTTGACCGTGGTTGGAAAGCGTCTATGCTGGCAGCATTCATATTCGGTAGATCTGCGAGGCTTGTTTCCGGTCCGAGCTGTTCTATAGCGCCAAATTCCTCTCTAAAGGCTCGGACATGGCTTCCCAGCATCCTTTTCCAAGGCCATTGGCAACGGTTTGTATGCGGACACGGTCGTTCCTGAGCGTGTAAAACGATACAAAAGACAGCTTGCCGCTCGCGCATTCATCATAGCTGACGGATGCTTCTCATGAAGCGCCCACATACGTTTTGGTGTGGGTATGTGTCTGGGCCGTCTCGCCACTGACAATGCTTCTGACCAAGCTCGGCGCCTGGGTCTCACGGGACTCGGCGAAGGGCATACAGATATGGTAGGAAGCGATGGGCAAGTTAGCTGAAGATCGACAAAGATGCTAGCTTTTCTGTAGTCTTGGAGGGTAATATCTAGTCACAGCGTTGCGATATTACTGACGACAGTTCTCAAATCAGACGTGCCAAGCCGGCCTTCACCTGCAGAGTCAGCACTCCTAATCCAAAGCGGGTTAGCTGCCGACTCGCCCGGCTTCCATGGCATGTCTAAAGATAGCCTGTAGTAATGGAGAATTCAGATGCATACGGACAATCGTCCGAGTACTTCGAGGCTGGCTACCAAAGCCGAAATCATGGACAAGACTCTGTCCTTGGCAGGATGCTTTGCCGGGAGAATATCAGCTGTGTTTGCTACCTATGGCGCAAGGCAGGACCTATATTGGTGTTGTTTGGACTGGCCTCGTCTTACACACATTAGTGTCGTGGTATGCATTTACGAAATGCATGGTATATGGTAAGCCTCGGTCCCGTTGCTGTGAGCCTCTGCGCAACTCAAAGGATTTGTACTTTGCTTCCGTCAGCCATTCGTCTCCACTCTCTCATCATGGCCGACGCAGTTCTACCAATCCCCACCACACCAGAGACCGATGGCTGTAAGCTGGACGTAAGTTCTCCAATACTTGGCGACTATCGGGCACACTGGATGCAGCAACCCTGTTACATTTCCGTTTCGATTGGCTGGGTATTAGCTAGTCGCGCTGGAAGTGCTGATCGATGGATCCTCTACAGCTGATCTCATGCTGCGCCGTCTTATGTGCGTATCACATACAGCTTGAACATATTATCTCACCTCGGGAGTACCATCCAACACTGTGGTTCTCACCAATGGCCTGCTACTCTGCGCAATTTGCGGTGTATGCTCACCTTTCTGCAACGGAAGTTGCGTGGGGTAGCCTTGCGCTCCATTACACTTCGACCCTTTCGCGTGGGCATATGAAGCGCTAAACCCCGTGATAGAGCAGGTACTCGTCGAAGGACCGAGACCTCGTTCCCCTTTCTAAAGGCCCAGATCAATCTCTGAAGTCCTAAGCCAGGATCAGGCCCGCAACCCGCGAATATCATCCATTGAACAGATCACCATGTTGACAAAGCCGCCTCAAGCGACTTCGTTGATTAGCCAAACTGCATACAATGTATTATCGTGCTGGTCATTTTATAGGTCATTGGATCCTGATGGTCACAATAGGCAACAACGAGTAGTTTCTTCGCTATCGCTATGGTTGCCGCCGCCGCGAGAGCAACCATACGAATTTATCACCTAAAGATCGTTCATGCGGATGACTACCTCTTTCTAATTGCAACGGCGGCACTCATTGCTGGAACCGGGCTTTACTATGCCTTCATCGGAATCTTGTACACTTCTCAAGCCATCAGCTTTATTCCTCCACCAGACTTCCTCCAGGAAAGCGAACATGCGGCTACTCATGCCTTCGCCGCGAATCTTCTCTGTTGGACCACGATATTCTCGATCAAATTCTCATTCCTGTTCTATTTTCGGGCTCTCGTCAACCGACTCTACAAAATGGAAGTATGGTGGTGGTTTACTTTGGCGGTATTCATACCGATCACGGCCATGGTGATCCCCGGAGCGTTCATCGTCTGCCCGCATACAGGGCCATCGATTCTCTGTAGGCTTGGCCGCTTGCATACAGATTCAGACTAACATCTCTGTAGTGTATTGCTCTTCCGATCCGGGCTTTCTACGCCGTGAGCACGGCTTTCTATATTTTACAGTGGCTTCGGACATCGTGACAGACATCATGCGTAGGCAATCAAACTCCCAGCGAGAGCTTATCTAATGTACCCTTGCAGTAATTTCAATACCTGTCATCGTCCTCCGCAAAATTTCCTTGAACCTAAGTCGGAAGCTTAGCATCGCCGTTGTGCTTTGCCTAAGTCTTTTAATGGTCGCCATCGCTCTGTTACGCGGAATCTCTGCTGGCTTCGTGGGCACGGAGAACGCGACATGGAATGCCTTCTGGAACCAATTAGAGGCTTCAATCAGCGTTATCGCAGCCTGTCCGATTGCCTTCAGGAGCCTGTTCCTCGTTAACAAGTCATCAAAAGAAAACCTTGAGAGAGACAACCAAGATCGGCGCTCCGCTTTGGCAAGACTGTGGAAAAGAACAAAGCCGCGTTTGCAAAGCATCAGGGTTGGGGCCACCTTGACAGGAATGAGGACTGCAATCCGGGACAACGGGAACACACAGCTTAAGTCGAAGGATGATGAGGAGTATGCCCTGTCATCGCTCCCAGAGCAGGGCTTCAACTCAACTCCGAGCCTCGACGCACCGGTGTGAAGCTTGGAAGCAATGCATCAGCCAGTACAAGCCATCCAAGCGATGGTCTGAGACCCGATTTAATGAAAGGGGTCAAAGATTGGAAGTCTGGATGGTTTACAGAATCATGAATGATAAGTCTCTTCAAATACTGTACGCAATGTCATTACTTTGTCTTGATTCAAACGAAGCGAATGCATCAAAGTTGACTGACTTAGTGACGAAAACAAACCTCTTGCATCCGCAAGGGATAATTCCGTTCGTGCTAGGGTCAACATCGAAAAATTGAGGATGTGAAACAATTCTCATTTATCAAGCTCGGCAGTCAAAAGAAATGACGCTCATCTCTGCCCCCATGGCTCGTGAGGCAGGAAGTTAAGTACAAACTCAAAACCGCCGGTCATTATCTCGGTTGTATCATCCTTGACAGAACCTCACGTCAAACTTGAGAATCGTCAATAGGCCAAAAACGACTGAACACATCCATTATAGTCAACCTTTCGATGGTCAAATTTTCAAAAGCCACGATCCATATGATTCCACATCAGACAGAAGCCGCTGAAGAGTCGCATCACCAGCCGAAAAGCAATTCACTCAAGCCATCCTAAGACTCCGAGCTAAACCAATGATATCTATCTACTCTGTATCAACATCATAGTTCACAACAACGCGTTTCCGAAACCTGGTCCACAGCACAACTATTCGAAATCGTGAAGCACCTCCACTCATAACCGCCCCTTCGAACACCCCTATATTGTCAAACGCAACCTCCAATCCTCCCAATCCAGCACTCCCCTGTCTACTTGCAGCCTTCCCAGTTCAACCGCATCAAACCCCCCAAGGCTCCTCAAAACAACTGTCGGGCTAGAGCCAAATATAAGCCACCTCGGTCAATGAAGCAGCGCGTGTGAGCGATACCTAGTATATATCTGATAGTCCTACACTCTCGCCCAGGACTCTTCTATAAGAACTGTAAATACGATCATCAATCCCCTCTATCATAGTAAATATCATACAGCACCTTCAAAACAAAACCTCTATCATCGTCCAGATGGCGTCTAAGATAAGTCCATCATCGCTACATCACCATCACCATCACCCTCACGACTCCATCACCATCACTATTCCACCATCCTCACTTCTCCACCCCCACAACCCCATCATCCACTCGCACAACTCTATTACTCCATCACCAGCTCATCCCAACCTCACCATCACCTTCCCGGGGTCCGTCAAAGAAATACCCATACAACGCTACGCCCCTCACCATCCAACAATCATGGTACCAACTTCCCAAATCATACTACAAGTTCTAATCCAGCCAAGTCCACCAGTCATACATCAGTATTGCATCAGAAAAGCTAGGTGTTCTGTATATCAACATAAGAATATGCCACTACCTAGAAACTACCTAGAAACCATAAACAGACCGCATACAGCCACCAAGTACACAGACTGCGTATACAGCTAGCATAACTCACAAACCCATCTCATAACAAATCCCAGCCTTAGCCCTTGTCGAATAATCAGCTGCTTTATGAATACGTATCTAGAATACATCATGTTATGAAAAGTCCAGGTCTGTGGGGATACAACATAGTCATATCTTTTAGTACATTCCCACAGTATGTTTAGAAATTTGACTGAAAGACAACATAGCGAATGAAATTTCCAGAGACGAAAGTATATATGAGGGTGTGTGTGTGTGAGGAGGATGGGCGGAAACGGATGATCAGTAGGACAGACAGGCTGATTCTCAGAAAAGACCTTGATTTGACAATGTTACCACAATTTCCTAGACTTATACTCGAGTGTCAGTCTCTGTTCGACGCTTGAGTCTTCTTCGTCATAGGCTCTTGCTGCAAGAACTAAACTTCTGTTCCGAAACCCATTGCTGCTTGTAATTTCAGGATCCATAATTCTGTCCAAAGGGATAGACCTTTCATCCCTCCTTACCACTCCACAAGCTCGTAATCCCCGCCACGGCGTTCTCCATCCCCATACTGGACATACCACCCCCTCCATCCTCTTTCTTCCTCTGCCCACTAAGCTCCATCTGAATATGTCGATGCAGATTGACGAGCCAATCAACATAACTCTGCGCCTCATTATTCCGGTCTTCAAACAACAGCCTCGCAAACTCATACTCGGAGCCATCAAGCCCCTGTCTCGCTAGCTGTATCGTGATCGCTTTGCTCCCCCTCACACTGCCCCAGTAGGCGAGTATGTTCCGGACCTGGGCATTCAGATGCGTCTCCAAGACTGGAAGGGACGACATCATCGGATCCAGCGACTGCAGCGAGGTCATGCCTTCTCCGAATAGATCTTCCAAGAGGTTCGGTGATACGTGTGCGTGGAGCCAGAGCAGGCAGATTTGACCATCGTCCACGAGGTACGCACCACCCTCTTCAATACGCGAGAACGAGGCTCGGATGGTGGCAGGAACGACAAGATGTCCTGTTTCAGAATCTGGGAAGCCGGAATCTGGTGAAAGCGAGTGTAAGGGTAGGATGCGTGGGTAGAGGAAGAGTGATAGTTCAAGAGGCGACATGGATTTGAGTTGACGCATGGTATGTGTTCGGCGGTCAGAGGGTTCGTGTCCAGCTTTGAACGCTCTAGACTTGATTAGGCCGAGGATGTACATGCTGAATTCTTTGAGGTTTTCGGGCAGAACGAGCTGACCTGGAGGGTGGGATCCGGAACCGGTCTTTCGGTAGCCCGCTAGGATATCGATCGACTTCTCCGTTAGAGCGTTCCGGATATCTTTGAGCGGACGTTCGGTCATTCTTGTTGCAGCTACAGGTACTGTTAGCAATCTTGAGCGTTGTGAGTGAAATTGATTTCTCACCTTCTTTGGCCATCATACCAACCACGGCATCCTGGTCAATGAACCTCATACTTTCCATGGCCCCTTCACTAACGCCCGCCACAGTGTTTGTGCAACGTACTCTTCGTTCGCCACTAGCCGTTGTATACAGTAAGGCACATTGGAAATGAGCATCGAGTTTTGCATCAAGTTTGCCATCATAGCTGAACATCACCCCAATTGCTTTGTCTGCATCAATGACACCGAATTCGAGATCAGCCCCGAAGTTGTGCTGCAGAAAATTGCCATGGTACGAAGACACTTGGAGCCCGTTCGAACACCTAACTTTCATCAGAGCTTGGTATCCGGTCTCGCGAGTCACGGTATGCTTGATTTCTTGGATCAATTGTAATGAGTCACGGGGCGCGATGTAATTAGGGTAGAAAAAGGTCTCCCCACCCGAGACAGCCGCAAGATGTCCTAGATGTATGGTTTCAGCAAATCTATATTTACAGCCTTGCAGTGACTGCTCACCAATGGTGGCGATATCCATATATCTGCCCGAAGGCGCGGCAATGAAAAAGTCAATACCAACACCCTCCTCAACCATCTTCCCTGCGAGCTTCTTGAATCCAGGGTGATCCGTCTGAAAGAGTTTCTTTTCGGTCTCCATCCCATGAAGATCATTCTTGTCTCTCAAAAACAATCTGCCTGGGCCTAGTGTTGGCAGTGATGCCAAAGAGCATATTATCTTCCCGCCCGTAGCGCTAAGTGCTGACACTGCAGATTCTATTGTCGGTAAGAGAACAGGCTCTGGGTTTTTGACGGTCGAGAAAAGAGCCGGCAGACGTGCGAGAAGGGTAGTGATTATGGATCTGCGAGGTTAGCACAAGGAAATTGCGACATAGATGGAGCATGGTTAAGCCTACTTCGACATATATGGATCAACAAAAAGTCCGTCGCTACCCAGTGGTACAAAAGGTTCTTCTACGTCCGACATCACAAGCATTTGTGCTTGCTCAAGGTTCTCCTACAAAGCTGTAAGCGCAACGATGAGACTGGAAATACGGGTGCACTTACATGACAATTGAAAAAATGCATTGTTTTGTCGAAAGCCACAAATCCTACTTTCGACCCGAACGGTATTTTCCTCATCCCTTCAGGCAATACACCTTCCGTTTCCGCATTTTCTTCGCCGTTGTCTTCAATATCCGCGCCGTATAATGCTGAGATTATGCCTTCGCAGAATGCTGATAGGAACCCCTTTTGGACAGCATCTTGGCTTACGTCAAGAACAAAGAGCCATCTTAAGCCTACAGGGGGTTTCGACCAATACTCTTTTGGTACTAAGTATTCTACAGTGCCTGTTGTCAGCTCTGGCCTTTGTGCTCGATCGACTCTTATGCCAGTCGGATCGGTAGGCGCAAAGTACTCTGGGCTAACATCATTTGGAAATGTGCACATATTGCACACGAGCTTGTTCCCACCAGACCGAAATGTCATAAAAGGGTTGATATATGCTCTGCACCTGCGGCAGCGTGGAGGACCGAGTTCTCCAAAGTCAAGAACAGGTATGGGCATTTCCCCGGCTTGTAGGGGGGCCAATGGTTGTAAGACGAGGCCAAGCGGTAAGCCGGTTGAGCTGAGGGAATCCGACGAAGATGGTATGTTGTTTAGGGTAAGACGGGCGAATTTGGGCGACGAGTTTCCTTGATCGACAGCAACAAAGGGAACAGCACCCGGAGGAGGGAGGTGCTGCTCCATTGTAGGGTACAGATGATCCAAATAGTATTGAGTTGCCCCGTCCCGGGCTCTTGGTATACTTGGTATTTGCTCCGGATCCACTCGCCCTTGAGCAGAAACCCCAGATGTGCTTGGCTGCGGCGGAGGCATCGGCGCGCTGGTCTTCCGGAGTCCCGGACTATGAGCCCCAATACCAGGTGAGAAAGGCGTGTTGGGTTGAGCAGGAAATTGGTTCATGGCTGGGGTGATTGGTTGACCAGCGTATGAATGGCCAGAGTCCCATTGTTGCCCATATTGCTGCGGTTGCTCCTGGTTCACATACTGCTCAGCATTTCCCGTGCTCTGATTGAAAGCTTGAGTCGCTACAGTTTGTTGATCGAGATTGTGA